>ENA-ORXT01001360-ORXT01001360.1-marine-metagenome-genome-assembly--contig:-NODE-1360-length-33322-cov-25.812874_pt1 | contig 33322 bp, 24 predicted proteins | sample MGYA00237868_ERZ511482 | MGnify/ENA metagenome assembly ERZ511482 | reverse complement strand
CTGTGAAGGACTCCGCTTTCCATACCCCCACACTGACACCGGGGTGTGACAATCTCGCCCCAAAACCCCAGCTCAGAGATGAGTTTTCTCAGCAAAGTTGGGCGGTCAATCCAACCCGGCACGCGCTGCAACGACTAGACCAGACACATGGCACTTTTCCGGCGCAAGAAGAAAGCCCAACCCCCACAAGCGAACGAGATCCAGGATCTGGACTGGGTTTCGCTCGCCCGATCTTTCGGGGATGACGACGCTGCCGCGTTCATGCAGGCCTTCCAGTCCGAGCCCGACACGGTCCGCGACTGGGTTGATGCCATTGAGGCTGGCACTTGGAAACGCGTCGAATCCGGAGCATTTGTGGTTCATACCGGTGAGGACATGCGGGACGTAACCGAGCAGTTCTACTATTTCGATGATGTCTGGGAAGGCACACCTGCCGCCATGCTGACGGGCCTGCGTATCGCGTTGGGGAAGGGTCGGCACCTGATTGAGCTTGACTGGAAGGCCGAATTCATCGACACCGTTTCGTGGTTCGATCGACTTCTTGTGGGCTCTGGCCTCGCGTCGCTGAGTCCAGAAGATGTGCGTCGGATCGAGGCGGTGCAGGGCGACGAAGGAATCGAAGATCTTCAGGACGAGATGGGTCGCCTCACCACGGAACGGAATGCGGCGTTGTTTCTGTTTGACATCGATTCGGACTCCTACGTCTTCGCCATTTGCGACCCTTCTGAACGAGCGCAGTGGGACGGTTCCACACAACCAGGTGTTCTAAAACTTCGAGCGATCTGACACGACGGTTCAGCGTCGATCTGACACGACGGTGCTCAGCGACAACAGGTCAGGGTTTCGACCACCATTTTGGCTCTCTGATAAGATTTTTCCACGTACTACGAGGGGGAGTGATGGTTGAGTCAGACGGGAGGCGCAAGCTCGGTCTCGACGACGCCTACGCGTTGGAGACGCCCGAAGACAGTCGGCGGCTCTACAAAGACTGGGCGCAGACGTACGAGTCTGACTTCGTGACCTCGCACCACTACGTGATCCATCAGCATGTTGCCGACACGTACGTCGAAGCAGTCAACGGCGCCCTGGACGCACCCGTGCTTGACGTTGGGTGCGGCACCGGCATAGTCGGCGTCGCCCTGGCCGCGGCCGGTTGCTCCAAGATCGACGGTGCAGACATCGCTCCCGAGATGCTGAACGAAGCTGCGAAGAAGACAATGAACGGCACCGCTGTATTCGGGCAGCTGCTGGAGGTGGATCTGATGGAACCCATCGACGTTGCCGATGATGCATACAGCGGCGTGGTGTCGGCGGGCACGTTCACGCACGGGCACGTCGGTCCCGAGGCGCTTCGAGAGTTGGTTCGAATCGTCAAGCCGGGCGGTCTGCTCGTCCTTGCCATCAACTCTGGCCACTTCACCGCCACGGGATTCGCAACAGTCCTCGACGAACTGGAAGCCGCTGGGCGCGTAGCCAATCGCACCGTTCGCACCGTCAACATGTACGACGGTGGCGACAGCGCGCATGCAGCTGACACGGCGGACATCGCAATCCTCCAAATCTAATCTGGCTCATCGGCCCGCCATCATCAGCAAGACCCCCGATGGCTTCGGATGCAATGGCCGCTACGCTCACTTCGCTCGCCCGAGTGGCGGAATTGGCAGACGCGACGGATTCAAAATCCGTTGGCCTTACGGTCGTGTGGGTTCAAGTCCCACCTCGGGCACAGTGATTCCCTCTGGGGGCCGTTCAGGTCACGGAGGCCAGTGATTCGCTCTGGGGGCCGTTCAGGTCACGGAGGCCAGTGATTCGCTCTGGGGGCCGTTCAGGTCAGCCCAGCCTGGGGACAGCATCCAATTCTGGAGGAGACGGGCGAGTAAGGTGCGTGATCCATGTCTCGCAAGATGATCGAACGCCGCCTGATCGAGAACGGAACCCGTCTGAAGTCCCTGCGCGAAGACCTGCGCGTGACCGAGGAACAGCATCGGCAACTGGCTGACGAAGCCGACGACGCTCGCCTTCGTGCCCTCGTGTCGGAAACGCCGCTCGCCGACAAAGAGTCACGCGAGGCACAGCGACATGCAGAGACTTTGGACAAGCATATGGATCGTGTTCGTGAGGAGATTGCCGAACTGGAACAACTGCAGGATCAGTTGTTGGATGAGATGTCAGCCACCCGTCCGGAATCGGACCAATGAGTGATGACCAGGACGAGGACCATGGCGAGGACCATGGCGTGACCATCGCTCGTCGCATCGTGCTGGCTGAGGACGAGGCCATCATCCGGCTGGATCTGCGGGAGACGCTGGAAGACATGGGCTTCGACGTGGTCGCCGATGTCGGCAGCGGACAAGAGGCGCTCGCCGCAATTCGCCAACACAACCCGGACCTCGCCATTCTGGACATCAAGATGGGTCCGGGACCGAGCGGTCTCGACGTCGCTCGGGAAGTAACCGCGGATCGGTTGTGCGCGGTACTCATTCTCACGGCGTTCAGCCAGGCAGAACTGGTGGAACAGGCCGTGGAGGCTGGCGTCATGAGTTATCTCGTGAAGCCGTTCCAGCGTTCATCGCTCAAACCGGCGCTCGATGTCGCGTTTGCCCGATTCTCCGAAACAGAAGCAGTTCGTTCGGAGGCAGAATCGCTGGAAGGTCAGCTTGCAGTTCGCAAGCTCTTGGATCGGGCCAAAGGCGTGCTGATGGACGCCCATGGGATGACGGAGAAGGAAGCCTTCACATTCATCCAGCAGACGGCCATGCGTGACCGTACCCAGATGAAGGCGGTCGCTCAACGAGTTTTGGATGAAGGATTCGGTCCGGATGATGCCGGTCTGGATGATGCCGGTCCGGATGATGCTGCAGCAGAAACAGAAACGACAGGAGAATTCGATGGTTGAAGCCAAGAAGGCCAGGAAGAAGAAGTCGAAGAAGTCGAAGCTGATGCTCATCGATGGTCACTCACTGACGTATCGTGCGTTCTTCGCTCTACCGGCTGACATGGCAACGGCCAGCGGTCAGGTAACGAATGCGGTTTTCGGTTTCACGTCGATGCTCATCAATCTGTTACGTGATCATCAACCGGACCAGATCGGCGTGGCGTTTGATCTTCCCGAACCAACATTTCGTCACAAGCTTGTTGGTACCTACAAGGATGGGCGTGACGAGGCGCCGGACATTCTCCGTCAGCAGCTCGGGCTGGTCCGCCAGTTGGTTGAGACCCTTGCGATTCCCACAGTCGACAAGGCTGGTTTCGAAGCAGACGACGTCATTGCCACACTGGCAACCCGAGCCCGCGACGCGGGCCACGAAGTCATTGTTGTCACCGGCGACCGCGACGCGTACCAGCTGGTTGAAGACCCGCTGGTGAAGGTGCTCTACAACAAGCGTGGCGTGTCGGACTATGCGCTCTATGACGAAGACGGCATCGAGGAACGCACGGGTGTTCGTCCCGACAAATACGTCCCCTACGCGGCGCTTCGAGGAGACAAATCGGACAACCTGCCCGGCGTTCCCGGGGTGGGGGAGAAGACAGCCGCAAAGCTGATCAACAAGTACGGCGGCATCGACGGTATCTACGAGAACCTCGATGACATGACACCGAAACTTCGCCAGAACCTTGAGGAAAACGAAGGTAATGCGCGCACGAACCTTACGATGATGCCGCTCGTGCGTGACATTGCACTTGATGTCGATATTGCCGATCTGGAGATGGGCGGCTTCGACCCCGACGAAGTCCGGGAACTGTTCGACTTCCTCGAGTTCCGCACGCTGTATGACCGCCTGGCAGACGCCATTGACTTCGACATGGGCCCTCAGCGCGGCGCCGCTGACATCATCGAAGCAGAGGTCACCACCGCAGTCGACCCGGCGCTCGCTGCAGCCCAGATCACGTCAGCAATGAACAAGGACGGGCCCGTTGCTGTTGCTGTGTCTTGGGCGGGAGAGCGGGGACACAGCGAGCTTGAAGGTATCGCTGTCACACTCGATGCCGAGTCCGGCGAAGTTGTCCACCTGCCCATCGATCTGATCGCCGACCCCAAACTCCATGGCGCGCTGCAGGAGTTGCTCGGCGGCGACGCATCTGCGGTTGCGTTTCACGATGCCAAGCCCGCCATGCGTGCGCTGCTTGGGCACGGTCTCCCATTGGACGCGCTCACGCTTGACACGTCACTGGCCGGTTATCTTCTCGACCCGGCCGAGAGCGGATATCCCATGCCTTCGCTTCTGCTGAAGTACGCGCAGAAAGAGCTGCCGGAATCCGCCGAGGCGCAGACCGGCCAGCTCACACTCGATATGGACGGCAGCGACGAAGAGGCCGTCACCGCCGCCAAGGCAACCGGCCGGGAGGCGCTCGGCGTCGCCCACCTGATTGAGCCGCTCACCGAAGCGTTGACTGACCAGGGCCTGATGGAACTCAACGAGACCATCGAGGTGCCCCTGGTGGCTGTGCTCGCCCGCATGGAACATGTCGGCATCGGCGTCAACCGGGATCACCTGCAGCAGTTGCGCGACGAACTGGTAGCGGAGACCGAGCGTCTCCGCGCTGCAGTGATCGAGGACGCAGGCGAAGATTTCAACGTCAACTCAACGCCAAAGCTTCGCGAGATCCTGTTCGAGAAGCTTGAGCTCACACCCGGTAAGAAGACGAAGACCGGCTACTCCACCGACGCAGCCACCCTTGAGAAGCTGCGCGGTGAACATCCCATCATCGAAAACCTGCTCGACTATCGCCAGGTGGAAAAGCTTCGGTCCACCTACGGCGAAGGCCTGCTGGCCGAGATCGGCGAAGGTGACCGCATTCGCGCCACCTTCAACCAGACGGTGGCCCGCACGGGCCGTCTCAGTTCAGACCGGCCGAACCTGCACAACATCCCCGTCCGCTCCGAAATGGGTCGCACGTTCCGCAAGGCATTCGTCCCCGCCGATGGCTTTGAGTTGCTGGTGGCTGACTACAACCAGATTGAGCTGCGCTGCATTGCCCACCTTGCGGAAGACCCCGGTCTCATCGGGGCTTTCGAAGCGGGCGACGACATTCACAATGCCACCGCGTCACGCATCTTCGACATCAAGCCTGAGGACGTCCAGATCGAGCAGCGCTCCAAGGCGAAGATGGTCTCCTACGGTCTCGCGTACGGCATGGAAGCGTACGGTCTGGGCCAGCGACTCGGCATCCCGACCGGCGAAGCGGCTGACATTTTGAGCGCCTACTTCGAGGCCTTCCCTGCGGTGAAGGACTACATGGATGCCACGGTCGCCGAAGCACGGGAACGGGGTTACACCGAGACGCTTTTTGGGCGCCGTCGCAAGATTCCCGAGCTCAGTTCGCCGAACTTCCGGATTCGTCAGGCCGGCGAACGTCAGGCAATGAACGCAGGCATTCAGGGTCTGGCGGCCGACATCTTCAAGGTCGCGCTGGTCAACATCGATGCTGCACTCGCAGAAAGAGACACCGAAGCGCGCCTGATCCTCCAGGTGCACGATGAGGTGATTCTCGAAGTGCCTCCGGCTGAACGAGACGAACTCGCCACGCTTGTCACCAAACTCATGGGCGAAGCATTCGACCTGCGCGTGCCGCTTGAAGTGAACATGGCCTTCGGTGAGACCTGGGCTGACGCGAAGGCCTGAACCGATGGCTGATACGCAGGACCAGCCCGCTGAAGCGCGCCCACCGGAACCAAGCCCAGCCCACGAACCCGGTCATCACTGGTTCGAAGCGGTGGCAGATCACACGGGGCCGGCGTATCTGCGCTACTCATTCACCAAAGGCACGGTGAATGAGGTCGACTTCCTGGTCGACGTCCTCGGCCTGGAACCAGGTCACCGGGTGTGCGATGTGGGGTGCGGACCCGGACGCCACACGCTTGAGCTCGCCCGACGCGGCATAGAGACCGTTGGTGTCGATATCGCCGATCGCTTCGTGCAGTTGGGTACCGAAGCAGCAGTAGCGGAGAAGCTGGAGCTGGCCACATTTCAGCGAGGCGACATCCGCGCGCTTGCGGACATCGGTCCGTTTGATGCAGTGATCTCGTTGTGTCAGGGCGGGTTCGGCCTGCCCGTGGCCAGGGAAGACGGCGTTGACGACGACGTGCACATCCTGAAGGAACTGGCAACACTGTTGCGATCAGAAGAAGGGGTGCTCGCGATAAGCGCGTTCTCCGCGTACTTTCAGGTGCAGCACCTCGACGCGGCGCACAACTTTGACGCAGCTCGTGGCGTGCATCACGAGAACACGTCCATCAAGAACCCCGATGGCGCAGATCTTCCATTCGACCTCTGGACCCGGTGTTTCACGCCGGCTGAACTTCGGCTGCTCGCCACCGCCGCCGGCCTTGCGTGCGAGGACATCTGGTCGGTCACACCAGGAGAATACGCCCGCAACGCCCCAACAGTGGAGACGCCGGAATTCCTGATGGTCGCCCGACGCCCCTGAAGGTGGCCTTGGTACCCTTGGCGGGTCGAAAACCTGACCTCAAAACCGGGTGGTCGGCATCCCTGTTCCCTAATCCTATTCCCTATTCCCAATCCCCAGTAAGTAGAGCATTTTCATGTCCGACGAGACGCCAGAACCTACACCCGAAGCCGCAGCCGCACCCGCCGCTGAAGCCGCAGTCGAAGCACCGGCCGCACCCGCCGCCGAAGCTCCTGCGCACGAACCGAACCCCGAAGCCGTTGATCAGGCAGAAGCCGAGTCACCGTTCGGAACATTCGATGCCGACGGTGCCTACACCCCCCGCCAGATTGTCGGAGACGACATGAGCGATGCGGATCTCGAAGAGCTCTACAGCTCCACCCTCGTCTCCATCGACGACGGTCAGATGGTTACCGGAACTGTCGTCAAAGTCGAAGCTGACGAAGTGCTCCTCGACATTGGCTACAAGGCCGAGGGCGTCATCCCGTCCCGCGAACTCTCCATCCGCAACGACCTTGACCCGAGTGAAGTTGTCGCCCTCGGCGAAGAGGTCGAAGCCCTGGTCCTCACCAAGGAAGACAAAGAGGGTCGCCTGATCCTTTCGAAGAAGCGTGCGCAGTACGAGCGTGCCTGGGGCACCATTGCCCAGCTCAAGGAAGAAGACGGCATGGTCTCGGGTCCGGTGATCGAGGTCGTCAAGGGCGGTCTCATCGTGGACATCGGCCTGCGTGGCTTCCTGCCCGCATCCCTCGTGGAACTGCGCCGGGTCCGTGACCTGCAGCCGTACGTCGGTCAGACCCTCGAAGCCAAGATCATCGAGCTCGACAAGAACCGCAACAACGTTGTGCTGTCTCGCCGTGCATGGCTCGAAGAGACCCAGAAGGAACAGCGCGAAGAGTTCCTCGACAACCTCAAGCCGGGCGAACGCCGCAAGGGCGTTGTTTCCTCCGTCGTCAACTTCGGTGCCTTCGTGGACCTTGGTGGCATGGACGGACTCATTCACGTTTCCGAGCTTTCCTGGAAGCACGTCGATCATCCCTCCTCGGTTGTCGCTGTTGGCGACGAAGTCGATGTGCAGGTGCTTGAGGTCGACCTCGACCGGGAGCGCATCAGCCTCTCGCTCAAGGCCACCCAGCAGGACCCATGGCAGGAGTTCGCTTCCGCTCACAAGGTCGGCGAGCTTGTCTACGGTCGAGTCACCAAGCTCGTTCCGTTCGGTTCGTTTGTCCAGGTCGGCGAAAGCATCGAAGGGCTTGTCCACATTTCCGAGATGTCCGCTCACCATGTCGAGCTGCCCGAGCAGGTTGTCACGCCCGGCGAGGAACTGTGGGTCAAGATCATCGACCTCGATCTCCAGCGACGCCGCATCAGCCTCTCCATCAAGCAGGCTGCTGAAGGTGGCACCGTGGCCGCCCAGTACCAGGAGGCGTTCGGCGAGCACGCATACGACGAAGAGGGCAACTACATCGGCGGCGAGACGATCGATACCAGTGAGTGGACCGCTGTTGACGGCGAAGCCGAGTCCGCCTGGGCCGACGAGCTCGCTCAGTACGAGGCTTCCGGCGACGCTCCTGAGGGTGCCGACACCGCAGAGGCAGTGGCAGCAGCCGCTGACGCCGCGGTCGAAGCCCCGGTGGAGGTGGCAGCAGAAGCGCCGGCAGAGGTTGCAGCAGAAGCACCGTCCGCTGAGTAGCCTCTGAGCAAAATCGACAACAGCCCGCCGAGTCCACAATTGTGAGCGCGGCGGGCTGTTCTCGTTTTCGGTGTGGGTCTTCTGCCTCGTTTCGCCAGAAGGGTTTTTCACGAGCTGTCAAGGCTCGTCGAGTGCGTAATAGCTTGCCCCCACCTGGTGCCAGCGGATGCGCGTGAAGCACCATGACGTATTCGAGCGGGTAGCCCTCCTCGTCAATCGAGAACCGTGAAAGAGCCGAAAACGATCTGAAGACCCGCCTGGAGGGGATGGCGGATCTTCAGAAGGCTTTCGGTCAGCACCGAGAGGTGACGATCAATCCAGGGTGACGATCCCCAGACGTACGGCTCGCAGAACGGCCTGCGTGCGATCTCGAGCATCGAGCTTCTGGTAGATCGACGCCAGGTGGTTCTTCACCGTCTTTTGAGAGATGTAGAGCTTGCCAGCCACCTCAGGGGTGGAGCATCCGTCGGCGATCAGCTGCAGCACTTCGGATTCGCGTTTTGTGACGCGATGTGCGTTCGTCTGCTTTTCGGTTCGAGTGCCCGCTTCAGTCATGACGGAGGAGCCTGCGGAGCTGCCACCGGATCCGTTACCGGAGGACCGGCGGATCTGAGCCAGGAGGTGAGGTTTGAGCTGGGGGGCGATAACCGTTTCCCCGGCAGCTGCGAGGCGAGTGGCAGTGACCAGCTCATCGATGGAGCAATCTTTGACAAGGAAACCAGACGCACCGGCGCGGATGGCTCGGGACAGCAGTTCCTCGTCATGGTGCATGGTCAGAATCACCACACGGGTGTTTGGGCACTTTTGCACGATCTCCTCGCACGCAGCGATGCCGTCAAGCAGCGGCATCGTGACGTCCATCAGGACGAGGTGGGGGCGATAGTCAACCGCGAGTTTGACTGCCTGACGACCGTCGCTGGCTTCACCCACCACGGTGAAACCGTGGTCGGTAAAGGTGCGTTTGAGAGATTCACGCACCATTCTGTGGTCATCGGCGAGGAGCAACGTAACTGGCATAGAGAGCCATCGGAGCTAAACCACAGATGTTGAGCGTCTGGGGCTATTGACCCAGACCGACTCGAATCACAGGGTTGTAGTTTGGCTCTGTAGAGCCAAACTTGGGCAGGGACGTGAAGCGAAACAGCTCATGACCAGAGCGCCAGGGAACGACAGGTATCGTCTGAATATGCTTGAAATTGGATTGACCGGCGGAATCGGCTCGGGAAAGAGCACTGTTGCAGAAATGCTTGTCTCCCGAGGTATGCAACTTGTGGATGCTGATGCGGTCGTCCGCGAGCTCCAGCAGCCCGGCACGCCGGTGCTTGAGGCCATGGCTGATCGCTTCGGTAATCACATCATTGATGCCACTGGTGCGTTGGATCGCGCTGCAGTTGCCGCAATCGTCTTCTCCGACCCGGATGAGCTTGAGGCGCTCAATGCGATTGTGCATCCGGCCGTGAATGAGGAGATGACCAGGCGACGCAAGGCGTTTGTCGGCACCGATGAAACCGTGATCCTGGACATCCCGTTGCTTATCGAGTCCAACTACGAAGGCCTTGGCGGCATCATCGTGGTTGACTGCCCAGTCGACGTGGCCGTCAACCGGCTGATGAGCCACCGCAACATGCCGGAAGAAGACGCCAGGAATCGCATCAACGCGCAGGTGTCGCGAAAGGAACGCAAAGAGCGGGCCGACTTTGTGGTGGACAACAGCAGTGACCTTGTGGCCCTGATTGAGAAGGTCGATGAACTTGAGGCATGGATCAAGACACTCGCCCGACCTGACATCGATGCTCCGATCGCCACGATCAAAGGCCGCTACCAACCGGCCCGGGCCCACGACGAGGAGGAGTAGGGCACACACGATGCTGTTGTGGTCCTAATTCTGTTGTGGTCCTAATGCTGTTGTGGTCCTAATGCTGTTGTGGTCCTAATGCTGCTGCTGGTGAAAACGTTGCTATTTCAACGAGTTCTGGCCGGTGCCGAAAATATTCTGAGATTTCTTGGATCTGATGTCAACGTTTTGGCGTGCTGAGCCGTGAAACAGACATAGGGCGGCACCGCTCCTCAGTTGTTACAACCCCTCCGTAGCTTCTGCGCACACGCCGGTGCCGCCCCATTTCTTTGCCAGCAACGCCAGGTCGCTGAAATACCTACACTTGTTTGATTGTGACTCCCATCGAAGAAGCCGCCACAGTGGCCGATACAGACGCCTTCACCGGCCAGTCTGACGAAACCGGTTCCGTCGGCTTTGATGAGAGCTTCGCTGATCTGTACAAGATCGCCTATCGGGTCGCCTATCGCATTCTCGGCAACCGGGCTGAAGCAGAAGATGTCGCCCAGGACACCTTGTCCAAGGCGTACTCGCGCTGGTGGCGTCTGCGCAATGACCCTGAACGTTGGGTTTCGCGGGCCAGCGCCAATCGGGCTATCGACCTGTGGCGTAAGCGTCGCACCCAGGAGCTCTCTCCTGCCGATCTCCAGCGCGCCCAGGACGGCGAGCCTGTTCTCGAACGTCTTGCACTGGTCGATGCGCTCTCGCGTCTGTCGCGTCGGCAGCGCGAAGTTGTTGTGCTGCGCTACCTCGCCGGCTATCCGGAAGCCGATGTGGCGGAGATCCTTGACTGCTCGGTTGGCTCGGTCAAGACCCACGCTTCCCGAGGCCTGTCGAACCTGCGGAGTACGTTGTCATGACAGATCTCTTTCATGGCTCCGACCCCAACCCACCCTTTGAGCAGGCTGATCTTCAAGCTGCGCTGCAAGCGTCGAAAGCCCGTGCCTGGCGTCGCCGCAGTGCGTCGGTTGTTCCTGCTGCTGTCCTCGCCGGTGTTGGTTACCTCTTTGCGGTCTCCTTTGTTGGAGGACCGGCTGGCACCCAGGACGTGACGGCTTTCGAGTCTGCTGAAGTGGTACTGCCAGCAAATGACGCAGCGATTGATATCGACCGTCCGGTTGCGGTTGAACCGCCATCAGGCCCTGATGCCGGTGCTTCAAGTGCCGGACGCGTAACTGCGCTGCAGATCGACACCGACAAGGTGACGGTCATTGCAGACAAGCCCACATCGCTCATCGATGTGGAACCCGAATCTGATGTCACGCCCGTGACCCCGCCAGCTGAAGAGTCCGACACCTTGGAAACGGACTCTCCCGATGCTGTTGCGGACGTCACCAGTGAGACATCGCCTGCCACCCCATTGGAGACAGCCTCTGAGCTGTCCAACGAGTCAGCCGTTGACACTGCGGCCTCATCTTCGGATGAGCCAATTGATGAGCCGACCAGTGCTCCTGCGGAGACTCAAGGATCAGAGGGCGCGTCGGCCCCTGGTACCGATGGGGTGGCTCTTCCCTCTCCAGGGCAGCCGATCGATCTGGCGGAGACTCCTGACTCGCCTGCCGCAACCGCAGACAGGGATGCATCTGTCGCGACTCCAGCTGACGCCGTCCAAACCCCAGCACCTGCGGCTGCTGTCTCCCGTCCCGAGGCGAATGACACCGCCGCGGCGAATGACACCGCCGAGGTGAATGACACCGCCGAGTCGAATGACACCGCCGAGGCGAATGACACCGCCGAGGTGAATGAGACCGCCGTCGGTGTCGATTCGGTGAGCGAAGGTGCCGTCCAAGGCACGGACGTGTCCGCCGGAGAAGCCGACACGACGAATGTGCCAGCAGGCGACGTCGAAACCGACAGCGCTGTCGAAGACTCCATTGAAACAATCGAAGAGCCGGTCGAACGTGAAGAGGTGCCGGTGCTCGTGAACCAACCGGTGTCGGTGGAATTCGCGTCGATGGTCATCGACGGGTCGTCTGTCGAAATCGTTCTCCAGGTCAGCGATGTCGACGGTTGGTCGGTTGGTGCCTGCGGAACGTCAATGAACTGGGGCGACGGCTCTTCAAGCGGTTCCATGTGCGCACAAGATTGTTCCGTTGCGCCGGATGCGGCGAAGAATGGATCCACAGTTGCTCCCGGCGTACGCGGTGAGATTCGCTTCTCCCACACGTATGAGGCCACGGAAGGTGTTGTCACGCCGCTGTTCACCATCTTCACTGGACATGAGTGCTTCGGCGATGCGTTCTACGGCGAGCTGAATCCGTCGCTCGTGCTTTCGCCCGAAGGCATCGCGTTCGCCAGCTGAAATACCCAGCTGAGTCCCACTACGCGCTGTTCTGCACCGCTGGCCGGTTGGTGCGGCACCCGTTCTAGAGTGCATTTACTTGAGAGCTGACAGAAGGGTGCTGAGGTGACAGATACAGGTGAGGTTGCCGCAGTAGTGCCGTGGATCGTGGGCGAGCCCCGCGATCTGCCGTTTGAGATGATCTCGGACTTCGAACCGGCGGGCGACCAACCCAAGGCAATCGCCGGGCTGGTTGAAGGCCTCGCCCGTGGCGACGGTTTCCAGACACTGCTTGGTATCACGGGTTCCGGAAAGAGCGCCACCATTGCCTGGACCATTGCTGAATCGCAACGACCAGCGCTTGTACTCGCTCCCAACAAGTCCCTGGCAGCACAGCTGGCAAATGAGCTGCGCGAGTTCTTTCCCAACAATCGGGTCGAGTACTTCGTGTCGTACTACGACTACTACCAGCCGGAGGCGTACATGCCCTCGAGCGACACGTACATAGAGAAGGACTCGTCGGTGAACGACGAGATCGACCGGCTTCGCCACGCGTCCACATCGGCGCTCCTGACCCGGCGCGACACCATCATCGTCGCATCGGTGTCATGTATCTACGGTCTCGGTGCCCCGGAGGGTTACAAAGAAAACCTTCTGGTGCTTCGGGTCGGAGAGGAGCGGGACCAGCGCGAAATTCTGCGGAAGCTCATCGACATGCAGTACGACCGCAACGACATGAACCTGGTACGAGGCAACTTCCGGGTCAAAGGCGACGTCATCGAGTTGCACCCCGCATACGAGGAGTTCGCCGTGCGCATTGAGATGTTCGGCGACGAGATTGAACGCATCACCCGCGTAGACACCCTCACCGGTGAGCGGCTGGGAGAGATGGACCAACTCGACATCTTCGCTGCCACCCACTACGCGGCGGGTGACGAGAAGATGATGGGTGCCGTCAAGACCATCGAGGCTGAGCTCCAGCAGCAGCTTGCGGAGTTTGAGAAAGACGGCAAGCTCCTGGAAGCGCAGCGACTCCGCATGCGCACCGAGTACGACCTCGAAATGATGGACGAGATGGGCTACTGCAACGGCATCGAGAACTACAGCCGCCACATCGACGGGCGCAGTGCCGGCGAGGCTCCGTTTACGCTTCTTGACTACTTCCCCGATGACTTCATCATGATCCTCGACGAGTCACACGTGGCCGTGCCGCAACTGCACGGACAGTACGAAGGTGACCGTAAGCGCAAAGAAACGCTTATTGAGCACGGATTCCGTCTGCCCTCAGCGGCAGACAACCGGCCGTTGACGTTCGATGAGATCATGGGCCGAATCGGCCAGACAATCTTCATGTCAGCAACTCCCGGAGACTTCGAACTGGCGGTCAGCGATCAGGTTGTGGAGCAGATTGTGCGCCCGACTGGTCTGGTGGACCCCGAGGTCATTGTCCGCCCCACGAAGGGGCAGATTGACGACCTGGTAGAAGAGATCAACAAGCGGACCGCGCTCGACCAGCGCGTACTTGTCACCACGCTCACCAAGAAGATGTCCGAAGACCTGAACGACTACCTGCTTGAGCGTGGAATGCGCGTGCGTTACCTGCACTCGGAGATCGACACGATTCAACGAATCGAGATCCTTCGGGACCTTCGACTTGGAGAGTTCGACGTCCTTGTTGGCATCAACCTGCTGCGTGAGGGCCTTGACCTCCCTGAGGTTTCTCTCGTCGCGATCCTCGACGCCGACAAAGAGGGCTTCCTACGCAGCGCCACATCGCTCATTCAAACCATCGGACGCGCTGCCAGAAACGTCGACGGTCAGGTGATCATGTACGCCGACAACATGACGAAATCCATGACCAAGGCCATCGGTGAGACTGCTCGCAGACGTGAAGTGCAGCAGGCCTACAACGAGAAGCACGGCATCAATCCCCAGACGGTGCGCAAGGCGGTCACGGACATCCTCGCGTTCCTGCGACCGCGGGAACAGAAAGCACCCACCCCCACCGACGGTCAACGCTCCCGTAAACGCGACAAACAGAACACCGTCAACTACGCCGAGCTTCCTCATGACGAACTCGAACGACTCATCCGCACGCTCGAGGACGAGATGAACGACGCTTCGGCCGAACTCAAGTTCGAGTACGCGGCGCGCCTTCGTGACGAGATCAAGGAACTCAAGCGCGAACTGCGCGAGATGCTGTAAGTATTGTTCTTCGCTTCGCTCAGAAGCGCTGGCACGCAGCATGCGGCAAGCCAGTGCTGTTAACTCGCTCGCTTCGCTCAGAGGCGTTGGCACGCAGCATGCGGCAAGCCAGTGCTGTTAACTCGCTCGCTTCGCTCAGAGGCGTTGGCACGCAGCACGCGGCAAGCCAGTGCTGTCAACTCGCTCGCTTCGCTCAGAAGCGTTGGCACGCAGCACGCGGCAAGCCAGTGCTGTCAACTCGCTCGCTTCGCTCAGAAGCGCTGGCGCGCAGCACGCGGCAAGCCAGTGCTGTTAACTCGCTCGCTTCGCTCAGAAGCGCTGGCACGCAGCACGGGACAGTCTGTGGTGATCGCTGCGTGCAACGCTTCCGACGAGCCTGCGAGGAGGAACAATGACTGAGGTAATGGTCGCGCCTTCGGCTTCACTGGGGACATGACCGAAGAGGGACCTGTCTCCAAAATTTCGCGCCGCAGTCGGAATGCACGCCTGGCCAAACTCGGCGGACAGGTTGGCGGCGCCTGGGGCGTGAACAAAGCGAAGCGTGTGTTCGCCGACGCCGAACGCAAAGAAGAGCTTGACCGCGAGTTCGAGCTCAAATCAGCGGAACAGGTGGTGAAGTCGCTGGGCAATATGAAGGGCGCGTTCATGAAGCTCGGACAGATGGCGAGCTACCTGGATCAGGGCATGCCTGAACCGGTGCGCAAAGCCCTCTCCTCGCTGCAGCAGGACGCACCGCCCATGAGCCGAGAGTTCGTGGATGAGACCGTGGAGGCCGAACTTGGCTCCTCGCCGGCAGCGCTCTTCGCCGAGTTCGACAATGAGCCCATCGCCGCCGCGTCGATTGGGCAGGTGCACCGCGCCCTGACACACGACGGGCAGGCCGTTGCCGTGAAGGTGCAGTACCCCGGTGTTGCTGACGCCATCCGCAACGACATGGACAATGCCGACATGTTGTTCCGAGTGATGAAGATGACGTTCCCGTCACTCGACCCGAAACCGCTGGTGGAGGAGCTCAAAGCTCGGCTCGTCGAGGAAGTGGACTACGAGATGGAGGCGCGCAACCAGACAGTGTTCGCCGACTACTACGAAGGTCACCCATACATCCACGTGCCCCGCGTCCTGAGCGATCTGTCAACCCGACGGGTTCTCACCACAGAGTTGGCTTCTGGTCATCGCTTTGAAGACGTGCTCACCTGGTCGCAGGAAGAGAAGGATCTCACCGCCGAAACGCTCTATCGCTTCACATTCGGAAGCATGTATCGACTCCTCGCGTTCAACGGCGATCCGCATCCCGGCAACTACATCTTCCGGCCGGGCGGACAGGTGAGCTTCCTCGACTTCGGACTCGTGAAGCACTACACGTCCGATGACATCGATGGTTTCATGCAACTGATTGAGGCGATGGTCGTCACGAGGGACATGGCGACGTACAGGCGTTTCGCGGAGGAGCAGGACCTGCTCATGCCCAACGCGCCAATCGATGACGAGACGGTGGGGGAGTACTTCCAACACTTCTACGAGTTCGTACTTCATGACGGCGAATACACCATCACCTCGGACTATGCGGCGAAAACCGTCCGCCAGATATTTGCGAACGGCGGCGAGAACGATGTGATCTCGAAGCACACGAACGTGCCGTCGCGGTACGTCGTGGTGCAACGGATCAACCTGGGGCTTCTCGCCATCTTCGGAGACCTCAACGCCACGGCAAACTGGCGCCGCATTGCCGAGGAACTCTGGCCATTCATCCTCGGCGAACCCTCCACGCCAATGGCACGCCACATTCGCGAAGTCTGGGGCGACGGCTCCACCGACAACTCCTGACGACCGGTTGTCCCGCCAGGATGCGCCGGACTGCGCCTGCGTCCGCGACAATGACCGTATGGCCATAACCCAGCAGGCAAGCCGTTCAATCGACAGTCCTTCAAAGGAAGATGTAGCCGCAGCAGTTTGCGTCGCTCGCGATGTGGTGGATGCGGCAACCCGGCACCTGAAGGCTGCGGTCGAAGATCAGCGGGCCCAGTACGACCTTGCACACGCGGCGGCAGCTGTCGCCATGTGCGAGGAAGCACTTGCGTACGCGGTACGAGGCGAGACCGAGGCGATGTTGGCGCAGGTATTCGTGGGCGGCGTGCTGAGTGACCTTGGCGCCACGCTGTTTCGCTCTGCTGGCCGCTGGGGCGTGTCGGCTGACGCACTCGACGCAACCCAGCAACTCGTTGAGCACCTGACAGACCCGGCGTTCACCAGCCAGGCCGCTGAGGTGGCCGGGCCCGCTCACCTTCGAGACGACCTGAAACTTGTGGCCGAAACCTTCCGCAGGTTTGGCGAAGAACAGATTCGGCCGCATGCAGAGGAGATCCACCGTCAGGACCTCGATATTCCCCAGCACATCATCGATGGTGTCGCTGGTCTGGGCTGCTTTGGACTGTCCATTCCTGAGGCATACGGAGGCTTCGCGCAGGGAACTGCCGATGATTATCTGGCGATGATCATTGCCACGGAGGAGTTGTCCCGGGCTTCGCTTGGGGCAGGCGGTTCACTGATTACCCGGCCAGAGATTCTCGCGCGGGCATTGGAAGCCGGCGGTACCGAAGCGCAGAAACAGCAGTGGCTGCCGCGGATCTCAACCGGTGAGGTGCTCTGTGCCGTGGCAGTAACGGAACCGGACTACGGCTCCGACGTCGCGAATCTCACCACAACAGCGGTTCGCGATGGTGATGGATGGCGAATCACAGGAACGAAGACGTGGTGCACGTTTGGTGGCCGGGCCAACGTGCTGATGGTGCTCGCCCGAACCGACCCCGATCCCACCGCGGGGCACCGCGGCCTGAGCATCTTCATCGTGGACAAACCCAGCGACGACGGTCACGCATTCCGCCACGATGCGCATGGCGGTTCGATGGAAGGGCGTGCCATTCCAACACTCGGCTACCGGGGTATGCACTCCTTCGAGGTGAGCTTCGACAGCTGGTTCGTGGAAGCCGAAAATCTCCTCGGCGGCGACGCGGGCGAGAACCGCGGCTTCTACCTGCAGATGGCAGGCTTTGAGAATGGCCGCATACAAACCGCGGCGCGAGCTGTTGGGGTGATGGACAGGGCCCGGGAGCTTGCACTGGGCTACGCCGAGAATCGTCACGTCTTTGGTAAGCCCCTTCTGGACTACCCGCTTACTCGCGACAAGCTCGGACGGATGGCGGCGCTGGTTGCCATCAGCCGCCAGTATTCGTACCGGGTGGCTCGGCTCATGGCCGACGGCGAGGGAGCGCTCGAAGCAGCCATGGCGAAGGCCTTCGTCTGTAAAGCCGCCGAATGGGTGACGAGGGAGTCGCTGCAGATCCACGGTGGCATGGGTTACGCCGAGGAATACGAGATCAGTCGACTCTTCGTGGACGCACGCGTGCTGTCCATCTTTGAAGGCGCTGATGAGACGCTGTGCCTGAAACTGATAGCCAGGCGACTGCTCGCCTAGGTGTTCGACAGAGCAGTCTCAGGCTTTGAGGACGTCGATGACCTGCTCGGAGAACCGGAGGATCGGCTCGGTTGATTCCGGATTTCCAAAGTCCATCACGAAGTGATCGACGCCAATCTCTCGCCATCCTCCAATGACTTCCACGTACTCGGCGGAGTCGGCGTCGGTTTCCGGAAGCGCCTTCTCGATGGTGATGCCGGTTTCGATGGAGTGCGGGTTGCGCCCAGCTGTCTCAGCAGAAGCGTGGACAATTCCAAGTTTGCGGAGCCAGTCTTCGTGGTTGCGCCCGCCGTTGTGCCACATGTCAGCGATACGACCAACCAGTGGCAGGCCAACCTTCTCGCCATTTGCACCGATACACACCGGCGGCACAACTGTGGGCAGCGGGGGAGCAGCAGCCTCGGCGATGGAGTAGTGCTCGCCGCTGAATGAAGGCTCGTCCTCGGTCCACATCAGGCGACAGATCTGCACAACTTCTTCCAGCTGCGCGAAACGCACCGACGGTTTCGGGAAGTCATACCCGTAGGCCTCGTACTCGTCTTCGCGCCAACCGGCACCGATGCCGAGCATGAGCCGGTTGTCGCTGAAGACCTGCAATGTCGACGCCATCTTCGCCGTCAGCGCCGGGGGTCGGTAGCCGTGACCAAGCACGTGATGACACAGCAGAACATCAGGGAACTTTGCTGCAAGCCAGGTGAGACTCGTCCAGGCTTCCATGAACGGGTCGGTCTTTTTGTCGAACCCGTAAAAGTGGTCTGCAATCCACATCGCATCGAAGTGGTCGTTGACGGTGGGCAGGATGTGCTTTGCCTGCTCAACAACGATGGGCTTGTGGTCGCTCCACTGGTTCCCGATGCACGGGGAAAGCCAACCGAAACGAAGAGGATGGGGGCGTGTACTCATGAGAGCGAACGTAGCCGTAATTCCTTCGGCCATGAAACAGCGCCGGGTGGGTGCCAGCGCCTCGCTCCCATACCTGATCTCCAATCCAATGCCCTGGTGTTGGCCATCCACTCGTCGCATATCTGCGTCATGGTCATGTCGCCGCGAGTGGCTACCTGGCGTGTCGTGTTCTCATCGCTCCCGAGTGAACCCTGCACCTTGTTCTGAATGTCGGCAGTAAGCCCACAAACGTGGGCCACCACGTCCTTCACGGACCACTCGGGGCAGCCGGGAACTATGGTCAGAACATCGTCTCCGCTGAGCTCTCGGAGCTGCCCCACCAGCTGATTTGGAGTCGATTCGTACAAAGAAACAGCATGCCTGGTCATGGTCGGATGCGAGGTGCTGAGATCCCCAGGGTTTTCCACAGGCATGAACACACGTTCGACCATCCGGACGTTGTTAGGGTGACGAGATGGCCGATCGATTGGTGATTCAGGGCGCACGCGAGCACAACCTTCAGAACGTTGATGTTGACCTCCCGCGCGAGAAACTCATCGTGTTCACCGGCTTGTCCGGCTCCGGTAAGTCTTCGCTTGCCTTCGACACGATTTACGCCGAGGGACAGCGCCGCTATGTGGAGTCGCTGTCGGCCTACGCCCGTCAGTTTCTGGGCCAGATGGACAAGCCGGACGTCGACTTCATCGAGGGCCTTTCGCCGGCTATCTCCATTGATCAGAAGAGCGCCTCCCGAAACCCGCGTTCAACGGTGGGGACCATCACCGAGGTGTACGACTACCTGCGGTTGCTGTTCGCCCGCATCGGCGTGCCTCACGATCCCGAGACCGGCGAACCGCTGGTTCGGCAGACGCCCCAGCAGATTGTGGATCAGGTCCTGCGGCTTGAAGACGGCACCCGCTTTCAGGTTCTTGCTCCTGTGGTCCGCGGCCGAAAGGGTACCTACGAGACACTTGTTTCTGATCTCGCTGCCGAGGGCTTCGCCCGCGTGCGCATCGACGGCGAAGTGCTGGAATTGGCCGATATCGCCGGCGATGACGACGAGGGTCGTCCACTGTTGCAGCTTGAACGCTACGAGGTTCACAACATCGAGGTCATTGTCGACCGGCTGGTGCAGCGCGACGGTATTGAACGTCGACTGACCGAGTCCATGGAGACCGCACTGCGGCTCGCCGACGGCGTCGCGCAGATTGAGATCGTGCCGGCATCTGACTCGAAGGACGAACCGCAGATTCTGACGTTCAGCCAGCACCTGTCCCGGCCCTCCGACGGCAAGTCGTTCGAAGAACTCGCGCCGCGCAACTTCTCGTTCAACTCGCCCTACGGAGCGTGTGTGAAGTGCGACGGTCTCGGCACCCGCTACGAGGTCGACCCGTCGCTGGTGGTTCCCAACAATGAGCTCAGCCTCAGAGACGGTGCCATAGCGCCATGGTCCAGCGGCACCAGCAAGTACTTCATCCGTCTGATCGAAGCAATCTGCAGCGACAACGCCATCGCCTACGAGATGCCGTGGACGAACCTCACCAGGAAGCAGCAGGACATGCTGCTGTACGGCAAGGGTCTCAAAGGCAAGGTCAACGTCAATTACAAGAACCGGTACGGTCGCCGACGCAGTTACCAGGCAACCTTCGAAGGAGCTGTCCCGTATCTCCAGCGTCGCCATCGTGAATCCGAGAGCGACCGCCAGCGCGAGGTTATCGAGGGGTACATGCGTGAGGTTGACTGCTCCGAATGTGGGGGAGCGCGTCTACGCCCCCTGTCCCTGGCCGTCACCATCGACGGGCTGAACATCCACGACGTGGTGCACATGTCCATCCTGGATTGCGCAAAGCGCATGGGCGAACTGGCACTTTCGGACCGCGACATGATCATTGCCGAAGAAGTCCTCAAGGAGATCAACGCCCGCATTGGCTTTCTCGTTGACGTGGGCCTCGGATACCTGAGCCTTGGCCGTTCAGCGGGAACACTGTCGGGCGGCGAAGCGCAGCGCATCCGCCTGGCTTCGCAGATTGGTTCTGGTCTGGTCGGGGTTCTGTACGTGCTTGACGAGCCATCAATCGGCTTGCACCAGCGCGACAACGCCCGTCTCATTGAGACCCTCATCCGTCTTCGTGAGCTCGGCAACACCGTGCTGGTCGTTGAGCACGACGAGGAGACCATCCTCACCGCTGACCATGTGGTGGACATCGGCCCCGGCGCCGGTGAACACGGCGGCATGGTGGTGCATTCCGGTTCCGTGAATGCGCTCCTGAAGAACAAGAAGTCGCTCACCGGCCAGTACCTCTCCGGCAAGAAGGAGATCCCCATCCCGACCCATCGTCGTGTGCCCGGTGACGATTGGCTTGTCGTTCGTGACGCCCACGCGAACAACCTGAAGCACATCGATGTGCGCTTCCCGCTCGGCGTCTTTGTGTCCGTAACCGGCGTGTCCGGTTCAGGCAAGAGTTCGTTGGTCAACGAGATCCTCTACAAGAGTCTCATGCAGCGGATCTACAAGTCCAAGACCGTGCCCGGTCGCCACAAGACAGTGGAGGGCCTGGACGCCCTGGACAAGGTCATCAACATTGATCAGCAGCCCATTGGTCGCACGCCACGCTCAAACCCGGCCACGTACACCGGTGTGTTCGACAAGATCCGCAAGCTCTTCTCCCAAACGCAGGAATCGCGTGTACGTGGTTACATGCCGGGCCGGTTCTCCTTCAACGTCAAAGGCGGCCGATGTGAGGCCTGCACCGGTGATGGAACCATAAAGATTGAGATGCACTTTCTGCCCGACGTGTACGTCCCCTGCGAGGTCTGCAAGGGCGCTCGGTACAACCGCGACACGCTCGACATTCGCTTCAAAGGCAAGACCATTGCCGAGGTGCTCAACATGCCGTGTTCCGAGGCGCTCGAGTTCTTCGGCAACCAGCCGGTCATCTCGCGCCACATGCAGACGTTGGTGGATGTGGGTCTCGGCTACATCCGTCTGGGCCAGCCAGCACCGACGCTCTCCGGTGGCGAAGCGCAACGAGTGAAGCTGGCCAGCGAGTTGGCGAAACGTTCAACTGGTCACACGATCTACATTCTCGACGAGCCCACCACCGGGCTGCACTTCGAGGACACGAACCGTCTGTTGACCGTGTTGTCACGTCTTGTCGACCAGGGCAACACTGTGCTGGTGATCGAGCACAACCTGGATGTCATCAAAACGGCGGACTGGATCATCGATATGGGTCCGGAGGGCGGCGACGGCGGCGGAACCGTTGTCTCAGAAGGCACACCGGAGGTGGTGGCCGACACGTCGGAGAGTTACACCGGAAAGTTCCTGCGTCCCATTCTTGACGGGCGTAGCGTTCCCACCGCAGATGCCAAAGCACCGGCGAAGAAGAAACCAGCGGCAACGAAACCAGCAGCCGCAAAGAAACCAGCGACAACGAAACCAGCGGCAAAGAAGCCAGCGGCAAAGAAGCAGTCCGCAGCGAAAAAGCCAGCCAGGACCGGCTAGAGCTGGGCTCTCGGCTGCTTGCGCTGTGCCTCAGGGGGCAATCGCTGGAGCGGTGGACGCGCTCCGGATATCTACAATCGGGACTGGGCGTCTGGGTGGAAGGGCAATCCGCCCCGGTGGCGTCGGGATGCCCGCTCCGCTGGAAGCGGGTGATGTGGCTCCGGTGGAAGCGGGTGATGTGGGGCCAACGTCGGTGGTCTCTGGTTCAGGTGCGTTGGCATACGTGTGCACGTATTGCTGACCCGAGAGCTGGGCGACTTGGAACATCACCGCATCGGTGAAGATCCGCATGGTGCGCGGGTCATCTGGGTCTCCGTGGTCCTCCACTCGCATCGGTGCACCGAATCGGACCGTGACCTTCTTGAAGGGCTTCATAAGGGGATAGTCCGGCGGCTGCACAGCAACCGTTCCCTGGTGTCCCACTGGGACAATGGGGGCGCCGCAACGCAGCGACAGGCGGGCGGGACCGGTTCGACCCTTGTGCAGGTGCCCGCTCCGTGAGCGCGTGCCCTCGGGGTACATCATGAAGAGATTGCCAGCATCGAGCACCCGGGCTGCAGCGTTGAGCGCCACCTGTGCGGCATCGCCGCCGCTGCGATCCACCGGAATCATGCCGAGCGCAGGGAAGATGAATTTGGTCTTCCAGTCATCCATGTATTCGCCCTTGCCGATGGCCCACATGCGACGGGGAAGCGACACAGGGACGAACACCGAGTCGCAGAACGAGAGATGGTTGGGCGTGAGGATGGCGGGTCCGTCAGCGGGGATATTTTCCAATCCCTCGATAGTGAGGTCCCACAGCGTCTTCGCCGCGAGACGGATGGGCCCGACAAGCAACTTGTTCGCCATGTCCGATCCCGGGAGCGCTTCGTTGGCGGTCGCCGCTGCCGAGGGGTTCATCGCAGTTCTCTTCGCATGACTTTGCCGGTGATGGTAAGCGGAAGTTCGTCCACGAGGTAGTAGTCGGTGGGACGCTTGTAGCTGGCGAGTTGCCCCTCGGCCCAGCTTCGCAACGATGCTTCGTCTGCGTCGCCCACGACCCAGGCGGCAACGGTCTCACCGCGTTCGTCGTGTGCAGATCCCACCACCGCAGCGCTGGCCACTCGGGGGTGCTCGCGGAGCACCTCTTCCACTTCGGCGGGGTAGACGTTGAATCCGGAGACGATGATGACGTCTTTGAGACGATCGACGATGAAGAGGTTGCCGTCGGCATCGAACGCGCCTCCATCTCCGGTCCAGAGCCATCCGTCGGCTGTTCGTACTTCATCGGTTGCGTCAGGGTCGTTCCAGTAGCCCTGGAAGATGCCGGGTCCTCGAACAACGATCTCGCCCGTGTCGCCGGGTTCCACCGGTGTGCCGTCGGGCTCAACAAGCACAACTTCGACGCCGGGTACCGGGCGACCGACCGATGTTGGCTTTACATCAGGTTGACCAAGGGACGTGGCGACGATCGCCGAGGTCTCGGTCAGCCCGTAGCCTTCGCAGATCTGAAGACTGAAGCGATCGAGGACCGCCTCGTGCACCTCCAACGGAAGTGCGGCTGCGCCAGAGAGTGCCCGTGTGACCGACGTCATTTTGGCCGGCGCGCCAGGGTCCGCGGACCAGCGGTGCCACATCAACGGTGCGCCACCGAGGAGCGTCACGCCGTGATTGTTGATCAGGTCCAGGGTCGCCGCAGCTTCGAATCGCGAACGAAGTATGCCCAGGGCGCCCTGCCGGATGACTGCGGTAATCACCATCAATCCGAAGACATGCGCAGTTGGCAGCGCGCAGAGAACCACGTCATCGGCTTGCATGCCCGCTGGATTTTTGTCGCACATGTTGGCCAGGCTCCACGTGAGGTTCGCATGGCTGAGCATGGCGGCCTTCGCTGGACCCGACGTCCCGCTTGTCATCATCAACAAAGCAGTCTCATCTTCGTCGCGACGGACCACAGCTGGATGCTCGGCGGTTGATCGTTCACGAATTGACGCAATGTCGAACACCGGCGCGGGTGCGTCATGGCCATAGTCGAGCATGGACCGGGCCATTGGACTGGAAAGGATCATCGATGGTTCGAGCGGACCCAGCATGCGGATGAGCTCGGGACCAGGGCTCATGGGATTGGTTGGCACGACGATGGCACCAACACCGAGCGCCCCCAGGAGCGCGTAGACAAACTCGTATTCACTCGACGCTGCGATGGCAACTCGATCGCCAGGCGCAACCCCAACCTCGGTCAGGTGCGATCTCACATCCCCTGCTCGCTGTCGCACGTGGGCCCAGTCAAAGGACTGTCCCTCTTCCACAAACGCTGTGTCCGTTGACGGATGGCGCTCAACTGCCTCAACCAGATACACATCCACTCCCCGCCTCACCATAGGACACGTTACGGTTGACTCGAAAGTGGCGCGAGCGGTAAGGATCACAACATGGGTAACGAGGCAGTCTTCTTTGACCTCGACCGGACACTCATTGCGAGTTCGTCCGCTCCGGTCTTCCAGCGCCACCTCGTAGCGGCCGGGATTGCTCCAGACCGAGACCTTCCTTTCAGCGATCTGTTGATGAAGCAGTACGAGGTGCTTGGAGAGAACTGGTTGTTGATGCAGCCTGCAAAGCTCGCGGCGGCCGCCGCGAAGGGCTGGAACGTCGACGCGGTGGCAGAGGCCATCGGCCCTGCGGCCGATGAGATTGCCGAACAGCTGCAGCCGTTCGCTGATCAGGTGTTTGCCGAACACCGAGCGGCTGGACGAAAGTTGGTCCTGGCCACGACCTCGCCGTATGCGTTTGTGAAACCGCTTGTCGACCGGCTTGGGTTTGACGCTGCCATCGCAACGAAGTGGAAGCGAAAGCACGGCCACTACATCGGCAGGACCAAGGGCGAGTTTGTCTGGGGCCGAACCAAAGCAGATGCCGTGGCGACGTGGGCCCGCAGGAATGACTGTGATCTCGATGGGTGTTGGGCCTACAGCGACTCGTTCTACGACGCGCCGATGCTCGACCTTGTTGGTAATCCTGTCGCAGTAAACCCTGACGCTCAGCTCTCAGCGCTTGCGGTGCTCAAGGGTTGGCCAATCCGTCATCTCGACAAGCCGGAAGGCGTGGTCAAAGTCGCCGGGCGCGAGATTCAAGACTGGGGTCGCCCGCTCCTTCGCTCCGAGTTCTTCGCCGGCTATGCGCGGTTCCAAATGCACAACCTCGAACACATTCCGATGACTGGTCCTGTGATAGTCGCCTACAACCACCGCTCCTACTTCGATCCTCTGGTTGTGAGCCTCGCCATGGCTCAGGTTGGCCGCCCCATTCGGGCTATGGCCAAGAAGGAACTGTTCAAGGTGCCCGTGATCGGGCAGGCGCTCCGATCAATGGGCGCAATCGAAGTGGATCGAGGCTCCGGCAAGGCTGGTCCTCTCGAAGCTGCACGAGCGGCACTCGACGCGGGTGAGGCCGTCATGATCGCTCCGCAGGGAACCATCCCGCGCGGCCCGGCGTTCTTTGATCCGGTCATCGAAGTGCGTCGTGGTGTTGTTCAATTGGCGCACGATACGAAGGCACCTGTCATCCCGCTGGGCCTGTGGGGCACGGAACGGATCTGGCCGCGCTCAGCCCGTGGCCCGAAGGTCTCTCTCATTGGGCGGCCCACCGTCGAGGTTCGAGCTGGCGCCCCGGTTGAGCTGAAATACCGAAGCGTGCCCGCCGATGCGAAGCGCATTGGCGCGGCAATGAGCGCAGCACTCCCGGCCGAGGCGGCAGAGAAGCGTGACCCGACCGAGGAAGAACTCCGGCGCACGTACCCGCCGGGGTTTGAGCCGTCGAGTGTCTGAGCGGGCGTCTGAGTCTGCAAGCATGGGTCTGATCAGACGCTGAACACACACATTGTTCTACAGCTGCTCAACAGCGCTGCTCAACAGCGCTGCTCAACAGCGCTGCTCAACAGCGTGGATACAACAAGAGGGGGAGAGCTGTCATGAAAGCTGCGGTACTCAACACAAATCCGGGTTCGCTCGACATCGAGGACATCGACATTGGAACGCCGGGTCCACGCGAGGTGCTCGTTCGCACTGCTGCGGCTGGCGTCTGTCACAGCGACCTGCACTTCATGGAAGGCAAGTACCCGTGTCCGTGTCCATCCGTGCTCGGTCACGAATCAGCGGGTGTGGTTGAAGCGGTCGGCTCCGCAGTGCACTACGTGCAGCCTGGTGACCATGTGATCACTTGTCTTTCCGTCTTTTGTGGCCACTGCGAGAAGTGCACAAGCGGTCATCCCTCTTTGTGTAGAAACAAAGACAGCGAACTCAGTCGGGGCGAAGGTGAAGCACCGCGCCTTTCCCGCGGCGGTGAAAAGGTCAGCCAGTTCCTTCACCTGTCGTCTTTCGCTGAACAGATGCTCGTCCACGAACATGCGCTGGTGAAGATTGACAAGGGCATGCCCCTGGACAAAGCAGCCCTGATCGGCTGTGCCGTCACCACGGGACTCGGGGCGATCTTTCGCACCGCACAGGTACGACCCGGCGAGGATGTTGTGGTCATCGGCTGCGGGGGCATTGGGTTGTCCGCCATCCAGGGTGCTCGCATTGCCGGAGCAAACAAGATCATCGCCGTCGACATGACCGAGGGAAAGCTTGAGACCGCCCAGGCAATGGGCGCAACCCACGTCATCAACGGCTCCACCGACGATGCAGTGGAAGGGGTCAAGGAAATCACCGACGGAATTGGTGTGCCTCACAGCATCGAAGCGGTTGGCATGAAGCAGACAGCCGAGCAGGCGTTCAAGATGCTCGACAAGGGCGGACAGGCCACCGTCATTGGCATGATTCCAGTCGGCACGATGGTGGAAGTTCACGGCGTGGACCTGATCTATGAGAAGAAGCTCACCGGTTCCAATATGGGCTCGAATCAGTTCCGTACGGACATGCCGCGTTTCGTGGACATGTACATGCAGGGCCGCCTCTATCTGGACGAGATGGTGTCGAAGACAATCGCCCTTGAACAAATCAACGAAGGCTTCGAGGACATGAAGTCCGCAGCCGTCGCTCGAAGTGTCATCATCTTTGATTGAGAGCGCGTGATTGAGAGCGCGTGATTGAGAGCGCGTGATTGAGAGCGTCGATTGTCCGAGGCTTTACTCGCGACCGAGATCCCGGGACAGCAGTCCTCGGTATGCATCTTCGGCTGTGGTCGTGTCGGTGACCACGCCGACGACGGCTTCGGTGATCGGCATGACAATGCCGTGGGTCGCTGCGAGTTCGAGCACGACCGGTGCTGACTTGACGCCCTCCGCCACCTGGTCCATTTCCTCGGCAATCTGTGCGACGGTCCTGCCGCGCCCGAGTTGTTCCCCAAAGTGGCGGTTGCGGCTCTGGGAACTTATGCAGGTGGCGAGAAGGTCTCCCATGCCGGCCAGGCCCGCGAACGTGGCGGCTTCACCGCCCATGGCCATGCCCAGGTGGGTGAGCTCGTTCAACCCTCGCGTGATGACAGCGGCGCGGGTGTTGTCGCCTGTGCCGAGCCCATCGGCCATGCCCGAAGCGATGGCGATCACATTCTTCAATGCACCACCCAGTTCGCATCCAACGACGTCATCGTTGAAGTAGACCCGGAACAGACCAGTGGTGAAGATCTGCTGAAGCGCACGGGCGATGACCTCATCAGCCATGGCGACAACGGCTGCAGCAGCGCCTCCCGACAGAATCTCCTTGGCGAGGTTCGGTCCGGTCAGGGCGCCGGCTGGGTGACCAGGCATCACGTCGTTGATGACCTCGGTCATGCGCTTGCGGGTTCCGCGCTCCAGGCCTTTGGTCAGACTTACGATTGGAACCCACGGCCGAATGTACGGCGCCGCATTCTCAAGCGTCTCGCGAAACGAATGCGACGGGATGCCCATGACCACCACATCGGCCGTCGCGAGAGCGGAGGCCATGTTGGCTGTCGCCTTGAGCTCTGCGTGAAGATTGAACCCGTCCAGGTACCGCTTGTTCACGTGGAGCGTGTTGATGTCCTGGACGGTTGCCTCGTTGCGACACCAGATGGTGGTCTCGGCGTTGTGGGCAGCCAAAGATGCGACGGTGGTTCCCCAGGAGCCGCCACCGAGTACGGCAACCCGCATGCCGTTGTTGGTCATGGCCGAATAGGTCATGAGCGAACACTACCTGCCTGCTGTGCACCGGGTGCCTCACGGATCACTGACCGGTGCGAGCTAACGTCCGGGAATGAGCCGACCAGCTGACGATCAGACATTCTGGGATGACATCGAGGCGTACTGCGGGAAATTGAGTTATGCGACGGACGAGACCGTCTCGTTGCACGTCTCCACGCGCTCGACTGCCTTTGATGTGACGATCCAGCGGTGGGGAGCTCAGCGGGTCACGGTGTGGGAGCGAGCGGACCTCGTTGGGACGTTCCATGACGTACCGGCTGATGCGGACCAGAACGGATGCGGCTGGCCGGTGACCATGGAGATCCCCGTGCTCCACTGGGAATCCGGCTTCTATCTTGTGACGCTCAAAGCGCAGGGTGCAGCGACGGGCCGAGATATTGCTCATGCCGGTTTTGTCGTTCGCCCTCCCCGAGGTCAACACCGAGCTGGCCGGGCCCTCCTTGTGCTGACCACGAACACATGGAACTCCTACAACACGTGGGGTGGCAGGAGCCTCTACACCGGCGGAAAGGAAGTCTCGTTCAGCCGTCCGTTCGGTCGGGGCATGTTGTGTCGCCCCGAGGTTGACCGGGACGACCGGAAGGCTCGTCCTCGACGTTGGGGTGAAGATCACGATGTGGAGGGCATGAAGTTCCAGCGCTATCGGACAGCGAAGAACTATCCGGCGGCGATTGGCTCAACTGGCTGGTTCACCTATGAGCGACGGTTCACCGAATGGGCGGAAGCAGCCGGCTACGAACTGGATTTCGCCGTCTCGTCGGACCTCGAGACCCCGGGCATCCTCGACGATCATGATCTCGTCCTCAGCGTTGGCCACGACGAGTACTGGTCGCTGGACATGCGAGACACGGTGGAGCACTTTGTCGCCGAGGGTGGCACCTGGGCCAGCTTTTCCGGAAACACAATGTTCTGGCAGGTCCGCCTGGAAGAGACTGGCACAGCTGTCATCAAAGACAAGATGGTGTGTCACAAGTATTCAGCCCACACCACTGACCCGGTTGTTGGTTCGGAACGAGCGCATCAGATGTCCGGGTTGTGGAGTGATCCGCTGATTGGGAGACCGGAGTGGGAGTTCCTGGGCGCCAGTTCGGCGTGGGGCTTGTACCACCGCTTCGGACAAGCCACCGCTCGTGCCGCTGGTGGGTTCACCGTGTACCGACACCGTCACTGGCTCTTCGACAGCACCGGTCTTGGCTACGGGGACATGCTGGGGGCTGACTTTGGGGTGGTCGGATACGAGACAGTGGGCGCCCGGTTGACCTTCGACGAGTACCAGCAACCTGTCCCGGCCCCGCACCATATGGCGCTTGAGCATCCAACGATTTACCCGGACAGGACGGAGATCGTCGCCTTCGCTCCGGCGAGCAATCTCGGTGTGGGGGAGTACCCGAAGTCCATCTCGGCCCTCAGCGACCAGGGCGACGCAGAGTTCATAGCCGACCGGCTCTATGGGAAAATCGACGAGGACAGCTTGCGGAGAATTCGACAGGGCAACGCGGTGATGCTTGTTACTCAGCCGAGCGAGTCGGCGGGCGAGGTCATCATCATTGGAAGCACCGACTGGTGCTTTGGCCTGCCTCACGACCCCGCTGTTGCCCAGGTCACCGCGAATGTCATCAACCGCGGACTGCGCGCCAGCGGATAGACCATACGCATGGTTCAGCGACCGCCCGGAGGCACGATTCCCGACACGCCGGGCTCGTACCAGTTCAAGGACGCCGAAGGTCGAGTGATCTACGTCGGCAAGGCGAAGAGCCTGCGCTCGCGCCTGTCGAACTACTTCCAGAAGCACCTGCCAGTGCGAACAGCTCAGATGGTTGCGACGGCCGAAACCGTCGAATGGATCCAGGTGGCCAACGAGGTTGAGGCGCTCATGCTGGAGCACACGCTCATCCAGCGCCATCAGCCCCGCTACAACGTTCGCTATCGCGACGACAAGAGCTATCCCTTTCTCGCCATTACGACGGCCGACGAATGGCCTCGCGCAATGGTGATTCGCGGCAAGAAGAAGAAGGGCAACCGGTACTTCGGTCCCTATGGGCAGGCCTACGCGATCCGCGACACGCTTGACCTTCTGCTGCGGACCTTTCCGATTCGTACCTGCACCGACGGCAAGTACCGGCGCCACGAACAGTCAAAGCGGCCCTGTCTGCTCTACCACATTGAGAAGTGCGCGGCGCCGTGTGTGGGCGAGGTAAGCCCGGAGGAGTATCAGGTGCTGGTGGAGGAACTCGTCAGCTTCCTTGAAGGAGACACGGACGACGTCGTCAAACAGATTGAGTTCGATATGCGCGGCGCAGCCGAGCGTCACGAGTTCGAGCTGGCGGCCCGTCACCGCGATCGCCTCATCTCGGTGCGCAAGGCTATCGAGAAGCAGCAGATGGTTGGCGCTCGCAGCGAGGACTTCGATGTCATTGGACTCTTTGACGACGAACTCGAAGCAGCCGTGCAGGTGTTCTACGTTCGCAAGGGGCGAGTGTTTGGGCGGCGCGGTTTCATCCTCGACAAAGTGGAAGAACTTGACCGTCCCGACCTGATTGCCCGCATCCTCGAACGCCTCTACTTCGAAGACAATCCGCTGGGTCACCCCAAACGCGTACTGGTGCCCGATCTTCCGGCGAACATCGAGATGTACGAGGAGTGGATGTCGAATCAACGAGGATCGGCGGTGCAGATATCCGTGCCGCAGCGCGGCGAGAAGCGCCAACTCGCCGAAACCGTCACCCAGAACGCCCGGGAGTCCTTTCAGCGTCACCGGCTGAAGCGTCAGAGCGATCACAACACACGGGCGAAAGCACTCAACGAGTTGCAGGACTACCTGGACCTCCCCAAATCGCCGTTGCGGATCGAGTGCTACGACATGAGCCACATCTCCGGCACCGATTACGTGGGTTCGATGGTTGTCGTCGAGGACGGCCTGGCGAAGAAGAACGCCTATCGACGGTTCAAGATTCGCACGGTGGAAGGTAACGATGATTTCGCCGCCATGGAAGAAGTGCTCACTCGCCGCTTTACCAACTACGTCGAGGACAAAGCCAAGCCCATTGAAGAGCGGGGCAAGTTCGCGTACCCGCCGCAGCTGCTCGTTGTTGACGGCGGCAAGGGTCAGCTGAGCGTGGCGGTTCGCGTGCTGGACCGGTTGGGTCTGCGCGACGAGATTCCCGTGGTTTCGCTGGCCAAGCAGCTTGAGGAAGTCTTCATCCCGGGTCGGTCACAGTCGGTCATGTTGCCGCGCGAGTCTGAGGCGTTGTACATGCTGCAAAGGATCCGCGATGAAAGCCACCGCTTCGCAATCTCTTTTCACCGAGAGTTGCGAAGCAAGTCCATGACGAAGTCGGTACTCGACGACATTCCCGGTCTTGGTCCCGCGCGCAAGAAGCGTCTGATCAAAGAGATCGGCGGTGTGCGAGCAATTCAGGCTGCTCCTCTGGAGCGCCTGCTCGCGCTCACCTGGCTGCCCGAGCCGGTTGCTCAGGCAGTCTTCTCGACGGTTGGCGAAGCCGGCGACGCAGATGAGAAGGCCTCGGGGCAGAGCGAGCGCGAGAAACAGATCTCATCAGAACAGAGCGAGAACGGTGACGAACAAGCATGAGTGGCGACACTGAGCTTTGGGAGACGCACGCTGACTGGTGGCAGCGTGAGTTCACCGATGGTGCTGACGCCGAGTACGAGGAACAGATCATTCCGCTGGCACTTGAACTGCTGGCGGGCCGGGGCCGGGTCCTTGACGTCGGGACGGGCGAAGGACAGATTGCGCGGCGTCTCGCGGACGCTGGTGCAACGGTTGTGGGGTTGGACCCCACGCGTACCCAGATAGCGCTTGCTGTTGAACGAGGAGGCGTCTTTGGTGTGGCCGACGCAGCGGCGCTCCCCGTGGCGGACGCGTCCTGCGATGCCGCGCTGGCGTGTCTGGTCTTTGAACACATCGAGACCATGGAGCTCGCCATCTCTGAGATTTCCCGGACGTTGCAGCCGGGCGGACGATTTGTCTTCATGCTCAACCATCCGCTGCTGCAGACCCCGGACGCTGGTTGGATTGACGATCACATGGTTGACCCGCCGGAGCAGTACTGGCGACTCGGCCCGTATCTGCGCGAGGCCCACCTCGTTGAGGAAGTGCAGAAGGACGTCTTCATCCGCTTCATCCACCGGCCGCTTTCTCGCTACCTCAGCACCCTTTCGAAGAACGGTCTGCTGCTCCACGAGATGATCGAACCAGCTCCGCCCGAGGGCTTTCTGGCCCAGGCGCCCCAGTTCCGAGACGCCGGAACGGTTCCTCGATTGCTGGTACTGCGTCTTGTCAAGGCAGGCAGCTCTGTCCGAGCCGGCGACGTGCAAGGATGACCGACATGGAGATCGCAGAGCCGAAGCCGCAGGCAAAACAGGTGGTGGTCGTGTCCGGCATGTCTGGCGCCGGCCGTTCGGTCGCCGCTGGCATGTTCGAGGATCTGGGCTGGTTCGTGATCGACAACCTGCCGGTGTCCTTGGTGCCGAAGATCGCCGAGTTGGCTGGATCGACCAGCGACTACGAGCGAGTTGCGCTCGTGATGCACGGTTACGACGAGGAGATGGCCTCGCAGGTCGAAGATCTTCGTTCCGAGCTCGAGCATTTGTCGGTGGTGTTCCTCGAGTCATCCGACGATGTGCTCCTCCGACGGTACAAGAGCACCAAGCGGCGTCATCCGCTGGCAGACGGCTCGTCGCCAGTGGCGGAATCGATTGCTGAAGAACGTCGCCGTTTGTTGCACGCTCGAGAGTCCGCCGACCTCGTGATCGACACGTCAGACCTCAACCCGCATCAGTTGCGGGACGTCTTGGCGTCGTCGTTCGCCGTTGCCACCGACGAGCACGCCATGCGCATCGGGGTGAGCAGCTTCGGTTTCAAGCACGGCCTGCCACTCGATGT
>ENA-ORXT01001358-ORXT01001358.1-marine-metagenome-genome-assembly--contig:-NODE-1358-length-33332-cov-4.953811_pt1 | contig 33332 bp, 27 predicted proteins | sample MGYA00237868_ERZ511482 | MGnify/ENA metagenome assembly ERZ511482 | reverse complement strand
CGCCTACTACCTCCGCTTTAACAACGAGATCGTACTGAGCGGTGGCGTGGGGCCCAACGGTCTGCCGCTGCGCTCCTCCGTCGCTAAATCTTACCGTGCCGGACTGGAATATCAGTTTGGGTATGAACTGGGAAAAGACTGGGAAATACGCGCCAACGGAACCCTCGCCGATAATAAAATACAACAGGATGGTACCTCTTTCGCTCCCGTACTTAGTCCCGACGTGCTGCTCAATCAAGGCCTGACCTACGCTCCGGACCCGTGGTCCTTCGGTCTCGACCTGCGCTACCAGGGCCGCAGCTACCTCGACTTCGCCAACGATTTTGAACTGGACGCCTTCACCACGCTCGCTGCGCGGGTGGGGTGGCAAAGGAATCGCTGGACGGTCATCGCCCATGCTTTTAACCTGACCGACGCGGCGTTCTACGCCAACGGGCAGCTCAATATCTATGGCCAGCCGGTGTATCACCGGCGGGCGGGAATTAACGGGTGGGTTTCTCTGGCCTACCGGTGGTAGCTCGTCCGCCGGGTCAGGATTCTCCCCACCGGTAACTATCCAGCTCAAAGCCCGCCAGGTCCAGCACCCGGTCCACCACCGTACCGGCGATCTCCTCCTTAGTCTCTGCCCCCGAGTAAAAGCTCGGGATGGCCGGGCAGATGATGCCACCAGCCTCGGTAATGGTGGTCATATTCCGCAGGTGGATCAGGCTGAGCGGCGTTTCGCGGGGGACAACGATGAGCCGCCGCCGCTCCTTCAAAATCACATCGGCCGCACGGGTAATAAGGTCTTCGCTGACGCCCGTGGCGATGCGCGCCATCAGGCCCATACTGCACGGGCAGACAATCATGGTGCCGTATTTAGCGGAACCGGAGGCGAAGGGGGCGTGGAAGTTCTTTTTCCCGTAGCAGTCAAAGTCGGGGTAGGCAGCTTTGTCGAAAGGCTGGCCGATCTCCAGTTCCCAGTTGTACTTGCCGTTATCGGTCATCACCACGCCCACGGCTTCCCACTGATCTTGAAGGCCGGCCAACCGGTCGAGGAGGAGTTTGGCGTAGAGACTGCCGCTGCTGCCGCCGATGGCGATTACTACTTTTTGCTTTTGCATGGAAGTGAAACGGAGAGTAGCCCCGTTGGTTGCCGAATTATACCAATGACGAGACCAAGAGGTAAACCAGCGTTCCGAAAACCAGGATACCAAAAAACCAGGGTAGGGCCTTGTCATCATACCTCAGCCTTAGTTCCGCCATAGATAGATTACTGGTTCCGGCACACAGGCTATAAATTCTTAGTCCAATACCCTGGATAAACCTGAAGAATCTACCGAAGAGTTCTCCAAACACCGTCTCCACAAAGAATGCCACGATAGCTTCTAACATATCCGTAAAGTACTAATCTCGAGCAAAAAAAGCGGCCAGGAAAAATCCCGGCCGCTCGATGAATTCACTAATACACACACTCTAGATTTTTTCGAAGTGGCACCTAAACTTCTTCCGCCACCAACTCCTGTTCCCGTGCCTTGCGAAACACGACGACATTGTCGAAAACGTCGAGAACGAGTTGGCTGCCGGGGGCGACATTATTCTCCAGCATCTGCTTAGACAGTTGCCGCAGTACCCGTTTCTTGATCACCCGCTTAAGGGGGCGGGCACCGAACTCGGGGCTGTAACCTTCGGCGGCGAGCCAGTCCATCGCCTCGGGGGCAATGGAGAGGATGATGTCTTTCTCGCCCAGCTGCTTGCGCACGTCGTTGAGCTGCAGCTCCACGATCTGGCGGATATCCGTCCGGTTGAGGGGGCGGAACATCACGACGTCGTCGATCCGGTTGAGGAACTCGGGACGTACCGTTTGCTTAAGTACGTTGAAAAGCTGCTCCTTGGTTTCCTCCACGATTCGGTCTTCGTTATTACCGTCGATCTGGCTGAAGTTATTCTGGATCATTTCCGCGCCGATGTTGGACGTCATGATCACGATCGTATTCTTAAAGTTGGCCACCCGACCTTTATTATCCGTCAGGCGACCTTCGTCGAGCACCTGGAGCAGGGTGTTGAAAACGTCCGGATGGGCCTTTTCGATCTCATCGAGTAACACGACCGAGTAGGGCTTGCGTCGCACGGCTTCGGTCAGCTGACCACCTTCATCGTAACCCACATAACCGGGAGGGGACCCGACGAGGCGGCTCACGCTGTGACGCTCCTGGTATTCGCTCATGTCGATGCGCGTCATCATATCGGCGTCGTTAAACAGGTATTCGGCGAGGGCCTTGGCCAGTTCGGTTTTGCCCACGCCGGTGGTGCCCAGAAAAAGAAAGCTGCCGATGGGTTTATCTTGGCTGCTCAGGCCGGTACGGCTGAGGCGGATAGCATCGGCGACAGCCTCCACGGCTTCTTCCTGGCCTACGACTTGCTTGTGGAGTTCGTCTTCCAGTTTCAGCAGTTTCTCCCGTTCGCTCTGGAGCATACGGGTAACGGGGATGCCGGTCCAGCGGGCGACGATCTCGGCGATGTCTTCCGCGTCCACTTCTTCCTTTACCAGCATCTTGGCGTTGGTTTGCATCTCGCCTAGGCGGCTTTGAAAGTCGGCCAGTTCCTGCTCCACCTCGGGAATGAGACCGTAACGGATCTCCGCTACGCGACTGAATTCACCGGCGCGTTCGCCCTGCTTGGCGTCGTTCTTCAGCTGCTCGATGCGTTCCTTGGCCTGCTGGATGCCGAGTACTACTTCGCGTTCGGACTCCCACTGGGCGCGGAAGGCGTTGCGCCGTTCTTCCAGGTTGGCGATCTCGGCGGCGATGCGGTCGAGCTTGGTCGTATCGCTCTCGCGTTTTACGGCCTCGCGTTCAATCTCCAGCTGGCGGATCTTACGTTCCACCTCGTCGAGTTCGGCGGGCATGGAGTTCATCTCCAGGCGGAGGCGAGCGGCGGCTTCGTCGATCAGGTCGATGGCCTTATCGGGGAGAAAGCGGTCGGTGATGTAGCGTTCGGAGAGTTGCACGGCGGCGACCACGGCCTCATCGAGGATGTTGATCTTGTGGTGCGTCTCGTAGCGCTCCTTGAGGCCGCGCAGGATGGAGATCGCGTCGTCCTCGTTCGGCTCGGCGACGTTGACCTGCTGGAAGCGGCGTTCGAGGGCCTTATCGGTCTCGAAGTACTTCTGATACTCGGCTAAAGTGGTGGCACCGATGGCGCGGATCTCACCACGGGCGAGGGCGGGCTTGAGGATGTTGGCCGCGTCCATCGCGCCCTGTCCTTTACCGGCACCCACCAGGGTGTGAATCTCGTCGATGAAGAGGAAGATTTGCCCCTCTGCGGCGGTCACTTCGTTGATGACGGCCTTGAGGCGTTCTTCGAACTCGCCCTGGTATTTCGCGCCGGCGATCAGCGCGCCCATGTCGAGGCTGAAAATGTCTTTCTCCCGCAGGTCTTCCGGCACGTCGCCGTTGACGATGCGGTGGGCCAGGCCTTCGATGATGGCGGTTTTACCCACGCCGGGTTCGCCGATCAGGATCGGGTTGTTCTTGCTGCGGCGCGCCAGAATGTGGAGTACGCGGCGAATCTCCTCGTCGCGGCCAATCACCGGATCGAGTTTGCCGTTGCGGGCGCGCTCGTTAAGGTTGACGGCGTACTTTTCGAGGGAGTTGTACTGGTTTTCGGCGGAGTTAGAGGTGACGTTCTTACCCTGACGCAGTTCGTCGATGGCGGCTTTGAGCAGCTTCTTTTCGACGCCCGCGTCGCGCAGAATGGTCTTCGTCACGTCGGTGATTTCCAGCGCGGCGAGCAGCAGGTGTTCCAGGCTCACGTATTCATCGCCCATATCGCGGGCGATCACGCTGGCTTGCTGCATCATTTCGCCGGCGGGGCGGCTCAGGTTTTGCTGGCCGCCGGTCATCTTGGGGTAGCCCGCGACGGTGCTGTCGATGGCTTGCTTGACGGCGGTCAGGTTCGCACCCATCTTTTTAAACAGGAAAGGCGTTACGCTCTCGTCGATCTCAAAAACCGCCTTCAGTACGTGGCCGGGCTCGATACTCTGCGAGCCGTTGCCGAGAGCGATCTCGCCGGCACGCTGCAAAGCCTCCTGGCTCTTGATGGTGAAGTTGTTGAAATTCATTTATATATCCTTTGTGATGGTCAGTTGATTAGCAACGCTGATAGAACGGCTCCGCGCTTGCGGTTGGTTCATATTGGTTGCGGACAATGTATAGGCAAAGGATGTACCCGAAAGGGTAATCGGAAATTTCGTCAGGTTGATTACACTTCAGGCTGCCATTTTTTCAGGGCGGGGTCGCGGGTGCTGGGGGAGGTTTTCACTTGTTAATCAAGCTGAGCATATTTGAAAACGTAATTGCTTTATCATAACCTTTAGCGATGAGTCCCGCTACCAATTCCAAGTCTCCAGTAACCAAATAACCATTTAACTGATCGTTGAGCGCAACAAATGCCAGGTCATCTACATCTACGTCAGTTACCAAGGGTAAAGCCTAAAAGAAATAGTCGATTGGTATATCGTCGTCAGGAATGACAACTACTGATTTCATAAAATACGCTTGACGATCTTCGACTACTGCTTCGTCTAACTTTGTGAGTTTGATAAGTTTAGATTCATGCCGATTAAGTTCTATCAGAATATAGCCGGGTGCAAAAAGTTTGACTCTTTCAGAGTCAACAGTTTCTAAAAACTCGGCAATCTTGCCGTTCGGGCTGAGAATGGCGGAGAATACGATGTTGGTATCTACAATGAAAATATTCATTCCTCTTCTCTTTCACCTGCTGCTTTAAGTAATTCAGCGTACTGCGGGTGATCACGAAATCTTTCTTTTATCCGGTCCCAACTTCCTTTCTTTGCAAGCCTTCCAAGTGCTACGGCCTCTCTTCCAACTAATGGATCAAATTCTCCATCCGGGATATAGGGCAATTGCTCAATATCTTCTTCCTTATTTTCAGTCTCGTGCGATGACGCTATATTTTCATACCGACTTAAAAGATTCCGCACTTCTTCGTCAGTCATAGTTACGGGTAACTTGACCAATACATACTCATCCGTTCTTTCTATCGTCAGCATAGCGGGATATTTGCGGTAGTTACATAACGCTCCAATCGCTACGTTTGGTTTCAGAGCCCTAACAATCAAACACCGGCTCCCCCGGCTCAACCTTCTTGCTGTCCAGCACCTGCCGGTAGTACGCCTCGTACTTCGGGATGATCTCCTCGATATCGAAGCGCGCCGCCTGCGCCAGCGCCGCCGCCCGGAACCGTCCCAGCGCCTCGTCGTCTTTCAAAATCTTCAGCGCGTCCTCCGCCATCTTATCCACCATGCCGACGCCGGAGAGGTAGCCGGTTTGCCCGTCGATGTTGACTTCGGGGATGCCGCCCACGTCGGAGCTGATCACCGGTACCTGGCAGGCCATCGCCTCCAGCGCCGCCAGGCCGAAGCTCTCGCTGGCCGAAGGCAGCAGGAAAAGGTCGGATACGGCCAGTAGTTCCTCCACCGCGTCCTGCTTACCGAGGAAACGAATGTCCTTAGTCAGCCCCAGCCTTCTGCTCAGTTCTTCGCAACGGCTCCGTTCCGGTCCGTCACCGATCAGCAGCAGCTTGCTGGGGATCTCGTCGTTGACGATCTTGAAAATGTAGATCACGTCGTCCACCCGCTTGACCGGGCGGAAATTGGAAACGTGGATCAGGATGCGCTCCCCGTTCGGCGCGATGGCCGTCTTGAAGTGGTCCTTGTCGCCCCGCCGGAAACGGTTAAAGTCGATGAAGTTGTAAATCACCTCGATGGGATTACAGATCTCGAAGTTGGCCAGCGTGTCTTTGCGCAGCGATTCGGAAACCGCCGTCACGCCATCCGATTTATTGATGGCGAAAGTGATTGTGGGCGCGAAAGCGGGGTTGGTACCCACCAGCGTGATGTCCGTGCCGTGCAGGGTCGTTACGAAAGGGACGTACTTGCCCCGGCTGATCAGGATTTTGCGCGCCATGTAGGCCACCGAGGCGTGCGGCACGGCGTAGTGTACGTGCAGCAGGTCGAGGCCGTAGTTCTCGATCACGTCCACCAGCTTGGAGGCCAGCGAGGTTTCGTACGGCGCGAACTCGAACAGCGGGTAATCGGAACCGCTGTCCACTTCATGGTAAAAAACGTTAGCCTGGAAACCGCCCAGCCGCGCCGGGCGCCGGTAAGTAATAAAATGTACCTCGTGGCCGCGCCGCGCTAGGCCCAAACCGAGTTCCGTGGCCAATACGCCACTGCCACCGTAAGTGGGATAACAAACTACGCCGATCTTCATAACCTGAATAAGGTCTGAGGCGGGATTTATGTTTGCGGGCCGCGGGGTAAAGCGCGACAAATGAGTCGTAAATTGAACGGCCGCCCTTCCCCGGGTGGGGAAGGGCGGCCGTACGTTGCCGCTGGATAGGAAGAATCAGTACATCCCTACTTGTATGGTGGTCGGCTCTTATCGCTTGATCACCCGTACCGTCCGCGCGCCTTCGTCCGCCCGCAGGCGTAGGAGGTAAACGCCGGCGGGGAACCGGCCGAGGTCGAGACGTTCGCTCAGGTGGAGGCCGCGGCCGAAGTCGCGCGCGATCAGCCGGCGGCCCGCCAGGTCATAGAGTTCCGACCGGAGGTTGGTCGCCGAGGGGAGGTCAAGGCGTAATTCCAGCATGCCGGTAGTCGGGTTAGGGAAGACGGTCAGACCGTCGAGCACTTCCGTCGGCTGATCGTTGGAGGTATTGAAATCCACGGTCACCGTAAGCTCATCCCCGCAGCCTACGGCGTCGGTAACCGTAACGGTATAGTCACCCGGCGGCAGGTTTTCCACCAGGGCGGTGCTGTCTCCGCTGGACCACAGGTAGGTGAAAGGAGCGAGGCCGGAACCGGGTCTGACCAGGGCCGCGCCATTTACCGCACCAGCGTTCGAGGCGTTGGTGGTTTCCCCTTCCAGCCCGAGATCGGCGCCACAGCGAGCCACGTTCACGTCGTCGATGTCCGCATAAAAGTCCCCCTCAATCCAACGGAGCAGGAAGTCAAAACGGAGGGAAGAGCCGACGTAATCATCCAGCGGTACAACAAAAGCGGAGTCTCCCATCATGGTTAGATCCAGCAATACAATGGTATCCTCCGTACAATTGGGGAAGGCCAGCAACTGCAAGGGGACCGGGCCGCTATAAGGTATACTGTCAGCCTCGAAATCATTGAAGGTGATCGTAAACCGGAGGCTGTCTCCGGCCTCCACGAAACCGTAATTGGCCGTCTGAAATCTGGCCGTATCAACGGCACTGTAGAGGTTGGTGTACAGCGTTCGATTTCCGTCAGAATTGCGGTCGCCGATATTAAAAGAGAAGTCCCTCATCCAGCCGTTGAGCAATTCATCACGGTCGAAACCCTCGAAGAACGGCAGTGCATCACGGGTGTACAGGAAAAATTTGGTAGTGTCGTTATTAGCCTGGAAGTCTTCATCGTCGGCCGTCCAGACTTCGATCAGAGATTCCGGCAGCAGCGTGCCGTTGAAGGGTGTCGTGAACATATAGATGGTACTCTGACCGGCTTGCAACGTCCGCCCCAGCGTCTCTGTAACGATTTCGCCGCCGTTGACCCGGTAGTTCACCGTCGTGTTTTCGGCGGGTTCGATTCCGATGTTGGTAAAGCGGAAACGGACGGAGTCGCTCACTGAACTACAGGAGGAAGGGTTAACGGAGGAAGCCTGTCCGGCGGACAGGTTAACGCTACGTCGTTCGGTCACCGTAACGGCGTCGATCAGAACGCCCTCCCGGTCCGCGAAGAAAGAGTCGGAGAAGAGGCCGATCCGTACCTGGATACGGCTACCGGCAACGTTCTCGAGTAATTGCGCAACCGTGGCGAAGCGGCCACCGAAACCACCGTCGCCTGACCATCTTTGCTCCTCCAGGTTATTGTACCAGTTAACGCCCGCGGGGCTGGTTTCCACCCGGCTCCAGGTTTCGCCATCGTCGGTGGTGATTTCCAGAAAAACACCGTCAAGGGTTTCCTCCGTATCAACGAATAACTGACAGCTGAACAGTGGGTCACCGGTCATGCCCGATAGATCGAAACAAGGGGAATAGAGATAGGTGGTTTGGCGGCCGAAATAGTCGTCGTCCAGGTCCGTTACCCAGGCGTTGCGGCCTTCCGGTGCACGATCGATGAGATCAGCGTCGGGGGTTCCCCATTCCCAGAGCCTGAAGCCAACGCTTTCATCGCCGGGGTACCAGAAACCGTTGCTCTCCTCGAAATTTTCGTAGTAGGGGAAGGTGGAGATTTGCGGAATATTGATAACGGAAACGGTAAGCGTATCGTTTTCGGGTACTTCGTCGCCTTCCAGTTCCGTCCATAGCTTGAACTCGTAGGTGCCGGGAGTGTCGAGGAACGCCCGAAGATCGAAGGTGAACAACTCGGTGCTGTCCACGCCGAGTACGCCGGTGTAGATGCCGTCGTCGGGCATCATTACGCTGGACATGCGGCCGTTGATGGAATAATTAACGTCGAAAAAAGCCTGGGGAGCACCGCCGAAATTGGTAATGCCGATCGTGACTTCTTCCGCGCTCAACGCGCAGCCGTTGACCGGGGAAGCCAACTGAGTGACGCCTACGTCATTGGTTTTCGGCGTCGTGACGGTGAAAGGGCCGCGCGCGGCCGCCGTATTGTTCGAGCTGTCGCAAATGGCGTCGAGCCAGAAGGTATAGAGGGAATCCGGTGCCAGGCCGTTGATGCGGAAGGTCGTGTCGGCGCGCACGATGGTGATGCCATCATTATCCGATTCCGGGTCGTAGTCCCCGCCGCGGTAGCTCAGGCGGTAGCGGGGTAGCTCGGCGGCGGGCAGGGCCCTGAAGCGCACGTCCACGGAGGTAGCGCGCAGGCGGAAGAACTCGAAGCTGTTCTCCGCCGGCGGCGCACAGCGCACGCAGGCGACGGTGAAACTGCCGGACGCGGTAAGGTTATCGGCGTCGAACGCGTTTTCACTGACGTAAAGGCTGTCGTTGTTGTCGATAAAGAAAAAAGAATTCTCTTCCGGGAATGCTCCGCCCGTGAAGGAGTAGGTTACCACGTCACCGTTCGATACCGGCAGAAAGACGGACTGCTCTCTGCCCAGATTCATCATGAGCGTCGTATCCACCCCGTTAATGGATACAGTGATTTGCGATCCGTCCCAACCGTCGCCAAGGGTGTCTTCTAAAAGCAATTGGAAGTTGCAGTCCTGTGCCGTCAGGGCATTCAGGCCGAAGCAAAGCAACAATAGGGAAAGAAAGTAGCGAAAGAACATAGGTATACGGTTATTGAGGATGGCGTGGCGACTCATGATTGGGGCGTGGACGCGGGTGCAAGGTAAGGTTAAGAAGCAAAGGGTGGTTCCCCCTTTTCTCGTTCTCCCGGCCCGCGATTGAAAACCAAGGCTTTTGGAAACCTTGTCTTTGCATTCCCGCGTCCGCGCCCAAACAAAAAGCCGCCGGTTTATTAGGTTGCGAAAAATAGCCAAAAGGCCACAAACGAATAGTGTTCCGGCGGCTGAACCATTCATTAAGGCATGCGTTAGTCCCCCGGCTGGCATAAATTTTCGTTGCTTTACACCCTTTCGCCACCCGGTCTTTTAGTTTCCTTCACTGTTTTAAACCTCTCAAGTGGCCGTTTACTCCATCAGCGACCTGGAAAAACTGACCGGCATCAAGGCCGCGACGCTGCGTGCCTGGGAGCAACGGTACGACATCGTAAAGCCCAAACGGACCGAGACCAATATCCGTTATTACCTCGACGAAGACCTGCGCGAGCTGCTTAACGTCGCCCTGCTCAACAAGAACGGGATGCGCATCTCGCAGATCGCCAAAATGAAGGCGGACGAGCGTTCCGAAAAGGTTGTCGCCATCAGCTCCATCAACGTCAGCCCCGATACCCAACTCGACGCCCTGACCCTGTCCGCCGTTGAAATGGATGAGTTCAAGTTCAGCCACATCCTCGACACGAATACCCGCCAGCGCGGGTTTGAGGAAACCATGCTGCAGGTTGTTTATCCTTTTCTCGATAAACTCGGCGTGCTGTACTTCACCGGCTCCGTCACGCCGGTGCAGGAGTCTTTCATCAGTAACCTGATTCGTCGTAAGCTCATTGCCGCCACCGACCGGTTGCCGACGCCCCAGCGCAAGAAACTGCCCGTCTTCGGCCTCTACCTGCCCGACGGAGAGCACCAGGAACTCAGTCTGCTTTTCGTAGAATTCCTGCTCCGCAAGCGCGGATTTTTTACCCGTTACCTCGGCGGAGACGTCAGCGTCGCCGATCTGGCCGACGCCGCGCACTGTACCCGGCTCGATTATCTGTTCACGATCTTCTCCAACGCTTTCGTTCATGAACCCGTTGATCGCCACGTCTCCGGCGTGCTGGAAAATTGTCCTGACGCCACATTATTACTATCAGGTTATCAGGCCAATATCCACGATTTCAGTGGTGAAGACCGGGTAAAAGTTCTGGCGGGACTGGATGATATGCTGGCGTTCGTGGAGAAACTGAAGTAGTATATCGGTCGTGTGGCCTTTTGGGACTTTGCGTGCCGCGCGGATTGCACCCGTTACGGATGAATACAAAAATCATCTCGAAGGTAGCCGGCTACTTAGCCGATAGTGCTTTCAGTAAATCTTTAGCGGCGTAGTTCCGCCCGTTGGCATCCTTCGCTATTTTTTCCAGCAACGGGCGGGCGGCTGCTAAATCTTCCTTGCGCAGGGCCAGCAGCGCGGTGTACCAGTCATCGGCAACGCGCGTAGCGGCATCCGCCCGCGGCACTTCGGCCAGGTAACCGGCGGCTTCTTCGTATTCCCCGATGGCGATCGCGGCGGTGGCGGCCAGCAAAAGCGGGCGGCCGGTTGCGGGAACGGGATTGCTTTCCAAATAGGCGCGCAAGGACACCAACGCGAGGTCGTAATCCTTACTTTGGTGCCAGTTGACGCCCTGGCGCAGAATCGAAGCGTCCTGGTCGGTCACTTTCGCGGGCGTTAAGCCCCGCTGAATGCTATAACCATTGACCGGCGTTGCGTCGAAATAGCGATCAAAGAGCAGGGCGCCTGAATTCTCCGCCTTGAAAGACATCATCGCCACCACGGAAAGCGCGAGGAACAGACCAACGAAAAGAAGCGACTTAGACAAGGTGTTATCGTTTTATGGCGTAAAGATACGGTGGTAAACGGTAGCTATTCGTTAGGGAACGGTTATTTCAAGTTGCGGGTTGCGGGTTGCAAGTCACAATATTTTCCAACCTGCAACTTGCAACCTCCAACCTCCAACCTGCCTAATACTGCCGCAGATCCGAATAGCCTTCCAGGGAAATGATCTGCCAATCGTTCAGCGTCCGTTCCACCTCGGCGGGGTGGAGGGCGGCGATGGCGATCAGGGCGGTACCGTGGTCGGGGCGGGGCACGAGGTCGTTATAGTATTCGGGGAAGCTGGCGCGGTCGGCGTCAGAGGCGGCACTGGGGTTCAGTCGGGTAGCCTGGCTCGCGTTGCTCCACACCTCGAAGCCGAGGCCGGCCTCGAAGCACAACTTTTCGAGCTGGTGGATGGCCTTTGCCGAGCTGGTGTGCAGCAGGCAGCTGAAAGTCTGGTACGGCGACCGCTTCAGCCGGTCGAGGGAGGGAAAGACGGCGATGCGGCGGGCATCGACGACGTTGGTGCCCGTCTGCCGTCGCCGGTCATAGAGCATCAGGTCACGGTAGCGCAGTTGGCTGCCGGGGTGGGGGATGCTGAGCAGGCGGCCGCGGGCGGCGTCGAGGGGTTGCATCCAGAGAATCTCGTAGCCCTCCGCTCCCTTGACCTCCAGCGAAAGCGGCTGGGTGAGGTCGGGCTTGCCGAAACCGAACTTGGCCCAGACGGTAGCGGCGACCCGCATGCGGCCCAGCCCGACGGCGGCCAGCCCGAGGTGCCACCAGGCGTCTTTATCGTCAGCGTCAAGGGCAACGGCCTTTTTCCAGTAATGGAAGGCGGGCTTCCATTCCCGCCGCCGGTGATAGATGTGGCCCAGGGCCACGAAACCATCGGGCCATTCCGGCTCGAGGCGGATGACTTTCTTGAGCAGCTTCACGGCGGTGTAGACGTCACCGACTTTGTCGAAACGCAGGGCCTCGTCGTAGAGGGCCCACAGTTTGGGGGGGATGGAGGAACCTTCGTGCAAAAGGGGGAATTGATGGTTGGTGGAGGGAGAACGTTGGGGGGGAAGGTAGGGTTGTGCCGCTTGTTTGGAAGATGTTCACGCTGTTCGCGCGACAATTCGCCCGCAATTCGCCCGGAGAAACCCCGCCGGGCTAGGGTCTGCACACATCTTTACATGAGACCGCCACTCCGCGATTTTACACCTCCGAGGAACTTTTAGCCGACTTCGTCAGGCCAAAAGATGCCTCGGAGGAGAAAATCGCTACGCTCTACGGACGAGTGTGAGCCGTTTTTGCTGCGCAGTATTTCATGCTCACCTCCGAGGTGTTGAGCTGGCGCAGCCGCGAGCTCCTCGGAGGTGTAAAACGGCGTGCGGAATTGTCAATGTAAACTTGTGTGTACACCCTAGCCCGCCGGGGTGCCTCCGGGCTAGGGATATTTGCCCCCTTCGGGGACGATTTATCGTTCGTTTGTCCGGGAATGCAAATGAACCCAAAATCGACGTACCTTTGCGCGCCCAACCAAAACCAGGCCCTCGCCTAAAGCGTTTCAGTTCCCCAAACCATTGTAAATCAACCTCCCATGGCACCCGCGCCCGCGCCCATCGACATCCGCGTCCTCTCGCTTGAGGAATTGACCTCGCATCTGATTTTGGTGGGCGAAAAGCCCTTCCGCGCCAAGCAGGTGTACCAGTGGCTGTGGGAGAAAGGCGCGCGCGATTTCGACGCGATGACCAACCTCTCGCTCGATCTGCGCGAAAAACTAAAGGAACACTATCACATTCTGCCCATCACCGAAGACAAGGTGCAGCGCAGCAACGACGGCACCATCAAAAGCCGCTTCCGGCTGCATGACGGGCACCTAATCGAATCCGTGCTTATTCCCGTGGTGGCCGATGACCGTTTTACCGTCTGCGTATCGAGCCAGGTGGGGTGCAGCTTGACGTGTACGTTCTGCGCTACCGGCCGTATGAAACGCCTGCGCAACCTGACCGCCGCCGAGATTTACGATCAGGTCTACCTCGTCAATGAGCAGTGTCTGGAAACCTACGGTAAGCCGCTGACCAACATCGTGTACATGGGTATGGGCGAGCCGCTACTGGCCTATAAAGAGGTTGTCGGCAGCATCGACCGCATCACGAGCCATAACGGTTTGCACATGGCACCGCGGCGCTTGACGGTTTCCACGGCGGGTATCGCCAAGATGATCCGCAAGCTGGCGGATGACGATACGAAGGTCAATCTGGCCGTTAGCCTCCATGCCGCCGATGACGTGAAGCGCAATGAGATCATGCCGATCAACGAGAGTAATAATCTAGAAGTACTCGTTGATTCCCTCGAATATTTTTACGCGAAGACCAAGAAGCGCATCGGCTACGAGTACATCACTTTCCAGGATTTCAACGATACGCTGGAGGATGCCGAGAAACTTTACCAGATCTGCCGCCGCGTACCCAGCATGGTCAACATCATCGAGTACAACCCGATCGATAACGCGCCCTTCCGTAAATCCACCGAGCATAACATCGACGATTTCGCGACCTATTTGCGCGACCGCGGCGTGATGGTAACGGTGCGTCGGAGCCGGGGAAAGGATATCGACGCGGCTTGCGGGCAGTTGGCAAATAAGGAGTAGGGAGTGAAAAACGGGAGGCCCGTGTAAAAACTTTCCACATCCCACTTAGATAGCAGGGTGTTTCGTTTGTTGGAGAATGAGCGTGACCGAATTTGATGGGTGGTGGGTGGTATGTTCCACCCACTACCAGTCACCCACCACCCACCATCCACCACCACGGCAGTAGTCTTGCATCGGGAAACGGAACAACCCGCACTTAACAGGGTCGGGGCCGCGGGGGAATGGGCGGAAAGGCCTTGTTGCGTTAGTCAAACGAGGGGTTTACCGCCGGCCGACGAAACTTTTCTTCAATTGTCGTAGTTTTGAAGCCCAAGTCAGTCACCGACGCTGGTGGCGACCAAACCCTTTTCATTTGAGCGAAATCGTACTATCCATCGGTGGGGTCGACCCCTTAGCCCTTCTCGGGGAAAACAACAAAAAATTAAATCAGGTACGGGGTGCTTACCCCGACGTGACCATTACCCAGCGCGGTACAAAGGTGAAAGTCTCCGGCGACAAGGCGGAGTCCCAGCAGGTAAAGCATGACCTGATGTTGATGATGCGCCTGCTGGAAGACGGGCGGGAGCTCAGCAGTCAGACCATTGAAGACATCCTGGCCGGCGAAAACCCTTTTGTCACCAAACTCGGTAACGGGGCCTCTAACAAAACCATTGTCTACGGTCGTAACGGCAAGCCGATCAAGGCGCGTACGGCCAACCAGGCCAAGCTGGTGGAATCGGCGACAAAGAATGACATCGTTTTCGCCATCGGGCCGGCTGGTACGGGTAAGACTTACACCGCCGTGGCTTTGGCGGTGCGCGCGTTGAAGAACAAATCCGTGAAAAAGATCATTCTTACCCGCCCGGCGGTGGAGGCGGGCGAGAGCCTCGGCTTCCTGCCCGGCGATCTGCAAGACAAGATCGACCCCTACCTGCGCCCGCTCTACGACGCGCTGGACGATATGATCCCGGCCGAAAAACAAGCTAAATTTCGCGAAGACCGCACCATCGAAATTGCCCCTTTGGCTTACATGCGCGGCCGTACGCTGGACAACTGCTTCGTCATCATGGACGAGGCGCAGAACACGACCACCAGTCAGATCAAAATGTTTCTCACCCGCCTCGGCCCTTCCGCCAAGGCGATCATCACCGGTGACCTCAGCCAGGTTGACCTGCCGCGTAACCAGCAATCGGGCCTGCGTCGGGCGGTTGACCTGCTGGCCCCCATCAAGGGCATCGGCACCGTCCGCCTAACCGCCGACGATGTAGTGCGCCACCGCCTGGTTAAATCCATTATCAAAGCCTACGACGCGGCGGACCAGGAGGAAGGGCGCGGCCGGTTTTCCAACCGCCAGGACAGCACTTTTGAGCGGTTAGGCGCTCCCGGAAAGAGCAAAATCGACGATGGAGAGCGGTGAAAACGGGGTTAAACCCGTATTTTTTTAGGTGTTAAATCTTCTGAAAGTTTAGAAAGCCGGGAACGTAAGTTCCTGGCTTTCTTTGTTTTATAAGTATTCAGGTTTAAGTAGAATTTTAAATTTATACTTCGCGAAGCCTGTTTTTTGACCGTGCGAATTCATTCTGGTGGCCGGTACTTTGTGGTACAATCAATTACTCACAAAACAACTACCCACTCATGGAAATTATCCTTGAAATCCTGACCCCCGAGCAAATCGACACGATCACCTCCATCTACGGCTCCGTAGCAGCTTTCGCCGGCCAGGCGGTGGCTGACGTTGAACTCTTCCTGACTACATACATCGTTGAAGACATCTTCTGGTAGACTCCGGAACTGAGTACCATTAATCATTTTAAATCCACCCATCATGATTGAAGACACCATTTGGAAAGCCGGTTCGTAAAGACCGCTTTCTTCGATCAACCATCCCTTTATTCATTCAAAAAACCTCCTCCTCATGGACTCCATTCTCGAACTCCTTACGCCCGAACAGGTCGACGCCATCACCTCCGTTTACGGCTCCGTAGCCGCCTTCGCCGGTCAGGCCGTCGCCGACGTCGAACTCTTCCTCACCACTTACATCGTCGAAGACATCTTCTGGTAGTAAGCAGGCTTTACCATTCAGTTGCATTGTGCTGTGTTCAGCTGAGCCCGTGCGACCTATGCCGTCATTTAACAAGACGGCTAATCAGGCCCGCCTCGTTTAAAAACTGCTCTTTCTTATGGACTATCAGGTGCCTTAGAACGATATCCCAAAGTACCTCGTAGGGGATGAGTTCCGAATCATTAGCTCTCGACCAGTCATCTTCGTTCATAAGTTCAGCGATCAGCTTTTTGCCTTTCTCCCTTGATTTTAGTCTGCTGCAATTGGTTTTGATCGCCACGAGTAGCAAGCGGAAAAATATACTGCCTCTAGGGTTGTTACTTTTTTTAAGGTAACGTTTATGATAGCTGTCCAGCGCAAATTGCTGATTGATGAATTCATCATGTTTACCCGCGATAAGGTGAAGTAAAGAGCGTAAGATCACCAACTGAATGTTTGCATTTGCCTTGTTCTTACTGGAAGATAATACATTGTTGAAGAAGGCACCTACCCGGAATCGGCGTAGTTTCGGCCCGTCTTCAGGCGGGGTCATATCTCCTGAAAGTATCAGAAGGTTTAAGAAAGCTTCCATGATCAGCCAACTTTCTATGTACTCAACGGGGAGCAGAGAATTTACTTTTCGCCAGGACAGTTGAACGAATTGCTGATAGACGTAATGGTAGTTTCCCGTTCTAAAACCAAGCACAACGGCGAGGCGACGTAGCCATAGGCCGTTCACGGAGTCGGGGTTGATGAGGCTGAAGGCGGACTTGATCTGATGTTTACCCATCTCGAAGTCATTCAGTTTGATCGTACAGTCTACCCTGCTGATAGCAAGTAAGCTTAGTGAGGCGGGGCTCAAACCCTTGCATTGCTTTAGTATCGCATCTCCTTTGGTTGATACTTCGATCGCGGTATGATAATCTCCCCGGAGGATGTAACCCATCACTTCCATATTGATCAGCATGCCCTGTAGTTGAGACGCTTTCGGGTACGTTTTCCGAATCTCCTCCCACTGCTCTACTGACCGAAGTGCTTCCCTGCTTGCAAGCTCAGGGTTCTTTCGCAGGTTGTATTTGATGCTGCGTACCCTGCGGTAGCTGTCGGTGACCAGACTCAGGTCGTACGCCGCCTTATTGTAATGTTGGTTCAGCTTGCTGTAATGGTTAAACCGTTCTTCATCATAGAACAGACCTAAGTACATTGAAGCCAAAACATCCGTGAATCCTTGGTTAAGAGGAATGATCTCATAGTCCTTGATGGCCTCAAAAGTGTGTGCGGAAATTTCCTTTGCCGCCAGATAAGCCTGTTGCGTAACCAACAGCCGGACGATGCTCAACTGACGAAAGCCGGTATTGTAAGCGTGTTCATAAGAATCGAACTTTCCCCTTTTCAATTCCTGCATCATGAAAGCTTGCGTCAGGATTACGCGTAGCCGACCCTTCAGGTTTCTGAAAGGTGGATGGCTGGGAAAATGCCCGGGGCCGTAGAGTTTGATTACAATCTTGCTTTCCTCTTTACCGGAGCGAACTGCATTGTAGAGTTGTAAGATCATGCTCTCTTCCGCTTGAACGTTAATGAATTTATGTACCCATTTGGGAGAGCAGCAGCGGTCCAGTTCCTGTAGTAGTTTCATGTTGCTAAAATAGCGTCAAAAATGATAAGTGGTTTTTTGGAAACGTAAATGTTTGATTTTCAGGAAGTAAGGTTGTTTTGTAGGCTTGCAGAAAAAATAAACAGTGCTTCGATATGCCTGTATTTTGACCGTGTTTTATTCAAGTCGCCCTCCTAACTTTGTCTTAGTGTAAGTGAAGTACCTGAAACTGTGTAAGGTCATAAACCAACATGATGACCGTATGCGATTAGGGCTGTTGTACCGTGTTTCTCTCATTAAGTTAAGTGTTGTTCATAGTGTTTTCAGTGTTTCAGCAGTTTGTCTCGCGCCAGATCAAAAGCAGGGCGCCGACAGGCTTATTCAAGTGCTTTGACGGGTAACCGTGGATCTGTACCTACGTAAATTACGTGACGCAGCCCCCGAACTCCGGTCGAAGCACTTTTTATGTTTGGTATACATGGAGCGGACCTCAAAAAAAAGACCGGCCTCCATTATTGGAAGACCGGTCGTAAAGACGTTAGGTATAATCTCAAGAGTCTCTCGCGAAAAGAGATATTCATTATTGGCCAGGGCTCAGCACGTAAATATCTTGTTGGGGAGCCTTGTTCCGACCTGCGAGCGGAAAATTTTAGAGAGCGGAATTTGTCAAGAAGCTCAAGTCGTTAGACGGCAACCGGGCGCTCACCGATCAGGGCTTTGAGCTTCTTGCGGGCCAGGAAGATGCGACTCTTGACCGTGCCGATCGGGATGTTGAGGTGACCGGCAATCTCCCTATACTCGTAACCCCGGTAAAACATCAGAAAGGGTACGCGGTAAATCTCGTTGATCAGGGCCAGTTTGCCCTGTAGTTCTTGCATATTCATTTTCGCCTCGCCGCCGTTGGCCGTTGCCGCTTTGTTCTCCACGGCATAAAGGAAGTTTTCCACCGGCTCGTTGACATGGCGTCGGTTTTTCATCTTCCGGTAGCGGTTGATGTAAGTGTTGCGCATGATGGTGGAAGACCAGCTCTTGAAGTTCGTCCCGATTGCGAATTTATCCCGGTGCTTGTAGGCCCGCAGCGTTGTCTCTTGCATTAGGTCCTGCGCGTCTTCATAGTTGCGCGTCAACCGAAGGGCAAAGGAGAAGAGAAGATTCTCGAGGCGGTCCATTTCGGTTACAAACTGCTGATTCGTCATGAGTAGAAAATTTAGTGGGCCGGGGAAGTCTGGCTACGATTTGAGTAAGGAGATGTAAAGAGTTGCCGAGGTCTTATCAAGATGCGTGCCAGAAGTGTAATCAATTGTCTTCCAGTCGTTTATGTTTTGTCTGGGCGAGTGGGGATTGCTGAAATACGGTCCGCTTACTAAATACAGTAAGAGTGGCTTTCTTGCTTGGTTAAACGCCCTTCGTACCGTCGGTCGATTTTACCATTTTTATGAAAAAAACATCCGACCCTATGTAAACACCTGCCGGAATAGTGCTTTCTATATCAGAAAGGCCGTAGGTGAATCGTTTATCTTCCGGTCACCAGGTAATTGATCGCTCTTTACACCGCCCGGCGGCCGAGCGCATCCCCTTCAGAACTTATGAGCAAACTGAACGCAATCGAGGACCGGCAGATCGCCGATGTACTTTCCACCGGTGGACTAACCGTTATTCTGATGACCGCGCCCTGGGACGGTAACGGTATCATCATAACCAGCATTCTCGAAGGCTTCACCACCCGTTACCGCGGCGTGAATTTTTGCGTGGCGGACTATGAAGCCTCCCCCCGCCTCGCCCGTCTGTTCAACCTTCTGTCTCCGCCCGGTATTCTATTTTTAAAAGACGGGGAGATGTTGGAGCGTCTTACCGGACCCGTCAGCGCGGCCCGCCTTAACGAAATCATTAAGGCAGCGGCTTAAACGCTTCAAGTGCTGAACAATAAACTGTAGTTATGGACACCGATATATTCAAAGTTTTCATCCTCGAAGACCAGCCGCTCGATATGGAACTCAATAAACGGCAGGTGCGCAAATACCGGCCCGATGTCCTTTTTGCCGTAGCGCGTAACAAGGTGGAATTTGAGGAGAAACTCGTCAACTTCCAGCCTGACATCGTACTTTCCGATTATAACCTGCCCGATATGAATGGCCTCGAGGCTTTGCTCTACGTCCGCGAGCACCTGGACAGTACGCCCTTTATCTTCATCACCGGCGTACTCAATGACGAAGAGAAGGTGGCCGATACCATCCTCAATGGCGCTTCCGGCTACCTGCTCAAGGAAAACTTGCGCAAACTACCCGAGTTGATGACAAGCGTGGTAGACCAAAGCAGCCAGGTCATGCAACGCCGCGAGCGGGAGTGGGAGCGCCGAAAGACCAACCAGACGCTGCTGCGTAAAACCATGGCCGGCCTGCGGGCAGCCGAGTTCGACGGTAAGGGCGATGCTCTGGAATCGTTGCAACAGGTTGCCGATAATCTGGCGTAAAGCGATTTTTGTCGAAAATTTCTTGTCCGTGCCGCAAATTTCGTTAGCCCGACGAACAAAATTGGAGGTCAACACGATTTATAAATGACTGCCGGCTAGCGGTCCGACTTAACTTAACCATAACCACTTATTCCTTCAGCAATGAATAATTCCAATTACAACAACGATTCCAGCAACAAAGGCTGGGCCCTCGGTTTCGGCCTTCTCGCCGGTATTGCCGTAGGTTACTACCTTAACTCTAACGAAGGCCGCGCCGCACGCCGTAAGGCACAGGTTCGCTTCGATGAGTACGGTAATCAGATCACCGAGTACAGCCAGCAGGTATCGCAGCAGGTTTCCGAACGCGCTTCCACGCTGGCCGATGAAGCCAAAACCAAACTCGAAGAAGGCAAGCAGTGGGCCGGTAACACCGCCGATACCGTAAAGTCTACTATCTCCGACAAGGCGACCGCGCTCAAGAACACGACCAACGAAAAGGTCAGCAGCGTGGAAGACAGTTTCAAGCGCGGTGTCAATAAGGCAAAAGCCAAGGTTAACACCACCAAGGCCTGATCGGCGTTTTCCATATCAGAAAAATGAAAGTAACGGCCGCCCGAGCAATTCGCTCCGCGGCCGTTCACTTTTGCAGCTTTCACACTACACAGTATTATCCCCCATGCCCGCAAAAGAGCAACTCGCAGAGCAATTAGGCGAAACCTACGGTTACCTGAGCGAAATGTTTGACCACAAGATTGAAGAGGTCAAACTATCCGTTGCCGAAAAGTCCGCGCTGACGGTTTCTAAAGTAATCACGGCTGTAATCATGGTCGTTCTCGGTCTGATCATGGCCATTTTCGGACTTATAGCATTAGCCTTTTACCTGGCGGGAGATATGGACGTAGTGCGCGGTTTCGGCATCGTGGCTTTGGTGCTGCTGTTGCTGCTACTGATTGTATTTTTTCTGCGGCGATACATTATTGTCAACCCGACGGTGAGCCGCGTAATTGCCGTTTTCTTTTCCGAAAATAAAAACAGCCCCCGTGAGTAAGTCCAATAATATCCAAAGCTTGTCCGCGCTGCGTGAGCGTAAGAAAGAAATTGAAGCCGAGCAAGAACTAGCCGTTAAGGGCCTCAGTTCTTCACTGGCTTCCGCTCCTGCAAAAGCAAAAGAATACGCCATTGAAGATTTAGCCCTTCCCGCGTTGGGCATTGGCTTGGCGGTGTACGTCGGTTACCGGATTTTTCGATCAAATGACGGCCCCGGGGCCCGGGAATTACAAAGGCCCGAGACGTTGGCCCACCCGGATTACGCCGCCGCTAGCCGGTATTCACCGCCGGAACGTGTCGTTCGCCCGGCCATGCAATCCACCGCGCCGGCCCCGACACCCCAACCTGTGTCGCAACAGCAACAGCTTTCGGAGACGGCTGAAAGTGCCTTTAACTTCGGTAGCCTGATTGCGGCCGGCAAAATTTTGGTGCCCGCCGCACAGGCCATCATCGGTATCGTACAGAATCAACAAACGCAGAACAAGGTCGAAGAAGTAACCGAAGACGTTTAAAAGGGCGGGGCCGCGGGTGCAGGGGAATGATCAGGAGCGCGGTATGCATTATGCCCATCCTTGCTACCTTGCGCCATGGCCGAAAAAGCACTTATCATCCGTTTTTCTTCCATCGGCGATATCGTGCTTACAACGCCCGTTATTCGTTGCCTGAAACTTCAGACGAAACTCGAGGTCCATTTCCTGACCAAAGCGTCCTTCGCCAGTGTGCTGTGGGGTAGCCCATACGTAGATCGGCTGTGGACCATCGATAAAGAGATCAAGGAAATCATTGGGGAGTTACAACAGGAAGGTTTCCGGTACATCATCGACCTGCACGGCAACCTCCGTACGTTGGAGCTCAAAACTAGGCTTTTGATGCACTCGGCCTTCCACCCGCGTTCCCGCCCAAAGTCCAATACCTTTCCCAAACTCAATTTTCAGAAATTTCTGCTCACCCGCTTCGGGATCGACCGGATGCCGGAGACGCACATCGTGGATCGATACCTGGAAACCGTCAGCCACCTTGGTGTGACGAATGACGGCGGCGGCCTCGATTATTTTATACGTGATGAAGACCGGGTCGATCTGGTCGCCGAATCCATACCAACCAATTACCTCGCTTTTGTTATCGGTGCCGCCCACGCCACCAAGCGGCTGACGGAGCCGCAAATGGTTGATTTTTGCCGTGCCTACCCACATCCCGTCGTCCTTTTGGGGGGACCCGCCGAGGAGGACACCGGTGAACGGATCGCCGGGGCCGGTAACCACATCATCAACGCCTGCGGCCGTTTTTCTCTCGCCGGCTCGGCGGAACTCGTTCGCCAGGCGGCCGCCGTCGTTACCCACGATACCGGCATGATGCATATCGCCGCCGCCTTCGGTAAGCCCATCATCAGCGTATGGGGGAATACCGTCCCGGCCCTCGGGATGTACCCGTACTTACCCGGCCGGGAGGCTCTGGAAAGAGAAAGGCGACAGGAAGTCACGGGACTTTCCTGCCGCCCTTGCTCGAAGATCGGTTTTCAAGAATGCCCCAAGGGGCACTTTCGTTGCATCAAAGATCAGGACCCGGAGGTCTTGGCCAGTGCCGCAGGGCGTTTATTTAACGCGCCACGATGAAGCGTTTAACCTTGCCGCCCGCGTGGCGGAAGAGGTACGCACCGTTCGCCAGCCCGCTGACGTCAAGTGAAAGATCGGCCCGCGTCGCATGGCCGCTGAGCACGGTACGGCCGGTGAGGTCGACGATCTCATAAGTGCCGCCATCGGTTCCGGTCGGGAACACCACCTTGACCCTGGTCGTTGCCGGGTTGGGCGTGAGTACCGTCTCCGTTACGGGAGTTGTAACTGATGGGGTGGAGTTGCTTCCCGTCAGGTTTGCCGTACCGCAGGGAGTGCCTTCGCTCAGCGTTACGTCGCGGAAGTAGCTGGTGCCATCGCGGGTACCTACGTCGTGATCGGCCGTGAAAAAGAGGTAACGAGCGTCGAGGGTGTAATACCGGCCGAGGGGAATCTGGTAGAATTTCCACTCCCCGTCGCCGGGGTAATTGTCGAAATCGTTGATACCCCAGGCTTGGGTGCCATAAACGCGGAAAGTGAGGTTGGAAGACAGTACTTCATTATCGTCCATGCCGATGCCGTGAACCTCTCCCTGTTTATCGGATCGGAACCAGAAGGAAACCCAGGTATCGGTGGTCATGGGGTAATCCACCTCGATGGCTTTCCAGGCATTGGACGTGAGCATGATGCCGGTGTTGCCGGGTAGTACGGTAACCGTACCGGCGTCCTGATTGGTGCCGTAGGTTACGACGGGGTTCTCCACGAAATCAAAGACGTCGCATTTGCTTCCGCCATTATCGTCGTCGTCGTCGTCGTCATCCTCATCCTCGTTGTCGTCATTGTCATCGTCTTCGTCATCCGGGGCGACGTAGGGGAGGCAGAAGTCGGCGATGGCCAGGGTGTCGAAGGCCTCATTGGTAACCACGATGTTGCCCAGCGTATCGAGCAGCTGAAAGTTGCCCTGACCAAATTCGCAGCAGATGCCGTCACCATCCTGATCGTTAATTTCGAAGACGTAGCATCCGTCGATTACGCAGACGGTGTCGCGCACCACGCGACCGGCTTGTTTTTTGGGGTAAGGGCCGCCCATACCGAGTATGGTGCCGGTTTCGGTCTTTACCGTCCAAGTAGTTTCCATGCCGAAATCATCGAGCACGATCCGAACGTAAACGGATTGCTGGTCGCAAACGATGGGCCCTTCGCCGTCGTCATCGTCCGGGTCATCGTCATCATCGTTGTTGTCATTGTCATCGTCATCGTCCGGGTCATTGTCATCATCGTTGTCATCGTCGTCGTCATTATCGTCATCCGGTGGGTCGGTACCGCACACTGCCTGTACGCAGTCTTGAGCGGCCGCGACGCGGTTGACGATCACCGCCGTGGGTTGCGGGCCGAAGCCGAAATCGAAGTTGATGCCTTCGGGACGCAGGTGACAGTAAGACATGATGGTGCCGCCGTTTACCGGGTTGGGCGGGGTAGGGCAGAAGCCTTCCGTCTGACCGGCGCAACCGTCGATGGCGGTATTGTCGCCGTTCCAGACGCAGGCGTGGGTATGCTGGCTGCCCATCAGGTGGCCGAGCTCGTGAGCGATCACCAAAGTCGACCAGCTGTAGGTCGGTACGGCCGCGAAGTCGGAGCCGATGCTGGAAAAACTCATCCGTGCCGCCGGGAAAGGGTGGCAAAGCCCGTCGAGCACCGCGATACCGCCGCTGGCCTGATAGCTGACCAATTGTGCCAGGTCGCCATCAAAATTGGAACTCTGCGCCTGAAACTGCGTCAGCATCTGGCTGCTGGAAATACCGATGTACGGACTGGGCTGGTTCCAGACACGGACCTCGCTTATGGTGAGATTGATGCCGATATCATCGTAGAGCACGGTCACCTCGTTGAAGTTCGCGGCGATGTGTTGGGCGGCGGCGGGGATGCTGCCCTTGTCGAGAAAGATGTCGTGATCGATCTCGAAGTACACCTCGACGCAACCCACGTTCGTCTTGGCCGCGGCATCGTATGTCAGTTCTTCCTTAGCGTAGGGGATATTGCTGTCGGCGGTGCCGCAGTCGAATTCCTGCCGCTCGGCAAGTTGCTCATCGGGAAAGAGCAGGTAGGTCGCCTGGGCGGAGCTTTTGTCTTGGCCGACCATTCTGCCGAGGGCCAGTCGCTTGCCGCCGGGGTGGGTAATGGTGGCGGTCAGTTCACCGTCGAGCAGGCTTAGCGCGACCCGGCTGTCGGGTTCACCGACAACGTGGCCGGCGTAGTGATGCCCGAGGTCGGGCCGGATGACGGGCGCGCCGGTGACGGCGGAGCGTAGTTGGAAATCAGGGCGAAACAGTTCGTTTCGGGTCAGGCGGAGGGTCAGTTCGGGGGAAACGCCTGGGGTAGCCGGCAGGCGGAGGTCCCACCCGTCGGGAGCGTTACCGATGAGTTGGGAGTAATCTTCGGCGTCGATGGTGAGCAGGCCGTACTCGCCAAGTTCTTTATCGACAATTTGGCCGGGGGCCTTGCCGGGCGCGGGACGCAGCAAGTCGAAGGTTTGCGCAATCAGCACGCTTTGACCGATGCATGCGAAAAGCAGGAGTAACGCCAGGGTACCCTTTAGGAATGAAGTATTGAATGACATGTGTATGAGAGAGTGTGAGCGTCTTTTCCCGTCTTTCTTTAAAAGACGGGGCGCAAGGATAAGGTAAATGCTTACTCAAGCGGTTTTTGGGGTATGCAACTCCCTGACCCATAACGCGGAGGCGGTAGGTACTGCTTGAGATCAGCTTGTAATAGCGGGTTGGTACGGCGGAGGAAGATGCCGTTTTAAAGCCACGAGGAAGGTGCGGCAAAAACCAAAATATTCAGCGGGGATATTCAGCGCGCGTTTATTTAATTAATCTCAAAGCTCTTTTTGCGCGCTCTTTTCGTTTTTAATGGATTTTAATGATGGATCCTGTAATGGTGACTGTTAATAAGTAATGTAAATATAACGATACCCGCCGCCCAAAGGAGTGCAAGGATTCCCCGCGTTTATTGAACGGTAGATGATGTGTAGATAACGGTTGTCCGACGCAAAAAAAAGCCGCCCTTCCGAATGATTTCGGAAGGGCGACCTGACTTTCATGCCGACGGAAAACCGTCTTGGTCTACTTTCGTTCGAAGCGGAGCTCTTGTAGTAACACGCCACTGGGACGCTTGGCCACATAAACGTAGACCGTGAAGGGACCCTTTGCGGTAGCCAGGGTACCGATGCAGTATTCGGCGTCGGCGGATTTGGAAGCACCCTGGTGCACCTTGCCGAAACTGGAGGGCGTCACATCGTTGAAAAAAGTCTTCAACGCGGCAACCGCGTCGGCGCGGCTGTACAAATCTTCTTTATCGAGGATGTTGAGTTCGACTTCCTCGTCCATGACGGTAGCCAGTTCGGTGATATTACCGACGCCGATCGCGCGGCAAACATCGTCGAGGGCGATGGGGGCCTGGTCAGCGGCTGGTGGAAACAGCGGGCTAAGCAAAGCTATACAGATGAAGAGCATAGTTTTCATGGGGATCAAAATTTAGGTCACTAAGTTAACCATCTTTGCGTGGTAGATGATTGGTAACCAGTGTCGAAATCCGGGTTTTAACACCTTTTTGAAAGCCGACCGACTACTGTTCAGACGATTAGGGTGGTAAAGGTCACGATAGATTCCTTAAGGGAACGCCCCCATAAGCATGGGGATTGCTACGAATAAGTTAATATTTAGGGGGGGGGTGGAGACTTGAAAAGTGTACGAAGTCAGGAAGTATTCCCTACGGGGCACCGGGCCGGGGCGAATTTCACGGCTGGGCGGCGGGCAAATTAAGCAATTGCCACTTTGTACCTTCGCCCCGAATTAAGATAAACCCAAGATGAAAACAGGCAAAGCACTTCTCGTAATTCTCGACGGCTGGGGCATCGGTACCCGCGCCGGAGATGACGCCATCGCCCAGGCTAATACCCCTAATTTCGACCGTATATATAAGGACCGGCCACACGCCACGCTGGTGACCTACGGTGAAGAGGTCGGCTTGCCGGAAGGGCAGATGGGCAATTCCGAAGTCGGTCACCTCAACATTGGTGCCGGCCGGGTGGTGTACCAAAGCTTTGCCCGCATCAACAAGGCCATACGGGAAGGGGAATTGCAAAAACTGGAAGCCCTCCAGTCCGAGCTGACTTACGCCCGGGCAAACGGGAAGGCCGTTCACCTGATGGGCCTGCTGAGCGACGGCGGAGTCCACTCTCACATCGATCACTTGCTGCGGCTGACTGACATCATTACCGCAGCGGGTAATGAGCGGGTGTTCATTCACGCCTTTACCGACGGGCGGGACGTTTCGCCGGACTCGGGCAAGGGATTCCTGAAAACGCTAGCCCAGCATATCGCGGATCAGCCGACCGAACTGGCCACCGTCACTGGTCGCTTCTACGCCATGGATCGAGACACCCGTTGGGAGCGTATCCGGAAAGCTTACGACGTGATGGTGAAGGGGGAGGGCGAACCTTCGACGGACGTTCTCTCAACGATACAGCGACACTACGACGCGGGCACGACGGATGAATTCATCGAGCCGATCGTGATGCAAAACGCCCTCGGCCGGCCCGTGGCTAAAATAGAGGAAGGCGACGTGGTCATATGCTTCAACTTCCGAACGGACCGGCCGCGCCAGATCACCCGCGCGCTGACGCAGGAATCTTTTCGCGGGCAGAACATGACGCCGGTGCCGAACCTGCATTACGTATGCATGACGACCTACGACGATAAGTTCAGGGACGTGACCGTCCTCTTCCCCTCGACCGACCTGACCAAGACAATGGGCCAGGTGGTGAGCGAGGCGGGTAAGACACAGGTTCGCATCGCCGAAACGGAGAAGTACGCCCACGTGACTTTCTTTTTCAGCGGCGGCCGGGAGGACGAGTTCCCCGGCGAACGGCGCATCCTGATTGACTCGCCGCGGGACGTGGAAACCTACGACCTGAAACCGGAGATGGGGGCATACGGTATTACCGAAGCCATCGTCAAAGACATTCGGGAGAACCAACCCGACTTCATCTGCCTCAACTACGCCAATACGGATATGGTGGGGCACACGGGTAATTGGCCCGCCGCCCTCAAAGCCGCCGAGGTGGTGGACGAATGCCTCGGCCAACTGCTGATCGCCGCCGCCGGGCAGAATTACCACGTCATCGTTATCGCCGACCACGGCAACTCCGACGTGATGCGTAACGAAAACGGCAGCGTACACACCGCCCATACCACGAACCCGGTTCCAATCATCTACGTTGGCTCTAACGCCGACTTGCAACTCAAGCCCGGCGGCAAACTCGGCGATGTCGCGCCTACCCTGCTCGCGCTGATGGGAATTGCGCCGTCGGAGGAGATGACGGGGGAATCGTTATTGGTCTTGTAGTCTTTAGTCTTGTGGATTTCCGCCAGGGATGATTAGAATACGGCACTTAAGCGTGATTCCCGGTTTTAGCAAGCCTAATTATTATTCGTTGAAGTTTGGTACTTCATCAGGTGATCCTTTCTTTACCAACAGACCAACAGACCAACAGACCAACAGACCAACAGACCAACAGACCAACAACCCATGCTCCGTCTCCTCCTCCCCCTCGTTTGTCTATTCCTTTGCCTCACCTGCCAACCCAAACCGAGTGGCGGCGTTAATCAGGTAAACGCAAAAGAACAAGCCATGGCAAGTACAATCCCAACTCCTTCCGCCTGGCGGATCGTCAGCTGCGCGAGCGGTGGGAAAACGATAGAAGCAGTTAACGATAAAGGTTTCATCGCCATCCGCGACGGGCAAATCGGGGGGCACACCGGCTGCAATAGCTTCGGTGGAGATTGGACGGGCAGCGCGGCGAAGATGAAAGTCGGCGGCGTGATGTCAACCAAAATGTACTGCGAAGACGCCGCGGCGCAGGAAAACATGGTGATCGGGATGCTTAACGGAACGGTTGCCGCAAAGGTGAGCGGCAAGACGTTGACCCTGACGGGGAACAAAACGACGGTAACGCTTCAACGAGACGACGCTTTGCTGAAGTTGTAGCCACGTTTTCGATCTTTGGTTTTGCACCCGCGACCCCGCCCGGGTCAAGTGGGAAGTAAAAATTGTGGGAAGTCGCTACCGTACTACTCAGCACCGCCCACCATCTTTTACCCGCCACCCGCCACCCGCCACCCGCTACTACCCATCCGCTACAAATGACGAAAGCCCAACTCCGGGAAACCCTCGACCATTACCACGACCTGCACAACCGGCCGGACTTCATTTCCGACGACCCGATCGGGCTGGTGCACGCCTTCGATGACCCGCGCGACCGGGAGATCGTCGGTTTCTGGGTGGCGACGCTGGCGTGGGGCCGCCGGGCAACCATCATCGACAAGGGTACTCAACTGCTGGAACTGATGGGCGGCGAACCTTTTCGCTTCATCACCGAGCATCGGGAGGCGGACCGCGCACGCTTCGCCGAATGGAAACACCGCACGTTCACCTACACCGATACGCTCTATTTCCTGGAGTTCCTACAACGGTTCTACCAAGACAACGCGAGCCTGGAAACTGCCTTTTCCAGACATATTACGCCCGAGGATCAGGACATAACGCCCGCCTTGGTCGGCTTCCACAACGACTTCTTCAGCCTGCCCGACGCGCCCCGACGTACGCGAAAGCACGTCGCCACGCCCGCCCGAAAATCACGCTGTAAACGCTTGTGTATGTACTTGCGCTGGATGGTGCGGCAAGACGACCGGGGCGTTGATTTTGGCGATTGGGCGAATATCTCTCCCGCTCAGCTTTGCCTGCCGCTGGACGTCCACGTGGAACGGCAAGCCCGCCGACTAAAGCTGCTGAAGCGCAAACAAAACGACTGGAAAGCCGTAATAGAGTTGACCGCTGCCGTCCGCCGTTTTGCGCCCGAAGACCCAACGAAATACGACTTTGCCCTGTTTGGTATGGGCATCGATGGTGTGACGGGTACCAACAAGTAATTTTTGGTGGCCGACGGACAATGTCAGTTATTTTTCCTTCCGGCCAACGGGTCAGTAAGGGTTAATTCTTTGTCAAAGATGGCCCCTTTCCAAAGCCCAAACCTACCGGAAACCTCGTATTGATTACCTTTAACTTGATTTAAGCTACATAATCTCAGAGTGTTATGAAATTGAAACCTTTACTTGTTTTCCTTTGCTGTTTGTCCGCCACGCTGCTTCCGGCGCAGGCCATTGATCCGGAACTGACCCGTACTTATGACGGTGAGTTCAACAATCCCGTCCGGACTGATTACGGTCGGGCACATACCGCCCTGGTGCGTTACAGCGGCGAAGGTTATGCCGACGGGCAGTCTGTCCCCGCCGGTCCTAACCGCCCTAACCCCCGAACGATTTCCAATGCTCTTTTCGCGCAGGAAGGCTTACTGAACGACCCCGTCGGGTTGAGTGACTACACCTGGGTATTCGGGCAGTTCATCGATCACGATCTGGGGCTGACGGAACACCCGGGCGAGTTTATGCCGATCCCCGTTCCCGCGGGAGATCCGCAGTTCGATCCTTTTTCTTTCGGCACGGTGATGATCCCCTTTACGCGAAACGGCCCGCGCTTCGGCACCGGCGTCGGTATCGGTAACCCGCGGAACTATGACAATGAGCTCACCGCCTTCCTGGATGGGTCCGGCGTTTACGGATCTGACGAAGTACGGGCGACCTGGCTGCGCAGTTTCGAGGACGGCAAGATGAAGGTGAGTGAAGGCGACCTGCTTCCCTACAACACCATCGACGGGGAGATAGATAGCCCTAACGACCCGCTGTCACCGCATATGGCCAACGGCACCGGCTTTCAGGGTCCGATCTTCGTGGCCGGAGACATACGCGCCAACGAAAACCCGCTGCTGGCCGCTTTCCATACGCTGTTCGTCCGCGAGCACAACCGGCAGTGCGACGTACTGCAAGTCGCTCACCCGGAATGGAACGACGAGCAACTCTACCAACATGCCCGTAAGATGGTGGGCGGCCTGATTCAAACCGTCGTCTATAACGAATGGCTGCCCGCGATGGGCGTCCCCGTGGAGGATTATACCGGCTACGATCAAACGGTCAACCCACAACTGAGCAACGTCTTTACCGCCGCCGCTTTTCGCGTCGGCCATACGCTGCTTAACGGTAACCTGCGCCGGCTCGACGCCAACGGCAACGTGCTGCCCGAGGGGAACATGACACTTCGGGAAGCTTTCTTCAACCCCGTCGCGCTGGTCGAAACGGGGCTTGACCCTTTCCTGCGCGGTATGGCCGAGCAAACGCAACAGCAGATGGACAGCCGGGTGGTGGACGACGTGCGCAACTTCCTCTTCGGCCCTCCCGGTGCCGGGGGGCTTGACCTGGCGGCGATCAACATCGCCCGCGGACGCGACCGGGGGCTTTCCTCTTATAATACCATCCGCCGGGCGTACAACCTTAACATCGTCTTCGATTTCAACCAGATCAACCCTGACTTCGAGGTGTACCGGGTGCTGGAGGAGTTGTACGAGAACGACATCAACGAGCTCGACCCCTGGGTAGCGATGCTGGCGGAAAGGGCGGTGCCCGGCTCTATTTTCGGCCCGACGATCCGAAACATCATGGCAACGCAATTCGGTAACCTGCGCGACGGAGACCGCTTCTTTTACCTTAACGACCCCGTACTGACGGAGGAAGAGAAAGACGATATTCATCATACGACCTTCCGCGACATCATCGTACGTAACACCGACGTGGAATTGATGCAGGAGAACGTTTTCGAGTCCATGCCCTTCAGCGAGATTTGCGGCGAACAGACCGTAGCGGCCGACGGCATCGTGCGGGTGCATACCACCAACGAGGAACTGGCAAACGTTACGGTTTCGGCCTGGAACAGCGACGGCATCGTGAACAGTGCGGTAACGACGACGGAGCTCGGCTTCTTTAACTTCGCGGCCCTGCCCGCTTGCCAAGAAATTTCCCTGACCGCCGATCTGGACGATGAATGGGAGCGCGGCCTGAACATCTTCGATATGGTGGCGATCAGCGCGCACTTGCTCGGCCGGGAACCCTTCACGAATCCATATCAGTATTTCGCGGCTGACGTGACCGGCGACGGGGAGGTCAACGTCTTCGACATCGTCAGCATCTCCCGGCTGTTGTTAGCCCGTACGACGGAACTACGCCCGGCACCCACTCCGCCCTGGATGTTCATCCCGGCGGGATATGAATTCGAAAACCCGGAAGATCCGCTGCGGGAATCGGTGCCCCGAAGCATTAGTTTTTCGCGGATTGACCCGGCGGATGTGAACCAGGGTTTCGTGGGCATCAAACTGGGGGACGTCAACGCCGACACGCCGACAAATAACCTGATACCGGGTCTTCACGTAGACGTGGCCGCCGCAAGGGTGACCGCCGGCGACCGGCGTTTGGTCGAGATCACGATCAGCGGCGAAGACGTGGCCGGCTTCCAGCTGGAACTCGCTACCGACGGACTTGAAATTATCGGCGTGGCGCACACCGATCTACCCGCCGAGGCCTACCGCATCGACGGCGATCGATTGTGCCTGCTGGGCCTGACGAACGGCGCGGCAACGCACAAAATGATTTTGAACGTGCATGCTTCCACCACTGGTGATCCGGCGGATATGTTCCGCATCGAAGAAGACGAAATGGCCGTTGCGGTAGATAATGCCGGTACGCCCCACGGCATCACTCTGGGCGCGGACGCGGGTGCAAAGGAAGGTTTACAAGCCTCGGTATTTCCCAACCCCTTCCTCGAAACGCTCACCGTCCGGCTTCCCTCGGCCCTGACCGCGGCCGCCACGCTCGATCTGCTCGACGTTAACGGCAAACAGCTAACCTCCAAGGCTCTGCCCGCCGGCACGGAGATCGCCAATCTATCCGGCCTCGACCTCCCCGCCGGTGCCTACGTACTACGCGTCACCGACGCCGAAGGCGGCATACTACTGGCGCGGCCGGTCGAAGCCGCGGGCTTCTGATTTCCCGTTCCCGTTTAGACTTTCCTTGAACTACCTGCGGCTAATTCCACCGGCCTGAATGCTTTGCATTCAGGCCGGTGGAATTAGCCGCAGGTAGTTCCGGGAATAAAAGAACCCCCGTACCCATCATGTAGGGTCGGAGGCTCACTTTACACTCACTAGTATATGAAACTTAATCAACTGCAACGTTAACCGCAAAAAGCCGGTAAATGTTATATTTTCACGTTAAGAAAATGTGAAATTCGGCTCAATGCTCAGTAACCGAAGATTCTATTGCCGGGAGTTTTCCACTTTTGGCGCGGAAAAGCTTCCACCAGAACATTGGTTTGACCAATTGTTTGCGCAACTCGAAGTCGGTATACATTCTACAGAGTACCTCGATGACCTTGGGGTTGGCCGCAACGATGCCGGTGAGGAAATTAGTCAGCCATTTGATCTGCATAATTTGCTGCATCCGATAGCTGAGGCGGAGTTCGGTACGGAGCACGCGCTCGATGCGAACGTCGTAATCCTTGAGGAATTCGGCATCGAAGCGATTGGCGGCCAGGCATTTTTCGGCCAGCTCGGCGGCGATGAAGCCGGAGTAAGTCGCGTTACCGATGCCCTCGCCGGTGAGCGGGTCGATGAGGTGGCCGGCGTCGCCCACCAGCAGGTAGTTGTCGCCGGACAGGACGCGGTCTTTGGAGCCCAGCGGCAGGCCGTAACCTACGGTAGGCCCGATCGGCTCAGCGTCTTTGAAGCGCTCTTTAAATTCATCCGAGGCGATAATGTCGTCGAGAGCTTCGCGCAGGTTGATCTTTTTCTTCTTCACGATGTCGGAGCGCATCCCCAGGCCGATGTTGGCCTCGCCGTTAGGCAGGGGGAATACCCAGAAGTAGCCCGGGTTGTACTTCTCCAGGAAGTGCAGCTCGATGAA
>ENA-ORXT01001357-ORXT01001357.1-marine-metagenome-genome-assembly--contig:-NODE-1357-length-33332-cov-5.304465_pt1 | contig 33332 bp, 28 predicted proteins | sample MGYA00237868_ERZ511482 | MGnify/ENA metagenome assembly ERZ511482 | reverse complement strand
ATCAATTCCATCTGAAAAACCGAGTTGTCCAACATCGTTTCGTCGACATCGACGACAACGCAAGGCGGACGCGTGTTGGCAGCTGCACCAGTCTGTTCTTGGGAAACTAAGGCATTCCAATTGGGATCGACTAAAGCCTCACCCAGCTTCCTCGTAGCAGCGACAAATGTCTGCAGCGTGAGTGCGTCGAATTCGGCTGACGTTCGTAACCAAAGCAAAGCATCTAGGTCTTCATGCGCGCCTGTGGAAGTCGACTCTTGGGAATTAAGAGCTTCGTCGGTGCCTGAAGCTTGAAGAATCGAACTAACACGTGGCGGCGGTGTCGGCGAAGCGTTGGAACTTAGAAATGGATCTAGCACTTCCGTTTTCTTGGGCGGCGTTGATCGCGACGTCCGACGCTGGGCAGACATTGACGAAGCCTTCAACTCGGAATTCTTAAGATTGCTCAAAAGCACGCTTTGCGCGAAAACTTTTTGCGTATGGAAAACGCAAACTGCGATTAGTAGAATCGGTAATGCCGACGAAATAATTCGACGAGTAGGTTTCTTTGGCGAGTATTGCAACATCAAATTCACTTCTGGTTCACCTTCAAATTTATGAGCGCTGCGTTTGCCTCGCCGAGATTATTATAGTTCACCTCGCAGCGTGTAAAATCCATGATCTTAAAAAAGAAAAAGCGGCCTTCTAAGCAGAATGCCGCTTCATGGAATCTAAAATTTCAACGCGCGAATCTTCACCGCACCTTCGACAGGTGGATTAAAGTTCTGTGACAACGGCCTTCTTGGCCATCGCTTTTTCAGACGGCAAACGAACATCCCAAGCCATCCCTACCAACTCCAATGATCGGATAATGACCCAACTGAGATCAAACTGCCACCACTTCAGGCCGTGTCGAGCCGACGAGGGAAAAGCGTGGTGATTGTTGTGCCAACCTTCGCCGTGGCTGAAAATGCCAAAGAGAACATTATTACGAGAGTCGTCCGACGATTTGAAGTCGCGACTGCCCCAGACGTGGCAAACCGAATTAATCGCCCACGTCATATGGTGAGTGAAACAAACGCGGGCCAGTCCACCCCACAATAGCCCCAACAACGCACCTTGGATTGACATCGTCACCACCCCCGCAAATACCATCGGAATGGCTAGACTGGCGACCACCCACCAAACGTAATTGCGGTCGATCGACATCAGGTAATCTTCCTGAATCAGATCCGGAATATATTTGGCTCTTTCTTCTTTGGACCAGTTGCTGATGAACAGCCAACCGACGTGAGAATGGAAGAATCCTTTCACCTGATTCACGATGCCGTCTCCTGCCAGATGCGGTGAGTGCGGATCGCCTTCGTGATCGCTAAACTGATGATGCTTGCGATGAACCATGCACCAATCGATCGGCGAACCTTCAACGGCCAAGGCTCCCAGAGAAGCCCAAAAATGACGGATCGGTTTGTATGTTTCAAACGACCGATGAGTTAGCTGGCGATGGTATCCAATTGTGATGCCCAATCCAGTCAGGTACCAGCCTCCCACCAGCATTCCCAAATACAACCAACCCATGAATCCGTACTGCCAAGTAGTGATGATCGTGGCGATCAAAGCCAGCAGTGGGAAAACGACAACGCACAGCATCACGATTTTGCGACCGGTGCTCATTTCTTCGTGGTCATGATGCTGGTGGTGCCCATGATGATGACCGTGCTCATCGTCGCGTTCCATAGCAGCAAACGGATCATGCTCAGCTTGCTTGGAGGCGGGTTGAGCAACGAGTCCATCCGACAGACGCTTCTTGTTCTCTACGTCATTCTCAACGGTGTTTGTGTCGTGAGCAGTCGCCATAGAAATTCCTTTACTTGCCAAAGCGGCGGGGATAAATGGATTTGATTGAAATTGGAGTAGGTTGAATCCTGTGCTGTAGTGAGCGAACGCACCAGCAGCAAAATCCACGAGGTTACCAAGGCTAGAGTATAGGGATTATCGGAAAAACCTTAGTCCCCACACCGTCTGCAGCATGTAATAGTTATGTAATTAAAGTCATCCAGCTGGCAAACCACACGGATCACAATCGCAGCACCTAATAACAGCCGTCAGGGGTTGGGCACCGATAAATGGGCTAATTTCGGGTCGTTTAGTAATAGATCCCCGCTCGTTGCGTCTCAGTTGTGAAGTCGAGTACAATGAGAAAATATGAAGGGGTCACTGACCGATCTGTTTTGCCGTTTATTGCGTATAAAGGCTACGATTCATCCGCTGTTTGGATAATCACCACAGACCGCTCCAGGAGCAACAGAAGTCGATAATTATCAACTTCGTTGAAGGCTCATGTACTCGACCGAAAGTCAATCGATGTCTACCGAACCCTATGACTGGGTAGAAAAACTCAAAAGTGAGTCAGATCGCGATGAAGCGATTGCAAAACTCCGGGAAGTCCTCATGCGCGGACTGAGAGGTGCATTTTTTCGGCGTGGACAAGACGAAGCGTTCTGTGAGGACATTTGCCAAGAGTCTTTGATCCGTATTATGAAAAACATCGACTCATTTGAAGGACGTAGTAAATTCACGACTTGGGCGATATCAATTGCGATCAGGGTCGGAATCTCTGAACTTCGACGAAGACATCACAAAGACGTTTCCCTAGATGCAATCACCTCTGGCGATGATTTGAAAATTGAGCTAGCGGTTGCCGAAGAAGACGTCTCCGGCAATGCACTTGACCAACGCGTCATTCTCGCAACTCTAGGTGATTTGATCGAAAACCAACTGACCGACAAGCAACGCACCGTCGTTCGTGCTCTGCTGGGTGGAATGCCAGTAGAAGAAATTGCTCGGCGAACCGGCAGTAATCGAAATGCGGTCTATAAACTCTTCCACGATGCCAAACAACGTCTGAAATCCGGATTCGAAAAATCCGATTTTTCACTATCGGAAATCGAAAGCGTTTTCGCCTAACAGAAACCCCACCCTAAGATGCCACTTTCCAAACAACAAATTGAAACTTTGATATCGCTTGTCATTAATTCAACTCCCGACTCGATTTCATGCGATGGGTGTTTGGACGACGTTGCACAGTTTGCCGAAACCGAATTGGTAGGAAGTTCTTTGTGCGAATCGATGCTGAAAGTTAAGGAACATCTCAAAAATTGCCCGTGCTGCAATGATGAATACCAATCTTTACTCGAAGCATTAAAGTCGCTTAGCGACTAATAAAAAATCGGCAAGCCAAACTTAGTTGAATCGGCAGTCGTAGCAGAGAAGCAGCCGAGCGGCCGCCATTGGCAGATCTCCCGGCGTCTTAGTCAAAATGTCCACTTGCGATTCGCCGAAAAACTCCGCCAAATCAATGAGCTTTTGGCAGCCAGCTGGAAACTTAGCGGCCGCCATCGTATCTTAGTGCGTGTCCCCCTCCTTCCCCGTTCTACTCTTCAGCCTCACCTACTTTCCGTATGGCCAGGAAAAATCCACGCCGCAACATCTCCCGTATTGAAACGAAAAGTGAAGCCGGGAGAGTTTACGGCGGCTGGGAAGTTCGTATCCAGCGCCGGGGAGTGAAAACCGAAAAGTTCTTCGGTGACCAACGCTATGGCGGTAAACGAAAATCGCTTGCCGTAGCCAAAGCGTTTCGCGACAAAATCGAAGCCTCCACTGAAAAATACTCTGTTAAGGATCTCGCGGCAGTCCCTTCTTCGCGAAATAAGTCTGGCGTCGTCGGTGTTCGGCTGCATAAGCAGAAAGACGCGCGCGGCGAATTCGAATATCACTACTGGTATTGGGTCGCACAGTGGACCAACGCCAACGGAAAACGGAAGACAAAGGCCTTCTCGATCCACCAACATGGGGACGAAGAAGCATATAAGTTGGCTTGCCAAGCACGTCTAGACGGTGTCGAGGAAGCCGGGCGATAGGAATCACAGGAAAAATTCGGGCATTCTGCTAGCAAAAGATGAGCATCCGCCACGGCCGTTAAACTTGACCCATCTTAACTAACCCGAACTTTTCCTGTGAATCTGTAGTGATCATAGGCCAAGATCCGATTAGGTAAAAGATGCCGCGTGTTAACGGTGTCACACCTTCAAGAACGGATATAAACCGGGTTTAGTGACCACTGAGATCGATCGGGTTGATTTAATGAATAAACTAATATTTCTCGCTTTGGCCGTTATTTCGGTAGCCTTGGCTGAACAATCTTGCCACGGCCAAGACTGGCGCGACCCTGCGTTCCAGCAGGCACTGCCACAATACTACCCGCCTAATCGCTATCCGCTTGGCGATTCAAGTGATGATATTCCTCGGACCAGTTTGCCTTCCACAGCGAATCCTCATCCCAAAACAGCTTTCCCCCAGCCATCCAATGCGGTGAAGTCTCTCAACGGTACCTCTAAAGCACCTCAAGCGACTCCACTTTCAAAGAAAGCACCAAGTCCAAAGCCTTTAACGAAAAAGCCAGTGGCCAAACGTTTGGACGCCAAGAAATCCGCCGCAATAAAAACTGATAAAGAGAAAAAGACAAAGCCCGTTAAATCATCTCCTCCGGTCATCACCTACGATATCTACAGAGACGGCTCACGATTCCCGATCGATCCCAGAAAACCATGTTCGGTGTGTCGACGCTCGGTGGGAAATTGCAGCTGCGGCGTTGCTCACGGCCAATGCGGACCTGGAAACCACGGCCAGCCTTATCAAGAAAAAGAGCCCGGTGGATTCGCTTGCGGTAAAAAATGCTCTAACAAACGTCCTTTGTTTTCTGTCTATTGGCCCCGGCCGTTTTCAGCCAAGCGGGCAGAAGGACATCCACACCGTTGTAACTGCAATCAATGCATTAAACAAATCAACGATCGCTTTGATCACCTAATTGATTTTAAGCTGATCGATTACCAGCGGACGGACAACGGTCACTGCGGGCCCGAGGCAGATCGTTTTGGGTGTCTTGGGGAATCCAAGTATCAGGGTTTGGGCATGCACAGCTTCTAGTTGCCAAGCATCGTTAATGCCGACATTCACTGTTGAATTAACCTTAGTATTTCGTCGTGAAACAATCCATTGGACCCAATCGAGTCCCCTGAATCGATGCTCGGTGCACCCGACCAATCGGAAAAACGACCACCCGCTTCTTGGATAATGGGCTGAACTGCCGCCGCATCCCAAACATTGAGGATTGGGTCAATCATCACATCGACTTGCCCCGTTGCGACCAAAAGGTAGCCGTAGACATCGCCCCACGTCCGAACGAAGTAGACGCTATCAGCGAGCCGCCCATACACGTCAACGCCGTCACGCTCGTTGAAAGTCTCGACCTCCGAAGTAGACAGCACGGCATCGCCAATCTTTTCAGTTGCCGAAACGCGTGCTCGACGCGCGGGTTCATCACCCTTGAAATGCCAAGCTCCCTGTCCGGTCGATGCAAAAATTCCTTCGTCGATGCCCGGCAGATAAACCGAACCGATCACGCTTTGTCGAATGCCGTTGTCGGTGGTTCGTTCGACGGCAACCATTGTCCCGTAAAGCGGAACGCCGCAAATGAACGATTTCGTTCCGTCGATGGGATCAAGAATCCAGTTGAATTCCGATGTCCCTTCGGTCACGCCAAACTCTTCACCAACAATTCCATCATCGGGGAAGGCTTTCGCGATTTGTTCTCGCAAGAACGTTTCCGCTTCTTGATCCGCAATGGTCAACGGAGAACCGTCCCCCTTGCGGATCACTTTGAGATCTTCATTTCGAAAATGTTTGAGCGTCAGCTTTCCCGCGGCGACCGCAATGCGATTGGCCAGCGCTAATCGGTCGCCGACTTCAGCTGAACCGTCGAAATCAAATGTCTCTGCGGCGTCAGTCATGACAGTTCTTGCTGAGAGGTTGTGGGATCAGATATTTCTTCTGGTGGGGCGAGAAACAATGCATGAAAGAACAACAAAGCCGCACCACAAACCAACCAACAGTCGGCGAAATTGAAATTTGGCCAAGGATCAAAAAAGGGGACGCCCTGCAATCGGAATAAAATCCAATCACGCACGTTGGTGTGAATTTCGGGCGGATAGCTTGGCATCGCGCCCAGTCCAACGCGGTCATACAGATTGCCTAAGATTCCGCCGGTGATCAAAGCAAGCGTAAACGTCAGCCACCGGTCTGTGGCTCCCTTGAACACGAACAGCCAGCCAAGAATCACACAGATTGCGACAATAGAAAGAATGGCGAACACCCAGCTATAACCGCTGCCCATTCCAAACAAGGCTCCAGGGTTGGTAGACGTTTGTAGCCCAAAGATGCCTTCGACCCACCAATGCGGATACTGTCCCAGCGACGTTGGATCAAAATAGTGCTTGAACGCCAAGTGTTTGCTGACTAAATCAGCGGCAAGGCCAGCAGCAGCGATACAAAAAAACAGGATGAAACGACTGGCGGGCAGTCGTCCATCCTGTTTCAAAATCTTGTCTTGCTGCGTCTGCGGCAGTGCACTGCCTAACACTGGCTCCGAACGATTAGTAAGTGTCTTCTTCGAGTTCACTTGCACACTTAACACAATGGGGCGTATAGGGAATCGCTTTGAGCCGCGTCTTGGGGATCTTTCCCGAGCACTCGGTGCAGAAACCATAAAGGCCGCCTTCGATACGTTCAAGAGCCCCTTCGATTTGGGTTAACGTTTCGCCTTCGCTGTTCATCAACAGAATCGTATTATCCTGCTCGTAAGTATCGCTTCCCCTGTCAGCAATGTGACTGGGAACCGCCGATGATGAACTGCCGCCAGAACCAGAGGAAGAGAGCGCCGCATTGGCCAATGTCGAAACATCACCTCGCAAACGGGCTCGCAATTCAATCAGCATTTCCTTGAAAGGTCGAACCTCTGTCTTTTTCATTTTTGCCATCTCGTTCCTCTTTCCTATTTACCGCTTGATAGCGGTGATTTACCGTCAGCTATTGCGGAGCTAAGAGTCCGAAATCGCCTTTGCGTTTAAGAGTCGCATTTTAGGAACGGTCCTTACGTTCGTCAAACAGCTTCTCACAGACCGCCTTAACATTGGGCTCAAAAACGCTTAAAAACATACACATCAACAACTTACGAACAAAAACTGATGGCAAATTTACGTGACAAGATGTGAATTACCGCCATTGTTCTACTGTTGGAACCTCAATTGCCTGCCTTTGTTACGTAAATTCTTAAACAGTTGTTTCGGAATTAATATATTTTTTTCACAGAATGGGGCATATGCGCGGCTCAGGCCCACTTTAACGGCAAAATATTCAGCGTTGGCAAACCAAGCCTGGACACTTATCCCACCACTGTCGGAGCCTGGCGGGTTCCTCGATCGCCGATTGTTGGGACGTAATCGGACGTATTTGAGGTTCTTTCTGCGTTTCTAGTCGTTGTCGTTTTGATGGCTTCCGATGGCACGATAAGTCGCTTACGATCTTCGGTTTTGGAACTCCATCAGTCAATTTCGACGATCCGAACATGATAAAACTTGCCATTAACGGCGCCGCCGGCCGCATGGGCCACCGCCTAATCGACCTCGCCTCCCAAGACGAAACGCTCCAATTGGTGGCTGCCGTGGATGCTCAGGGCCATCCTGCGATTGGTCACGACGCCGGGATCGTCGCTGGTGCCGGAGAACTAAAGCTGCCAATCACCGATTCCTATCCTCAGTGTGAAGCCGTTATTGACTTTTCGACGGTTGCGGGTGCGACCAAGGCAATCCAATTCTGCCATCAGAATTCGGTTCCTTTGGTCATGGCGACAACGGGACTTGAGGCCCAGCAAGAGAAACTTCTCCATGACGCGGCCTCAGTGATTCCAATTGTTTGGGCGCCCAGCATGAGTATGGCTGTGAACCTCACGATGAAGCTAACTCAGATCGCCGGTGAAGCGCTTAAAGATCACGCCACTGGCGTCGACGTTGAAATCATCGAACGTCACCATCGCTTCAAAGCAGATTCCCCCAGTGGCACGGCGCTGAAGTTTGGTGATATCGCAGCTACCGCGATGGGGATTTCCAATCACGTTCACGGACGCGAAGGCATGGTCGGTCAAAGACCTCATGATGAAATCGGTTACCACGCCGTCCGAACCGGAGACAACCCTGGCGAACACACGATCGTCTTTGGCATGTTAGGCGAGACGATTGAACTGAAAGTCGGAGCTTCCAACCGAGATTGTTACGCCAGTGGTGCTTTGGCGGCGGCAAAGTTTGCCGTGAAGCAATCGCCAGGCATCTACGACATGTATGACGTGTTGAATTTGAAGTAAACAGGCAACTCATGGCCAAATGCGATGAAGGTTATCTATGCAGCGTCTGCGGCGAAGACGTCGCCAACGTCACCGACAGCGATCTTTACTTGCGCTACGTGATTGGCAGCGTCGATCCTGAACTTTTGCACTCGACGCCCGAACGTCACATTCGCTGTAATCCTGCACTGGCACAGTTTATCGTCGCCGAAGATTTTGAATCGGTTGTGCTCAACGACGAATTTTCCAAAGCCCATTTAGATTCCGAGTATGTTCAGCAGCGCGAATCTTTAGTCACCCGCGGTTACCGCAGACTGTTTGAGCTCCGTCAAATGCAGGACACGTCGATTTTGGAATTCCCTCTTCCCGAAGTCATCGATGCGATGAACAATCGCTAAGAAAGAACGCTCAGTGATCCACTCAGACATCGCAAAGGTCGCAGGCGCGGCTGTTGATACTGCTGCGGCGATCATCAAACGCTACTTTGCAGATCTACCGAATTCCAACACCACCGAAAAAACAACAGCTGGACAAACGCAAGGACTGGTCACCGCCGCTGACGTGGAGGCCGAACACGCAATCATCGCGACGATTCGCGCCGCCTTCCCGACACATCAGTTTCTTGCCGAAGAAAACGTGGAAGGAGTCGATCAACGGAAACTTCTGGAAGCAGAACATTTATGGGTGATCGATCCGTTGGACGGCACGAATAATTTTGCTCATGGTATCCCTCATTTTGCAATTTCGATCGCTTACTATGTCCACGGCGTCGCTGAATTTGGATTAATCAGAAACGTGACCTCCGGCGATGACTACAGCTGCTCAAAAGGGCAGGGGGCCTTCGTCAATGGTAAAACGGCTTCTGTCAGTCCTGCGACCGAGCTGAACCAAACGATGATCGGCGTTGGGTTTTATTACGATCGTGGTGACATGATGCAAGCCACGCTCTGGGCGGTGAAGCAATTTTTTCGACACGAGATTCATGGCATTCGGCGGTTCGGCACCGCAGCATTAGATTTAGTTCACGTAGGAACCGGTCGGTTCGGAGGGTTTTTCGAGTACACTCTGTCACCGTGGGACTTTGCCGCGGGCCGCCTATTCGTCGAAGAAGCTGGCGGCACGATCACCACCTGCTGTGGCGATCGGTTGCCATTGGAAAAGTCGTCAGTGTTGGCCTCTAACGGTCACCTTCACAAAGAAATGCTAAAGATCGTTTCCCAATACAAACCTAAGAACTGACGTCAGCTACGATGCCTAAAGAAACGCATGAGATCACTGTTTCGCACGAACAAGTCGGCCGGACCGACCATATCGTCCGCGACGCCACCGGCCTGCCTCGCAGCCAAGTCGACCGCTTGTTTCAAAACAAGTGCGTACGGGTTAATAAAAAAATCTGTTCGGATACGTTCTTCCGTGTCACGGCGGGCGACACTGTGCAGATCGACTTCGATCCCAAAGGCGGCTATCAAGAGAAAAAGAAAGCGTGGGCCGACCGAACCTTCGAGGTCATTTTTGAAGATTCCTGGATCTTGGTGGTCAACAAAAGGGCAGGGGTGCTGAGCCTTCCAACCGAAAAATCAAAGGGCAACACACTCTTTGATCGCTTGAAGTTATTCGTGAATCATTCCCGATCCGGACGCGACTGCTTTGTCGTGCATCGTTTGGACCGTGAGATCAGCGGACTGTTAGTGTTCGCCAAATCCAACGTCGGTGCGGAGCTGTTGCAGGCTCAGTTTGCCGACCACGCACCGGTTAGGAAGTTCACAGCAATCGTCAACGGCAACCTCCAACCGGAAACCGGCACGTTTGAATCCTATCTTACGACCGCCTCCAATCTGGACCAATACAGAGTTTACAACGCCGAAGACGGCCAACACGCTGTCACTGATTACAAAGTCATCACCACTAAACTGGACACCACCGTCGTCGAACTGACGATGAAAACGGCGCGTCGGCATCAGATGCGAGTCCACTTGGCTGACGCCGGACATCCCATTCTTGCCGATCCCCGATATGGCAAAAAAAACTCGATGCATCGCGATTGGAAGAGAAAACGGATGGCGATCCACGGTCACTTCTTAGAATTTACGCACCCAGAAAGCGGCGAGAAAATGACATTCACAACGCCGATCCCCCAAGCCATCAAACGCTTCCGCCCGATGCCGATCGAAGAAGACGTTGAATAGTCCTTTTCCAATCGAAGCCGCTGCGCCGGCATCTTACAGTTGCAAACTGCTTAGACCGTAGTTTTAGCTTTTCTGCGGCGCGTGACAGGTTGAAAACGCACTTGCTCAATTAACCTCAGACGACCGAAAAAAGATTAGAAGTTCCAATCAGACCTCGATAAGCGATATGAGCCGCGTTTGGCTTACGCTTCTATCATTTCCAATGACTTTTCGGATTCTCCGTCCATCGTGGCCAACTCACGTTGCAAAATCTTTAACAGTGTTTGCAAAAAAACGACCACCATCGGACCAATCAAAATCCCAATCGGGCCCAACGCCGTCACGCCGCCAAGCACGCTTAACAGTGCCAGCAGCGGATGAAGATTCGAAGTGCCGTGCAGCACGAAGGGCTTGATGAAGTTATCCGCCATCGAGATCACTGCCACACCGTAGATCGCCAAACCGATCGCAGCAGCGAGGTTATTGTCAAAAAAGTATAGATACAACGCACACGGAATCCAGACCGCAGCAGCCCCCACAAACGGCACCATCGCCAACACAGCCGAAAGCACCGTCAGCAGAAAAATAGAATCCAGTCCGACAAAATAGAATCCGATTCCCGCCAAAAGACCTTGAGCCAGCGCCGACAGCAATGTTGCAACAACCACCGCGCGACTAACGTTGGCAAATTCATCGACAAGCGCCACCTCATGAGCATCATCTAGCGGCGAAAGCCCCTTGAACGATTCCAACATCGCAGGTCCGTCCAGTAAAAAGAAATACAGGCTGATGATCATGATCGCGCTGCCCAGCAACAGGCTTCCCAAGACTGATCCCGCAAAACCACCGAAACGGACCACCTGATCCTTGAGAAATTCCCCGCCCAAGTTCGCGTATCCCTGCAATTTCTCGTCCGTCGGATTTAAAAATTCGACCGCAAACGCGCGCGTTCGTCCGCCCAGCAAATTATACTTAAATGCGTCAAAACTCTGCGCCGTTTCATGAACCAACTCGCGATAGTCGTGAAGGTTTGAATTGTATTGATCATATGCATCATTGTCGCCTTTATCTTTTGAGGCTTGCAGGTCGGTGTTTAAAACTTGGCGTTGAACATCTCTAGCCTTCATCAGCAAACCATAAAATTCTTGCCACTTTTGCTCTACCGGTTTTAATTCCGAGGAATCATCTGAGCTTTCAGTTTCTCCCGTAGCCTCCGAAGAAGGCGCTTCATCACTTTTTGCAGCGGGATAGTTTTCCGCCGCAGCGATCTGATCGGAGGCATCAATGATCTCAAACAATTCCGAACTATGCGATTCGAGGTCGCTTTGATCGGTCAGCGAAAGGGACTGCAAAGTAAAGAGTCGTGCGTCGATGTTACGGACTTCATTTGCATTGGGCAGATCGAGCTTGAGTTTCGTGCGAGCGTCCTGAATGTCGCTGAGAATTTTTACAGAATTGAACTGCCTTAGCACGTCGCGTCCCTCCGCTGCCGCCATCACAATCAACAGCCCGATTGGCACCAGCACGGCCAACAAAATCGAAAGCGTCGTCAACATGGCAGAAAGGGCTTGTCTGCCACGCGTTTGGGCGAGCATCCAACGATGCAGTGGTCGAAAAATTACGACCAACAGCGCAGCCAAAAACAACGGAATCAGAAACCGCGCCATCACCCAGTAGAAGATCACCCCCACCAAGCCGATAACGCCTAAGAGAAAAATAAACGAAAAATAGCGGGCCACCGGTTTGCTGTTTGGAAGATCGCTATCAACGAGGGGAGTCAGTAGCATTTTTTCAGCGGTCGATTCTCGCTCGGCTTCCGCTGATTCGGCCGCTTGAACAGAATCGCTACGTCCAATCGGCTCATCTACGGGATCTTCATCGTGTTTTGGTTCGTCAGTCATTTGTAATCAATTCTTTGAAACGATATCTCAAACAAAGGTGGCAATCCGGAGGGTAACTCTATCGCCAGTCCTTCAATTTATTGACGTGATTGGGGCGTGATCTTCATTTCAACACGTTCACCTGAACGCATCACAGCGATCGAAGTTTCCTGTCCAACTTTTAACCCGTCGATGGCGGCGGTGTAGTCGTAAATGTTCTCGATATTTTGACCGGCAAGTTCGACGATAATGTCGCCACCTTTCACACCGGCCACATCCGCCGGAGCACCCGCGGTTGCACCTGACAATTTCACTCCAACAACCTCATCACCGTAACTCGGCACCGTGCCTAAATAGGCTCTCACTCCGCCTCGGAGGGCCTGTTTGGGTTTGGATTCTTGACGCAGGTATTTTGGTTTGGTTTCTGCTTTGGACAAATCAGCGGCCACCAGTCCCATTAGTTTCGCAATTCGAGCCGCATCGGGATAGTTCAGTTTCTCCGGCGTGTCACGCGGCGTGTGATAGTCGCTGTGAGAACCGGTAAACGCCGAAAGAATAGGTACGCCCGCTTGATAGAACGACGTCGCATCGGTGGGGAGATCGGTATCGTCAGACAACGTCAGCGGCAATCCCACCACCACATTCTTACGTTCGATGATCTTTGGCCAAGCGTCGCTGCTGCCGATGCCTTGCAAGACGAGCTTGTCTTCCAACCGCCCGACCATGTCCATATTCAAAGCCGCTACGACGTTTAGGCCTTTATCGTCCTCCTCGAGCGAGTCCGTTTTCATCTTGATCGCGACTTCATTTTTTAAGTACTTAGCGATGGTTGTTTTCAATGCATCCACTTCGCCTACTTCCACATCGCCGGCGGCGACTATCTCGACAGGAAATGTCTCTGACATTTTCTCAACGACACGCAGGTTGTCCTCTAACTCTTGAATCGTGATCGCTTCACCGTTGAGTTCGTACTTTTCATTGGCAAGAACAGTGATGATGAAATCGTGGGCGGCCGACTTATCCTCTGAGTCTTCTGATTCATCTGAACGCTTGCCATCTACCGCTCCCTTTAACATCGTATCGGTGAAATGTTTGGAGCCATGCAGTCCCAACTCTTCCCCAGACCAAGCCGCGAAGATAATGTCGCGATTTAAGGCGCCGGCCTTCCCCACCTTCTTCAGATTGGACAAAAATTCGGCAATCTCCAACATCGCCGCTACGCCCGACGCATTGTCGTCAGCACCAACGTGAATTTGGCCTTGTTGATCTTCTTTGGCTAACGAGGATGCCGAACCTTTTCCAAGATGGTCAATGTGAGCGCCGATGACAATCACTTCGTCAGAAGGTTGATCGCCGAACTGCAACCGGGCGACCACATTGCGTCCTCGTCCTGTGGTCTGTTTTACTGCGACATTGGCCGCGATGCTAAGCTCTTTGAGGTCAAAGCCCATCGCGGGCTGGCCGCTGTCGAACTTCTTCTGCAGATCTTCAAGGTCTTTGTCATTGGCCTCAAACCATTGCCGCGCGACATCGTCGGTGATGCTGATCGCGGCGATACTGGAACCAGAGGGCGCGAAATCATTTCGCAGCGGCACCAACTGTTTTCGTACTTGCGATGTCGGCCCACTGACAACGATCATGCCGATCGCTCCTTTTTGTCGCGCGTGAAAAAGTTTCTTCCGCAGTCCCGAATAAAACTTGAGATGTTGGCGATGTTCTGGTGTTACGTCTTCGGGAACAAACCGGAAGACGACCACCCATTTGTCTTTTACATCCAGATGAACATAAGAATCGTATTCATCAAATTTTTCGGTTTTGGGTGCGACGATTCCATAGCCGGCAAAGACGACTTCCTTTTGTTCAACTTTCGTATTTCCAGAAAACGTCAGCGGCCGGAAATCTTCTGCATTTACGGTTTGCCAGTTGCCGTCTTTTGCTGACCATGAGAGGGCGTTGCCCGGCAGAAGCTGAGCTCCTTGGGGGAAATCGAAGGGCTGAAAGTAACTGTCTCCAGCCACTTTCTGGCAACCGAGATAGCTGAGGTAAGCCGCGACATACGCCGTGGCATTGCGTTCGCCGGCACTTCCAGTCATGCGTCCGCCAAGCTCTTTGCGGCACAAATAATCTACGTGGCGAAAGATATCAGCAGCTTCGAAATCGCTACTACCCATCTTGGCCGCAGCCGTTCCAAGCTTAGAAGCTTCGCTGGGGGAAGTATTTTCGTTAGGCAATTTGTCTTTAACAAGCGACTTCTTCAACAAAGATTCTGTCTCCGGAGTCGCAGACGCGCTAGTCTCCAACGCTTTGTTGGCCGCGTCATGGTCCCAATCAGCCAGATAGATCTGAGATTGCTTTTTTGAATTTCGATTGGAGGTCCAAGTCAGTTTTTTTCCATCAGGCGTAAAACTGGCCAACCCATCAAACCCTTCGGTGTCCGTGACGCGCAATGGCGAAGAGATGGCGCTTGGATCGGCATCAACGATATACAATTCGAAATTATTGAACCCATGTTTATTGGTGGTAAAAACCAAGTAGTCACCCGAGGGATGGTAAAACGGTGCCCAGCTCATGACGTTCAATTTTGTCAATTGCTGCTGATCGGAACCATCAATGTTCATCGTGAAAATCTCGGCCAGCAGTCCATCTTTAGAGAATCGACGCCAGCAAATCCGTTTGCCGTCTGGGGAGAAAAATGGGCCGCCGTCATATCCAGGCACCTCCGTCAATTGCCGCACGTCGCTGCCGTCAGCGTTCATGACAAAAATGTCCATCATGAATGAAGGATCTGTGTCGAACAGTTTTTGGTCGGCATCAGACAGCTTCGTTGTGTACGCGTTTCGATTGGAGGCAAATGCGATCAACTTCCCGTCAGGAGAATAAGATCCCTCCGCGTCGTAGCCTTGGGCATCAGTCAATTGCCGATACGTCTTCGTTTGTCGATCGTAGGCCACGATCTCGTACTCAGCATCGTAGTCCCAAGAATACCGGCGAGTCTCTCCCGATTCGCGAAACGCTAGTTCGTCGATCTGTTTCTGTTTGGCCTTGGAATCGAACTGAGTTGAAGCGAACAACACTCGATTTCCGTCGGGATGCAACCAAGCACAGGTTGTCTTACCGAATCCTGGCGAGATCGGCATCGTGTCGCCAGTCTCAAAATCGAGAGTGTAAATCTGAAAGAATGGGTTATCACCACGTCGTTCACTTTGGAACACCATTTCTGATGCGCTGCTGCCTGATCCAAAATACCCTTCGCCGGACCGGAGGCCTTCAAACGTGATCTGTCTCACGTTTTGCAATAGCTGGTCTTCGATCGACGCGGGAGGTTCATTTAAATTAGGCTGGGGCTGTGCAGGCTCCGCAGCGGCGACCAGCGTTTGTGTAAAAGTAGCTGGCAAAAAGCATGTGGTGAAAACGATAGCGAACAGATAAAAGAATTCGGCTGGGCGAAAAATTTGAAGCAACATGGGCAGCGCTGACAGGAAAAATGGAATCGAAGATTTGACAACAGAAGACCCTATTTTCGCTAAAATTGCTTTTGATGCTACCGACCTTGCGATACGTTGGAAGTTTCTGCGACATATTGAACGTTGCCGTAAATTCACAGCAACGTTTTCACGACTGGCGCGTTAAAATCAGCTCCCATCGTCTGCCGTTTGCTTTGATGTTGTTTCCTCAAAAAAGCTGCGGTTCATTATAGCCGGTCGGGTAAGTACAACGCTTGCTTCTGACTTCGAAAAAATTCAATAATTCCACCGGCCTTCGGGCCAAGGACGCTCCCATGATTGCCAACCGTAGCTATGACTGTATTGTGGTCGGAGGTGGGCCCGGCGGATCGACTGCAGCGGCCATCGTGGCCGAACAAGGGCACTCGGTTCTTCTGATTGAACGCGACACCGTCCCGCGCGAACACGTTGGTGAATCACTGATGCCAGAAGCGTATTGGATCTTTGAACGACTGGGGATCGTCCATGAGATGGATCGCGTTGGCTTCACACGAAAGCACGGTGTTCAATTCGTCAGTAGCAATGGTAAGGAATCAAAGCCATTCATATTTGCCGACCACGACGATCGCCCCAGCAAAGAAAGCTGGCATGTTAAACGCGATCAATTCGATAAACTTCTCTACGACACTGCTTACAATCGCGGTGCGACTTGCATCGATAATACCCGCGTCGTCGAAATTGATATCCGAAAGAAGGGACAGCATCGACTTGAGATACAAACTGCCGAAGGTAAAACCCAAGAGGTGATGGGCACAGTCATCGTGGATGCGTCAGGACAGTCGGCCATGATCGCCAACCGTCTCGCTATCAAAGAGGTTTATCCTGATCTGAAGAAGGCCGCGATTTGGGGCTACTTCGAAGGCGCACATCGCGCTGGCGGTGGCAAGCCAGAAGTCACTTGCATTCTTCAAACGGAATCCAAAGACGCTTGGTTTTGGTACATCCCGCTGTACGATGGCACGGTCAGTGTAGGGTTGGTGGGCGACAATGATTTTCTGCTCAAACGAGGCGGTTCGCCTCAGCAAACGTTCGAAACAGAAATTAAAAACTGCAAGGCCGTCCAGCGCCGGTTAGCCGATGCAACTCAAAAGGGCCGTTTTCAGATCGCAAAAGAGTTCTCCTACCGCACGACGACCAAAGCAGGAGATGGCTGGGTACTGGTTGGAGACGCGGGAGGGTTCATCGACCCGATTTATTCCTCAGGCGTCTACCTCGCGTTGAAATCAGGTTTGATGGCAGGTGAAGCAGTTGCTGAAGGACTGGGCAAGAATGATGTTTCAGCTAAACAGCTTGGCCGCTGGGAACGCGAATTCGAAAGCGGCGTGACTTGGATTCGAAAATTGGTGCGAGCCTATTACACGAAGGAATTCAGCATCGCCAGTTTCATCAAAGAACATCCTCAGCATATCGGAAATCTTACGGACCTGCTGATCGGAAAAGTTTACGAGGGATCGCCAGGTAAAATTTTCGAAGACATGGATCCGTGGATCGAGAAAGCTGTCGCCGGCGAATTAGAAGCAGCGAAGTAACTTGCCATTCGCAGCAAATTCGCAGCAAATTTGTATTTCAATCCTAGGTTGTGAATTTATAGCGTGGGTTCGTATAACCCATCAGTCGCCACGCGATAGCGCCGGGTCCTACGTGTTTAAGACCGGACGCTATCGCGTGGCGGCTGATGGAAATTTCTAAAAATTCACAGCCTCTCCATGAAACTACGTTTTTCAGAGCGTTATTTCACGACGTGAAATACCACAATCATTACGACCCAACTACGGCGACGCTTTCGGCGCCACCCAAGAACGTTCGCCAAATTTCATACTTAGGGTTGTTGAGACGCACCGAGATCAGCGGATTGTGACGCGGTCTTACAGGCTTCTTGATAAGTTTCATGTTGGCTTCTTTAGGAAGCTTGTCACCCTTTTTCCCGTTGCACTTAAGACAACAGCAAACCACGTTCTCCCACGTCGTTTTGCCGCCGCGGCTGGTGGGAATCACGTGGTCAAAGCTCAACTGAGCCAAAGGTTTTACCAGTCCGCAGTACTGGCAGGTGTTCTTATCACGGCCGAAAAGGTTGCGGCGATTAAAACGCAGCGTCAGTTTGGGAACTTTGTCGTAGAAGTTCAACCGTATGACACGCGGGACCTGAATAGGAAAGTTGACGCTGCGAATCCAATCGCTTTCATCGGCTCTGTCGCCTTCGCCGTCTGCCGATTCTTCCTCCAACGTAGCGTAAATGAATTGGCTCATCTCCACCCATGCCTCGAAATCATAGTTGGAGTATAGACCGTTTTCGACGTTGATCACTTCTGCCAATTCCCGATACAGTAGGACCAAGCCGCGCCGCACTGATACTACATGCACCGCCATGTAAAAACGATTCAGAACTAAGACGCTGCCATTAAGCGGTGATAAATTTTTTGAAGTGGCTACCTGACTTTGTTCCATCCAAAGCTCTCGACGTTGCAGAAACGAACACCTATTTGCAGGAGGACCGTTTCTTGGGACCGATGGATTGCGGGCACTGGCATGTAGCCTCTCTGTGCGACCGCAATCCGATCTTCGACCTTGATATACCTCGCCAGATTATATCAAGTGTTTTGGCAAAGACCAAATTTTCCAACGGTAATATTGTATTAGCTTCACCAATGGCCGTGTTTCCATCGCCCGCTTTGGCCGATCATCAACTTTAAGTGTAAAACCTTGCGTCCGACATTTAGCAGCTTCCGGAGTCAAATTTTTTGGATTCAAAATTTTTCTCTTGCTGCCACGATTCTTCTTCCTGGCCCGTTATCACTTGCCCATGGTTCGCCAAAGGGTAACTTAAGAAAAAATGAGGTGCACAAAGTGGTATCAAACAACAATTAGGAATTAAAATTTCGTTTCAACGATCAAAAGAATTTTCTTGCATAGGCAACCATCATCCCGTTACTATGGAAGCGGAGACTTACCGGAGCTAACAGACAGGACGGATTCATGATCACCTTCACATGCGATCGCTGCAAAAAAACGATTGACGTTACCAATGAGATTCGCTTTGTCGTATCGATTGAGGTTCAAGCCGCGTTCGGGGCAGACGAAACGGATGTCCAGCATGAACATTTGGACGAGCTTTCCGAAGCGTTGTGCGAACTCAATTCCGAAGAACAAGAAGAGATCAGTCACCAGGTCTACGAGAAACGCAGCTTCGATCTGTGTGACACTTGCCGAACAGAATACGGCGAAAACTTGCTGGGCATTGAAACGGCTTCCGCGCTAGAGTTCAGCGACAACTAGAAAAACAGTAGTACTTCAGCGGTCTGAAATTGTGGTGCTAAATCCGAAGGATTACGCAAATCAGCCGCTGGGCGATGGCCTAATGGCACTTACTTTAACTTGATGCAACGCATCAGCCCGTCAGCCGCCACGCGATAGCGTCCGGTCCTACGCGCCTAAACCGGACGCTATCGCGTGGCGGCTGATTCGAATTGGCTACGCCAATAAGTTCATTTCTCTAAAGTAAGTGCCATTGGGCGATGGCCCCCGGTTTCGTCTGCTCAAATTACAACAGAACCGGATGCTATCGCGTGGCGGCTGATAAGTGCAACTTCAGATAGCTGAATTGTTACGAAAAACAAAACTCTTCCTTAACTCATCCTTACTTGATGCCTGAGAACAAGCACCTCAAATCAGCGGCATAGATCTATCAAACTCTTCCGACGGGAAATAAATTCTGCAGCTAAGAAGGACGTTGGTTTTGGCAATTGCGCGTTGACCTCTCGCAGGACGCGGTCATCGCCAGACTGAATCAACTCGTAAACCCACCTGTCATTGATCAAAGTTGGCTGCGCAAACGGAATGAATCCTGCGAGTAGAAAATCACTGCGGGTTTTCGCATGTGCCTCTAAATGGCGTGACCAATTTCTTCTAAGATTCTGTTCGGCGGTAACAAAGTTCTTGGCCAATGCTCGGGCGTCGAAATCACCATCCAAATACACCGGCACAACAAAGGCTTTGCCAACGTCGATGTCATCTGGGATCGCTCCAAAGATTTTTCGCTGCCCCAACGCGCGGCACTGCACTTTTAAAACACCGCCACGCCAGTCACGCGCAACGCGGTAGGCAACCACAACCTCACGTCCGCCTTCAAGCGTTTCGGTGCGAGAGGGATGAAAACGGAAGAATGCTCCGGTTCCACGTTTGATTGTGCCGCTGGCAATGACGGGATGGTGCTGGGGAATCTCTTTGTAAGACCTACGCTCGGCAGAATGTATCGATAGATTTGCGTTGCCAGTAACGGTTGCGAATTCAAGTTTATCACTGTTTGCTGACATCCCAAATCCGGCGTTGGAATCATCAGAAGCGTCAACGGTGATGTTGCCGTTGATGTGGCTGACCGTTTGTGATTTCGGACTATAGTCGGCGACAGGCAGCGCGTGACCATTCCACGAAACATCAAAACGGAACTCGTCGACATTATCGCGATCGCGCGGGCGAATCTCGGCGGTTACGGGAATCACAATTTCAATTATTTTATAGCTCGTGGCAGGTGGCACACCCGCAGCAGTCAGTTCTCCAGCCGGCAACATGGCAGGAACATCGAACTTGATCTCGGGCTGGTCCGCGCGACTAAAACGCGTGAACAAAATCATCAGCAGCGTGAAAAAAACGTAGTTGAATCTCATGACAGATACCATTGCGTTCACGTCAGCGCTCCATCGGCTGACGTAAAAATCTTCGAAAATGACTCCGTCATGGAGCCGGTTTGGGTCAAAACAAAAATCGTCTGCCGTAGCTATTCGATCTGAAATCTGCGTAATTCAGCAACGAACGGTTGTCCAGAAACGGTCCTACGAATGCAAGCAGATAATGGTTCGCGGAGGGTAAACTATTTCAAGTCAGAAATAATTAAGCCGAAGGCAAAGTTGGGGATACTTGGGCAAAGGAATCAATCGCCAGATACGCTTCCACGTTCGCAACGTCTTTGTTTCCAGGTCGAAGGCTCAACATTGTCTGCATCCCGGCCAATTTCGCCGCGTCAAGTTCCTCAGCCACGTCGCTGATGAACAGAATTTGCGATGCTTCCATCCAGTCGCCCGCAATTTTGCAATAGCTTTCAGATTCTCGTTTGTGCCCAATGGTCGTGTCGTAGTGACCACTGAAATGCGGAAGCAAATCGCCAGCCACGCTATGGCCGAAAAATAATTTCTGGGCGTAGATACTACCCGAGGAGTAAATACGAACGTCAATCCCCGCCGCTTTCCAAGCTTCAATCGCCGGCGCGACGTCTTCGTACAGGTGAGCCACCATTTCGCCACTGCGGAAACCTGATTCCCAGACCAAGCCCTGCAGCTTTTTCAAACCCGTCGACTTTACATCATCGTCCATCAATCCGATCAGCGCGCGATGGACACAGTCTGCTCTGATATCGTCAGAGTCACCATCGCACTGAGCGAACATGGCTTCCACCGAATCAAATTTTAAATCAGTCGCCAGCAGCGGCAATGCTGACTGCACTTCTTCGGTGGAGAAATTTGATTCGAGAAAAGAAGCAAAGTTCTTCCGTGCATACGGGAACATCACTTCATAGACAAAGTCGATCGAAGACGTCGTGCCCTCGATGTCCAACAGAATCGCCTTAACAGAGTTGCTCATAGCGGCTCGTTATTGATCCATAACAGATTTGAGATTGTCGCCTTCACTGCCGTTTTCTAGATAAGACGGTCCCATGCACAGCGGAGCATACTTTTGGTGAACCGGTTCTTCGATGTAGTGAGGCGTCCAACCCTCTTTGTCTTCAAACAAACGAATGCAGCGAATCGTCTTATCGCTGCACAGATTGAACCAGTGATAGGTCCCGTTAGGAACGCTGATTAAGTCTCCGGATTCAACCGTGATTGAGAACACAGGTGCCGTCTGCGGGTTGACGTGAAAAACGCCGCTGCCTTTGACAGTGAATCGGACTTCATCTTCGGTGTGCAGATGTTCCTTATCGAACTTCTGCAACATGTCATCGAGGCCAGGTGTTTCGGGCGTAACGTTGATCACATCCGCCGTCACGAATCCATGCTCTTCTTTCAATCGCTCGATCTCAGGCGAATAGGCCGCCAGAATTTCTTCATTGGTGGCGTCGGGGCCGATGCGACCTTCCACATCCCACTGTTCGTAGATGATCCCGTGCGGAGCCAGATAGTCAGAAATCTGCTGGGCTTCGGTGATGTTTCGATTTTCGTCGGGAATGAAAACTCGAGCCATAATTTTTCTCGCGTTAAAGGGAAACTTGATCGGTCGGTGCAATCACACAATCCAACGATTTTATAGTGATTTCGCTCAATGAACAGGGTTTGTTTTTATTGCCGTCATTGGTAATGAAAAAGATCAATTCTCGTCCGGCGCCGAAGGCATCTACTTATTCGCCATCAACTTCCGCCAAGTCAGCTCGAAAAGAAACTCGTAAATTTCAATGTGTCGCCGCGCCGCAAAGACGTCACGGCCCCACGTGTAGAGGCCATGGTTGCGAATGAGAAACCCATGGGTCATCTTTTCCGGCGAGTCATTCAATATCTCTGCCACTTGTTGGGCCAGCACAGGGATGTCCTGCGTGTTCTCGAAAATTGGCAACCAATGTGTTGCTTCATGGGTCGCTATCCCCTCCAGCCCCTTCAGCATCTCGTAGCCAGAGAACTCAATGCCACCGCCGGTAAAAAAATGATCCGACAACAGCGTTCCCCAAATACTGTGCGTATGCAAAATGCATCCCGAGGCCTTTTTCGGGCCTGCCGGATTTTCAAGATCACTCCAGCACCGATGGTCTGCCAACACGACGTGCAGCATCGTTTCGGCCGAGGACTTTGGCTGATTGGGTTCAATCGGCGTTCCGTCTGATCCCAAATGCACAAAATCCAGCCGCGACAACCGCCCCTTGTCACGTCCGCTCGCCGTCACGATCAGCTCCACCGGATCGGTGCTGGTGACGACGCTGTAGTTGCTGCTGGTGCCGACGCTCCAGCCGCGCTGGTGAAAGAGACGGCCACATGATCGCAGTTGATCGATTTGGGATTGGTAAACGGCCAAGGGGTGGCCAGTTTCAATCGGAGCGTCCGCCGATGTGTCTAAAGCTGGATCGGTTTCGTTTGAAACCATAGAATTATTCCTTGTGTTGCATTGCTCGGAAGTCCTAAGTCTAGATGCCGCCGAGTTTTGTTTAAAGAGTGCGTGGTGTTGCTGATCTTTGCTGCGACAGTTTTCGAGCACGCAGTTTAAACTCGATGTTCCGACTAGAATACTCAACTCCATCGAACAAAACGAAAACCAAATGGCCGGCGTCACATTTGAGAAAAACACTGGTTATGATGAAGTCAACGAAAGGGTGAGCGGCAAGGCGTTATCCGCCGGTTTTACCCGCCATTGACCGGCGCTGCCGCTTACAAAAGTTGCGCTCACAAAAGTGACGCTGTTCAACCAAGGAGTAACTCATCGACCATTCGTTACCCACACGAAAATTCAGCCCCATTCGCCATTTGCTACCGCTGATTGCGGTGGGAGCGATTGCGTTGGGAGGCGCATACGCCGCCTTCGGTATCACCGTTGTGGAGAAAAGTCTCTCCGCGTGCGCGATGCCGGTCGGTATCATTTGGTGTGTCCTCATGGTTTGGGTATTCGTATCTGTCTGCTTACGTCAACGTTCCACCGCCATCGTTGCGGGTTTATGCTTGGCAATTGTCTGGGGCTTTGGCAACTTCTTCGTTTCCAATGAACTTATGAAAAACTTAGAACGACCTTTTCTGGGTTTCGATCCAGCGGCGATCAATTCTCTGGACGCAATCGTCGTTTTAGGAGGTGGGACACGAACCAATCCTAACGCTCAGCCCCAGTTGGCCAGGGCAGGTGACCGGATCGCAATGGCGGCGAAGCTGTTTCTGTCCGGCAAGACCGATCGGATCATCTGCACCGGCACGAAGTCCTACGTCTCGTCCCGCAACGATCTTGATACCTGCGAGGAATCAAAGGCACTTCTGGTGGGGCTCTCCATCCCCGAAGATTCAATTGACACCATCTCCGGCGCGAACACTTATCAAGAGATGCAGCAGCTCAAAAAATGGTTGGCCGGTCATCCCAACATTCAGCGCATTGGCATCGTCACCAGTGCATGGCATTTAAATCGCGCGATGCGATTGGCAAATTCGACCGGTATCGAAGCCACGCCCATTCCCGCAGATTTTTTATCGAGCTACGCGACGGTGTCCCCAGATTGGATCATTCCATCGTCAGGAAACCTCGATCACTCGTCACTGGCGATTAAAGAATACCTCGCTCGATTAGTCGGTCGTTGAGCATTTAGCCAACGCTGTGAAGGCTTTCTTTCGCCGTTTGAAGTTAGCCGTTTGAAGTTAGCCGTTTGCACTTAGCCGTTTGGAGTTAGCCCAATGGAAATTTCTTAAAAAATTTTGGGCGTGAGCCATGTCATACAGCGCCGACGCTCCAGCGAGTGAGTAGGTAAACGCAACGAAAAACTCATTTGCTCGCGCTGCGGTTTTCTATTCCGAATCCCTGTCCATTTAAAGCAAGTGCCAATCGGCAATTGTTCCGGTGAAACATCTGCAGAACCGTGGCCTTCGCCATAATGACTGACACCTGTGTCTTTCGAAAGAAAGTCTCTACGGTGTTGGGTACAGGCCCGACGGAGGCGGATTGGCAGCAGTGGTTATTTTCTGGGCCTTCTGCTATCTCTGGCTTTCTTGGCCACCTTATCTTTAACGGACTTTTTCCCCTTCGCCTTATCCTTCGCTCTATCCTTCGATTTAGCGTTGGCGGGTTTTGATTTCAACTTATCTTTGCTCCGCTTCGAGTCGGACTTACCTGCCTTCGCTTTCTCAGTTTTTGGTTTTCTCTTTGTCTTAGAGTTTGCCTTATTTTTTGATTTCGACTTTTCTTTCGATTTCGTTTTCGCTTTGGCACCAGATTTCTTCGGCATCGCCAAGGGAGAAACCTGATCCAACGTCCGGAGCAGCTTGAACTCCATGATTCGTTTATCAAGGTCAACCAAGTCGACTTGAACCTCGACACGATCGCCCAATCGGAACTGGTTCTGTGAACGGAAACCATTGAGCGTTTTAGAGGGTCGATCAAATTGATATTTATCCGGCGGTAATTTCGACACCGGCACCAAACCCTCCGCTGGAATTTCGACGCCTTGGGCAAAGATCCCAAAAGCCTCGACGCCGGTGACGATCGCGGTTAACGTTTCGCCAACGCGCTTCTCCATAAAGCTGAGCAGCTTCAATTTCTTCAGTTCACGTTCGGCATCAGCGGCCCGTTTCTCGAGATCGCTGCAATGTTTTCCCGTCGCAGATAACCGATCAAAATCCGCTGGCGGTCGCTTGCCGTCAATCAAATCGCCGACCATGCGGTGGATGACCAGATCAGGATAGCGCCGAATTGGAGACGTGAAGTGACAATAGGCTTCACTGGCCAAGGCAAAGTGCCCGGCCTCTTTGGGGCTGTAAATTGCCTTCTGCATGCTGCGTAAGATCGCGAAGTGAATCGCATAACTCTGCGGCAGATGCTCCGTCTCTTCGACGACACGTTTTAGCTCGAAACGATCCTGCAGACTGCCGCATTCGATGCCCAACTGCCGAACGAACTGAGTCAATTCGGTCAGCTTCGCTTCGCTTGGCGCTTCGTGAATCCGGCGTAGCAAATACAGCTTTTCATCGACCAAATACTGCGCGACCGCTTCGTTTGCAGCCAACATGAACTCTTCGATCATCTGATGGCTTTCGGTATTCTCAGTCGTGTGAGCTCCGCTGACGCGTCCATCGTCATCCAAATCAATCACGACTTCCGGCAACACAAGATTGATCGAACCATTATCCATCCGACGTTTTCGCAGCGTCATCGCCAGCGTGTGCATGTTACGGACCAAATCAAAAACCTCCGGCGTCAGCTTCTTCTTCCAAGGCTCATCGTCGGCCAGGTAATCATCAATCTCCTCATAGTTGAACCGATGAGCAGACTTGATCGCGCCACGATGGAGGTCGGTCGCTATCGGGATCCCTTGGGCGTTAAATTCGATGATCGCCGTCATCGTGTAACGCACTCGGTCGGGCTGCAAACTGGCCAGGTTATTGGATATGATCTCGGGCAACATCGGGATCACGCGGTCAGGCAAATAAACGCTGGTCGCCCGCGCGAAGGCCTCATTATCCAGATCCGAACGATAGGGTACGAAATGCGAAACGTCAGCAATGTGGACGCCTAACTTCCAGTGACCGTTCTCAATTCTTTCCAACGAAATCGCATCGTCGAAGTCACGCGCCGTTTTTGGATCAATCGTGCAGACCGTTGTGTTGGTAAAATCTGTCCGACCATCTTTGACCGCTTCGTCAAATAAGTCCGCCTGTTTACGAGCGTCATTGAGCACCTCTTCAGGGAAGTCTTCAGGCAGCCCAAATTCGCGGATCACCATCAAGGTGTCGACGCCAGGCGTCCCTCGATCTCCAAGGACTTCAACGATGACACCTTCTCCGACCGAATTGGCTGTCGGGAAGTGTACCATTTCCACAACAACCTTATCGCCGACACGGCAGTTCTTGGCACTCGCATCGCCGACCATGATGCTGGATTCAAACGTGCCCCCGTCGACCACGACGAACCCGTCATCACCGCTGACACGGTAGCTGCCGACGAATTGATGGGTCTTACGCTGGACGACTTTGATGATGCGTCCCGACATTCGATTGTGTTCGACTTTTTTCTTTCGATCACGTCCGGAGGATTCGCGTCCGCGCGATACGCGTACCAATACAGTGTCCAAATGCGCGGCGTCCAAGGTCTTCGTTTTGGGTATGAAAATATCTTCGGAACGATCTGTCGCCGTGGAATCTTCGGGCGTGACGAATCCAAAACCTCCCGACGCTTTGCGAAAGGTTCCAATGACCTCGTTGGTCTTCTTTTTCTTGGGCTGATCGTTTTCGGATCGAGCCTTCGATTGAGACTTACGCTTGGGTTCAGATTTAGAATCGGATTTTAGCTCTGATTTAGACTTCGACTTCGACCCACGCGGATTATCGTGATCAGCGCGACCCGTGTTAGCCGCTTTGGAATCCGCGTCGGCGTGTTGAACGGAGGCCAACCCAGGCTTCTTTGGTTTCTTGGATTTTGTTTTTGGTTTTACAACCAAATGATTGGCGGCAAAGGCGATCTTCTTATCACGCACCAATTGTTTAATAGCGCGGCGAACCTGCCGTTCTTCTTCGAGCAGTTTGAGTTTCTTCGCGATCGCGCGGGGTTTGAGAGGTTGATAGTTGTCGCTAAGGACAAGGTCAACGATAAGTTGTTTAATTTCTGTGTTATCTGTCATATAGAAAGTGTAATAATCGTCGATGCTTTTTGCATCAAATAAAGTGAAGTTCGATAAATTTAGTTGTTCTGAGCTTGGAGCAAGTTCACGTTACGATTGTCGCGCACCCACAATATTACGAAGATTGGGACCAATATTAAGATTGCCCATTGGTAGGCCGACAATCCAAACGTCCACCGTATCTCCGGCCGGATGAACTCGGTCAAAAACCGGTAAATAAAATAGCTGATGAAGTATAGCTTGATCAGTTGATTTTGAAGTCGCCCGTTAATTAACAAAATATACAGCATCACCGCCATCGTTAAATGGAACAGCATTTCGTAGATTTGGGTGGGATGACGCGGCAGAGAATCAACACCGCCGAACACGACTCCCCAAGGCACTTCGGTTGCGATACCGTAGCAGCAGCCACTGAAAAAACAGCCAAATCGCCCGACGCCTATTCCCACCGCCACCGGCACCGCGAATTGATCGCCTGTTTTTGTCGTGACGCCCAACCGCCACTTGGCCAATTCGACGCCGGCGTAACCGCCGACCATACCCAATAAAATCGTTTTTCCACTGAAAAAAATTGGCCCGGCATTATGCAGTTGCGAATCGGCAAACACCACAAACGGCAGTGTAGCGAAAATCACCGCAACACCAAACGCGATCAAACAAATGAACAGTATCTGGCTGCGGGGCAGGGCAGTCTGAGACACAGCCTTTCCAGCGACCAAGGCTCGGTTGACCCACCAGGCACTGCCAAACGCCAGCAACATGAACAGGCAATACATCATGATTGATTCAGCGACACCAAAGGCGAGGCCGTGGACCGGCGCGGCGAGTGCCTTTTCAAATCCGGCAACGCCACATGGCCGTCCCGATACAAAACATTATAAGCCGAAAATGGAATGAGGTGTCCCGAGGGCAGCAGATGATGCACACATGACTTCATCAGTTGCCGCACGTCAAAATTATAAGCGTCCATAAACGAGGTTATTGTGATCCGGAGCATATCTTCAGGTGCCAGCGTTTGGGTCAGCGCCTTGCGAAGAAATTCCGTTTGTAATTCGTCAGCTGGTAAATCTGATCCCTTTTCGCCAGCCAGCCGCAACGGTGCCTCTGCACTGACCGCCGGCAAATTCCCGCACGATGCGGATTTCAAATAGTTTTCCAAAAGTTCTTTCACACGGCCTCGATCGAAAGTGATACGCCCGGCCAGCAGATCTAAATGTTCTTCAAAGTTTATAAACCGCGCCAAGGGCAAAAGTTTCGTTCGGTCATCCTGTTGACTCCGATAAGCATACGCCAGACTATGCCCGTTAGGATGAGCACACGGCAGCGGCGAAAAATCTTCGGCTTTCCAGACGCCTTTGGATTGTTCTTGCAGTCCGTGAATCACATCTGGAAAAGTGATTCTCGACTCCAAATCCTCTGGCAAAAAATACCGCCCCGTAAAAGTTGTTGGCTGAAAACTCAGCCCCGTGATCCAAGGCCGCGCCGCAGCAAACGCCGTCAGCGGACCGATTTGATCTTCATTGACGCCGGACTGTAGCGTACAGACCAAGGTCGTGCGAATGCCGGCTTCGCCAAGTTTCTCGATCGCGGCGAGCTTCGTTTGCACCAGACTTTGACCACGGAGGGCTTCGACTGCAGGATCTTCAAACGAATCAAATTGAAGGTAAACTTCGCAGCGATGCTTCAGACTGGCCAGCAATCTTACTAATTCGGGATCACGCGCGATGCGGATTCCGTTGGTGTTGACCATCACAACGTCGATCGGTTGGTCGCAAGCGTATTTGACAATGCGTTCGAATTTAGGATGAACCGTCGGTTCACCGCCGGAGAGTTGCAGGACTTCGGGTTGCGTTTCGACCTCAACCAAGCGGTCGATAGCGGACTGACACTGGTTGAGCGATAAATGTTCACCCCCGGGACCACTTTTTGCAAAACAAATAGGACAGCTCAAATTGCAGTGCTGCGTAATTTCCAGCAGCCCAATGCAAGTGTGCTGCTCGTGTTCCTCACACAGCCCGCAGTCATACGGGCAGCCCAAACGCACCGCGCTACCGTAAGCGGCGGGCACCTTTCCAGGCAGCGAATACTCATTTCGATCGAACATCGACGCGTCGCTACACACAAAATCCTCACGCGTGCCGTGCGTCGGGCAATGTTTACGGAAGTAGACGCGGTTGCCGCGAACGACGATTTTGGCCTGCACCAGCCCCAGACATTCGGGACAAAGGCTCTGCGTGATGCCAACGTAATTGTGATCGCGATACTTCAACGTCAGCCAATTTTGAACATAATGAGTAACTACCAAGGCAATTCTAACAAAACTCAGCCATTGATGCGTGTCCTGCTTGGCCGATCACCCAATCTCCCCCTATCAAATCTCCATCGCGTAACCTCCAATTCGAAATAAATTGGCAGCACTTTACGTTCGGGATCTAGTCATGGCGAAATCTAACTTTGAGGTGCTCGCCTATGAAGAAACGCCGCTTGGCCCGATCTGTCTAAGACGAAGGGCTCTCCTGTCCCAATCCGACGTCGTTGTCACCGAAGTGACGCTCAATCATGAATTTTTGATGAGCAGTCTCTATACTGATTCCGAACGAGCATTGGCCGAAATTGCGATTCAGATGCACGGCGGAACTCATTTGCGGGTCATGGTTGCCGGGCTGGGGTTGGGTTACTCGGCGTTCGAATCGCTGAAGTCTGAACATGTGGCGTACGTCGAAGTCGTCGAACTGCTGCCACAAGTGATTGGCTGGATGAAAGACGGATTGATTCCGCTATCTCAGCATCTTATCGACCAGCCGCGACTTACGGTGATACAAGCGGATGCCTATTCAAAACTTGCAAGCGCTCCCGAAAAGAAGTACGACCTGATTCTAATCGACGTTGACCATTCGCCCGATGATCGCTTGGGCGCGGGAGAAAGCATCACGTTTTATTCCGAAGAAGGTTTGTCAGCGGCGAAGAAACATTTGCGTCCCGGCGGCGTGTTAGGTGTTTGGTCGTACGCCGAAAGCTCACCATTTGCTGATGCTTTAAGCGCCAGTTTCACCAACGTCCGTATCGAACCGGTCACGCATCAAAACGAATTGATCAACGAAGAACATACGGACTGGTTATTCTTTGCATCGGATGGCTCAGCGCGACGAAATGCGTTGCCAATACCAGCAGCCGACGAACAGACTTAAGCACAAGCAAGTTACGTGGCCCAACAACTGAGCGTTTTCTGACGCCTTCGGTGATAAATGCAACGCTTCGCTCAGCTGAGCCAAAAGTATACATGAGGAGGGCAGCAGAACGATCAGCGCTAACAATCCCGTCCCGCAACCAGTCAGCAATTTGTCCAGTTTTGTCAGCTTTGCAGAGGAGCGTTCTAGCCGAAACGATCGCATTGGGGCTACGCTTCCCTCTTTGGCACGCGATTTTCTGGTCAGATAATTGGATGCAGCCGAACACCCGACTCCGATTGAGAAGAAAAAACAAAACCCCAATACGATAGGAGCCAGCACTTCAAAATCGCTTGCCAAAAAACTTAACGCCACGCCAATGCAGGTTGAGAAAAATGTGGCGATGATCGCGACACTGCCTAAGACGATCGCCAAGGTCCAATCCAAGATCGTCAATTTCTTGCTAGGTTTGGTCTCACGATCTGACTCCGTTGGCGGTTGATAAGGATTGAAATCGTCTTTCACCTTAGCTCCGCGTATCCAAAGAGTGAATTTTGCCTAACCTAAAAACTAAATTAGTATCCGTGTCGGCGGCGATGTCCGGTTTTTAACTACGTTGTAATTCTCCGCGAAACCGGACGGCTTGCGCCGATACCGCTAATACTTTTGCGGCCAATGCAACCAGATTCAACCTTTGAAGAACTTGCGGCCCATCGATGGATTGTAGACCGTCCACGCACTGTCCTTGTTCACGTCTTCTTCGATCAGTTGCTTGACGCTGTTTAGCTTAGCATCCAAGTTATCCAAGTGATGCAAGGTGATCGCTTCGAGCGTCATCGGCAGCTTGGGGCTGCCGAATTCGTACGACCCATGATGGGAAACGATTATATGCCGTAAATGATTCGCCAAATCCTCCGGGAACGTTTCGCCAGATTGCTTTTCCGTTTCGCCAATGACTTGGTCCAGAATCGAAACGCCCTGTACCAGATGCCCCAGCAACTGTCCCGAATCCGAATACCCAAGATCCGGTGAATACGTCAGCTCGCGAATCTTTCCAATGTCGTGGATGAAGGCCCCCATCAGCAACACATCCACATCGACGCCTTCGTAGTGCGGCCCGATCTTCGCCGCGACTTCCATCAAGGACAAAACATGTTCCAGCAAACCGCCGTGATAAGCGTGATGATTCTTGATCCCTGCCGGCGCCGCTCTCATTCCCGCCATCAGATCTTCATTCATCAGAAAACACTCGGCCAAGTTTTTCAAATGAAGGTTCGACATGCCACGCAACATTTCACTGGCCCGGGCCACCATTTTGTCAATCGAGGCCTCCGCCAGTGTGACAAAATCATCTTCCTCGATCGAATCATCATCGGACTTGCGAACGTCCTTGGCCAGCACCTGCATACCGCCGTTGTAGACTTGCGACGTTCCTTTGACGTGAACGTAGTCGCCGTTGTTAAAAGATTCGTAGTGCTTTTCATTGGCATTCCAAAGCATCGAAGTCACCGAACCTGTCCTGTCAGAAAGCCTCAGTTGCAGATAGTAGTTTCCGTTGCGGTTGGTCCGAAGCTGTTTTTCGGACGCCAGGAACACCTGATCAACGGACTCACCATCAGCTAATTGGTTGACAAAACGACGGGTCATAGCAGGCTCAAACTTGGGCAAAAGGAATTTGTGATAAAGATAATCTCTGGGCGAGAATCTTCAGATTTTTGGATAACAGTCCGGGGATTCTATGACGATCCCTCCGCCCCGACAATGGTCGAGTCCCTGCTATGACGACAGCGGCGAAAACAATAAACTATTCAGCATTCTGATATCACTTTATTCAGCAAAGTAATTTAGCAACGCAAGCAAGCACGATGGCGAAAAACGCAATCTCACCGACCCGCGATCAAGACTACCCTCAATGGTACCAGCAAGTCGTCAAAGCAGCCGATCTGGCGGAGAATTCCCCTGTCCGAGGTTGCATGGTGATCAAGCCGTGGGGCTATGGCATCTGGGAAAACATGCAGCGTGTGCTGGATCGAAGGTTTAAAGACACCGGCCATGAGAACGCGTACTTCCCGCTCTTCATCCCCAAGAGCTTTTTGGAAAAGGAAGCCGAACACGTTGACGGGTTTGCCAAAGAGTGTGCTGTGGTCACCCACCACCGTTTGGAACCAGGGACCGACGGCGGACTGGTTCCCGCTGGCGAACTGGAAGAACCGCTGATCGTTCGTCCCACCAGCGAAATGATCATCGGCGACGCGTTCTCGCGCTGGGTGCAGTCTTATCGGGACCTGCCGCTGAAGATCAACCAATGGGCCAACGTGGTTCGGTGGGAGCTTCGTACACGTTTGTTTCTTCGCACGGCGGAATTTCTCTGGCAGGAAGGCCACACGGCTCACGCCACCAAAGATGAAGCGTTAGAGGAAACGCGTTTGATGTTGGATGTCTACGCCGATTTCGCTGAGAACGTGATGGCGATGCCCGTGATCAAAGGCGAAAAAACGATCGGGGAACGCTTCCCAGGTGCCGACGTGACCTATTCGATCGAGGCGATGATGCAGGATCGCAAAGCCCTCCAAGCCGGCACCTCGCATTTCCTTGGCCAAAACTTCTCAAAGGCTCAGGAGATAAAATTCCAAGACAAAGAAGGTGGCGAATCGTTTGCTTGGACGACGTCATGGGGTGTTTCGACGCGATTGGTCGGAGCGCTGATTATGACTCACAGTGACGACGATGGTCTGGTGCTACCGCCGCGTCTGGCTCCCAAACAAATCGTAATCCTGCCCATCATCAAAGGCGATGACCCGTCCGGAAAAGTGATGCAATACTGCCAGTCGCTGAAGAACGAACTGCGCGGACTGACGTATCACGGTTACCCATTAGAAGCCTTCATCGACGATCGCGATTTGCGCGGCGGTGAAAAGAAGTGGCATCACGTTAAACGCGGCGTGCCGATTCGCATCGAAGTCGGTGCTCGAGACATAGAAAAGGACAGCGTCTTCGTCGGCCGGCGTGACCAACCCAAATCATATGGCATCACGCGCAGTGAATTTGTCGCGGGCGTTGTGAAAAC
>ENA-ORXT01001356-ORXT01001356.1-marine-metagenome-genome-assembly--contig:-NODE-1356-length-33342-cov-7.384608_pt1 | contig 33342 bp, 36 predicted proteins | sample MGYA00237868_ERZ511482 | MGnify/ENA metagenome assembly ERZ511482 | reverse complement strand
GGCGACGACGGCAAGGCCGTGCCCGGCTACGGCTGGATGTTCCCGGCCGGCGACGGCACGGTCAACATCGGCTGCGGGGCGCTGTCGACGATGAAGGGGTTCAAGAAGCTGAACCTCAACACAATGCTCGCCAACTACCGCAAGCAGGTCATGGACGACTGGGATCTCGGGCCCAACCTCGAACGGCCCCGGGCCTGGCGCCTGCCGATGAGTGCTCAGAAACGTCACGGCGATGGTTGGGTCGCGATCGGCGACGCTGCCGGCCTCGTGAACCCGATGAACGGTGAGGGCATCGACTACGGCTTGGAGAGCGGCATGCTCGCCGTCGACCTCTTCATCGAGCATCCCGGCACCGCTCCGGCCCGCTACGACGAGATGGTCGGCGAGAAGTTCGACGCGTTCCTGCGCACCGGCCGTCGCTTCTCGTTCCTGATCGGCCACCCCTGGATTCTCAAGCCGGGCCTGGCACTGTCGGTCAGCACCGAGGCGATCTCGAAGATCACGCTCGCCGTGATGGGTAACTTGGTCGACAACACGACGCCGGGGGCCGCCGGCAAGGTCATGTGGATGGCCGACAAGGGCCTCGGCCTCGTCGACCCGATCCTGCGCAAGACCCGCGCTGCTGCGTAGCGCCTGCCGACGAGTCTTCTACGGTGGCGCGATGGACGACACTCAAGGCGAGGCAATCCAACGGGTGGTCTCGTCACCGCTGTTCCCCTTCGACGAGCAGCTGAAGCTCAAGCCGGTTGGTGAACTGCTGCCGCACGAGATCATCCGCGAGGGCGAAGGTGACCGGCCCTGCAAGTCCTGTGGCGACGAGTCCCGGGTGCTCTGGCAAAACGATCGGTGGAAGATCACCCCGCTGCGACCGACCGCCAACCCCGCTGCGCTGTTCCTCGAAACCGTCGAGCACATCGACTTCGACGACTTCGACGCCGCGATGGCCGGCGAGTTCGGGGTCCTCACCTGGCAGATCGAACGGGCAATGGCCGGACTCGATGCGGTGGGTCGAGTCCATGTGCACCGGTACGGCGACGGCTCGGCCCACTTCCACGTCTGGTTCCAAGGTCGCCCCGCCCGACAACTCGAGCTCTACGGGTGGGGCAATGTGCTGTGGTCACAAGTCCTGCCGCCGCTGCCCGCCGACGAAATCGCAGCCAACCATGCGCATGTGATCTCCTGCGTCAGCAACGCCCTTGGTGGCTCGCTCGGTCTCGGCGAAGGATGCTCATCGTGATCGCATCGTGGAACATTCCATCCCAGAAGAGCGCCTCGCGCTGAACGCCCTCTCGGACGAAGCCGACCTTCTCGTAGACCGCAGCGGCGCGTTCGTTGAAGTCGAACACTTCGAGCGAGAGTCGGTTCACCTGAGCCGGATCGTCGATCTCGTCGAAGACGTAGCCGACGATCAACCTCGTCGCCTCGGTGCCGAGTCCACGATTTCGTGCGCCGGCAGAGAGTGCGATCCGAAAGCTGCAGGAATGGTTGTCGGAATCCCACTCGTTGATCACGACTTCGCCGAGCCAGGCGCCGGTCTGCGCGTCGACCGCAGCGAGGTCGAGTCGGTCGGGCTGCTCGCAACGATCCGCGCAGTACGCGGCGATCCGATCTCGATCGAAGGTGTCGTGTGTTCCCGTGAGGCGCGTCGCCTCCGGGTCCTGCAGATCCGCCCAGACGTCGCCGAAGTCACCGGCGACCATCGGTCTGAGCACGACGCGCTCACCAGTGATGGTGGGCTTGTCGGCGAAAGATGTCATGGCGACCTCGGCCACACGGTACGACCTACCCGCGCGATGTAGACGAACTCTTTGCCGGGGCGGTCGGGCGCGTCCCGCACTTCGATCACATCGAAGCCTGCCTCCGCCAGCGACGCATCGAGTTCGCCTCGATCGCGGAAGCGCAGGGTCGACGTGGACACGATCGTCTCGCCGGACGCGACGAAGTGATTCGGTGACTCGAAGCTGACGAACGGCAACGACACGTCGGTGACCTCCACCCAGTCTTCGACCGCTCCGACCCCCGGCACGTCGACCCGCTGAAACGTGTCCTCCTTGGTCCATCCGTCCCACGCTCGTCGGCTCGGATCACGAGTCTCGAAGACGAGCACGCCGCCCGGTCGCAACACCTGCTGTACGGCGGACAGTGTGGCGTTCCAATCGTCATCGGTCAGAAAGACCTGGGCGACGTTGCCGGTCATCACGGCGAAGTCGACGGACCCGTTCGCGACATGGTCGGCCAGCACCGAGGCATCGCCGTGCAGCCAACGCACCTGATCTGCACCTGGCTTCTGGCGCGCTACGTCGAGCGATGCTGCTGCGGGATCGACGCCGATCACCGAGACACCTGTCGGCGCGAGCAAGCTCGGAAGGGACCCAGTGCCGCAACCCACGTCGAGCACGCTGCGCGCACCGAATTCCTCGACCATCGCGACGTAGTGATCGAGGTCGCTGCGGTCGGCGTCCAGCGCGTCGTAGATCGCCGCCAGCCGAGGGTCGTCGAAGATCGCATCGGGCATGCCGCCGACAGTACGCGTCAGCTCACCAGGCACCCCGGTGGTTTGTCTTGTTCTGACCTGCACGGTCAGCGCAGGGGCGGATCCTCGGACTCGTCGCTCGGGTACTGGCTGGTGCCCTCGGGGACTGATGCGTCGAGCAGTGCAACCTCGTCGTCGGTCAACTCGAGATCGATGGCGCCGAGCGAGTCGAGGATCGTCTCCGGACGCGTGCTCCCCGGAATCGGGATGACATTCGACTCCTGGCGCAACAGCCACGCCAGCGCCACCCGATGCGGAGACACATCGTGGGTATCGGCGACGATGCTGAACACCTCGTACTGGGAGTCCAACCGTCGGGCACGGTCCGCACCACCGAACGGGCTCCACGGCAACAACGCAATGCCGGTTGCGGCGGTGAACTCCATCACGTCGCGCCGTTCCCGCACGCGCGGCGAGTACTCGTTCTGGACCGCAGCAATCGGCGTGACCTCGAGAGCGACACTGAGCTGATCGAGCGTCACATTCGACAGCCCGATGTTCGCGATGAGGCCGTCTGCGCGCAGTGCAGCGAGGTTCTCGGCCTGCTGCTGGAACGGCACCTTCGGGTCGGGCCAGTGCAGGTAGTAGAGATCGATCCTGTCGATGCCGAGGTTGCCGAGGCTCTCCTCGCAGGCTGCACGCAAGCCATCGGCGGAGCCGTCGCGCCGCGTCCCGTCCGGTCCGGCGATCAGGCCACCCTTCGTTGCCAGGACCACCTCGTCGGCAACCGCCGAAGACGACAGCGCTTCTGCGACAAGACGTTCGTTGTGGCCACGATGGTCCCAGCTCGGGGCATAGACATTGGACGTGTCGATGTGGCGACACCCGGCATCGAGTGCGGCATGCACCGTTTCGATCGCCCGATCGCGCTCGTCGAGCATGCCAGTCCACGACAACGGCATCGCACCCAACCCGACAGGCGGAATCAGTCGCCCGCACAACTCACGTTCGAGGGAACCAGCCGGTGGCGTCGTGCTCATCGCCCCGACTCTAGAGACGTCACCCGTGCCAACACCCTTCGGCGACCGTCCTCGATGCGAACTACCGTCATCACATGGCTGTGCAGCATGTTGGACCCGACACCAGTGCAACTGAGATCCACGAGATTCTCGTCCGGGACGGCGCACTCATCATCGACGATCTGGCGTCCACGCTGCCCGGCGGAGTTGCACAGTTCGCTGCGATCCGCGACGAGATGCAGCCCTACATCGACGCCACGCCGATGGGCGGCGACAGCTTCACCGGCAAACAGACGCGCCGCACCGGAGCACTCGTCGCCCGATCACCCGCCAGCCGCGACCTCATCCAACACCCGACGATCCTCGACGTGACGGGCAAGCTGCTGCATCAGGCCCAGAGCTTCCAACTCCACTTGACCCAGACCATCGCAATCGGACCCGACTCACCGGCGCAGTCGATCCATCGTGACGAATGGGCCTTCGACTTCTTCGAGTTCCCCAGTGATCACCACGTGCAGTGCAACACGATCTGGGCAATGACCGACTTCACCGAGGAGAACGGCGCCACCCGCCTGATTCCCGGAAGCCAGGCCGACCCGGTCGATCTCGGCCGGTCGATCGACGAGAGCGTTCCCGCCGAGATGACCGCTGGGTCGTGCCTCCTCTACACCGGCAAGGTGTACCACGGTGGCGGCGCGAACAACTCCGCTCACACCCGCGTCGGGCTCAATGTCACCTACAACGTCGGTTGGTTGCGCCAGGAAGAGAACCAATACCTGTCGGTTCCCCGCGAGGTCGCCGAGACGCTCGACGACGACCTGCTGCGGCTGATGGGCTACCGGATCGGCGCGTACGCACTCGGCTATATCGACGACGTCCGCGACCCGCTCCAGGCGCTCCGCGGCGAATCACCGGCGCGCCGCCAAGGCTTCGTCAGCACCTGACTGTCCCATTCTGCCCCGGGCAAAAGAGGACAGGTCAGGACTTGCGGACCACGACGCTGCCAACGGAGTAGCCGGCACCGAACGAGCAGATGACGCCGAGGTCGCCCGTCGCGAGATCGGCACGGTGCTTGTGGAAGGCGATGACCGATCCGGCCGAGCTGGTGTTGGCGTACTCGTCGAGGATGACGGGCGCCTCGTTCTCATCGGGCACCCGGCCCAGCACGCCCTTGGCGATGAGCTGGTTCATCTTCAGGTTGGCCTGGTGCAACCAGAAGCGTCGGACGCCGGTGGCATCGAGGTCGAGCGCGTCGAGATGGTCGGTGATGTGGGCTGCGACGAGCGGACACACCTCACGGAACACCATCTGCCCGTTCTGGCGGAAGGCCAACTCGTGCAGGTCACGTTCGTCGACCTCTGAGGAGTTGAGGAAGCCGAAGTCGTTGCGGATGTTGTTCGAGAACTGTGTCGCCAGCTTCGTACCCAATACCTCCCAGCGGTGCGCGTCGTCGCCGACGGCGTCAGCGACTGCATCGTCGGTGCGCTCCAACACCAGGGCGGTGCAGGCATCGCCGAAGATGAAGTGGAAGTCGCGCAGCTCGAAGTTGTTGTGGCCCGATGTGATCTCGGGGTTGACGACCACCACACACTTCGCCGAACCATTGCGCAGGGCATCGACAGCGGCCTGCATCGAGAACGTTGCCGACGAGCACGCCACGTTCATGTCATAGCCCCAGCCACCAGCACCGAGCGCGTCTTGGATCTCGACCGCGACGGCGGGGTAGGCCCGCTGCAGGTTCGAGCATCCGACGATCACGGCGTCGACATCGGCGTCACTTCGGCCCGCCTGGGCGAGCGCTTCGCGAATCGCAGGGAGCGACATCTCGGCTTGGATACCGAGTTGGTCGTCAGATCGAGTTTCCAGTCGGGGACGCATTCGGTCGGGGTCGAGTACGCCCGACTTCTCCATCACGTAGCGCGACTCGATGCCCGACGCCTTGACGATGAACGCCTCGTCGGGCGCTGCGCGTGGTTCCGTCGTGCCCGCAGCGATCTCATCGGCGTGCTCGGCGTTCCACTGCTCGACTGATGCAGTGAGCGAAGCGCATAGCTCGGCATTGCTGATCGATTCGGTCGGTGTGAACAGCCCTGTCCCGGTGATCGAGACACCGACACTCGAAGCCGGAAACGTGAAACTCATGCCTGCGACGCTACGCCACGCGTGAGCGACAACTCCGACCGGTCACAGCGTGGCTCGCACGACGTGACCGTCAGCCGAGGAGGTGGGTCCGGACGAGGCTGCGCACGACGTCGATGCCGACACCCTTGCTCGAGCTCGCCCAGACGATGTCGCCCTTCTCGAGCTGGCAGCCAGCGGCGAGATCGTTCTTGCGCGTGGCACGCTTCGATGACTTCACCTTGTCGTGCTTCGTGGCCACAACGGTGTGCGGAACCTCGTTGTAGCGCAGCCAGTCGAGCATGGTCTGGTCGAGTTTGGTCGGGCCGATCTCACCGTCGATCAGGATGAACACCATGACCAGGTAGTCCCGCTCGAGCAGGTAGCCCTCGATCATCTCGGGCCAGTCGTTGCGGATCGACTTCGCCGCCTTCGCATAGCCGTACCCAGGTAGGTCGACGAGAGTCCCCTTACCGTCACCCTCGTCAAGCGTGAACAGGTTGATCAGTTGTGTGCGCCCAGGTGTGTTCGACACTCGCGCCAGCTGCTTCTGATTCGCCAGAGCATTGATCAGTGACGATTTTCCCACATTTGATCGGCCGACGAAGGCGACTTCGACCGTTGCTTCAGGGAGGGTGTGGGTGCGCGACGCCGACTCGACGAAGGAGATCTGCAGCGGCCCGCTCTGACTCACCGGTCCAGTCTGGTGATTTCTTGAAAGAAAAGTGCAAGGACTCCCTGCGACGATGCTCTTGCACAGTGACAGCAACACGACGAACCTCACATCAGCAGCTGGTCACCAGCAGAAGGAACCTCACATGAACAACCTCCGCACCTCCCACGATTCCGCCACGACCCGCACTCTTCGGGTCTCCGCCGCAATTGCCGCTTGCTTCGCGTTCACCGCGTGCGGCGCCATTGCCGAGAAGGTCACCGAAGAGGGGGCCGAACGGATCCTCGAAGCCGAGAGCGGCGAGAACATCGAGCTCGACTTCGACAGCGATGACGGCAGCTTCTCCATCGAAACCGAAGATGGTGGCTTCTCCTTGGACGACGACGGCACCTTCGTGGTCACTGATGGGGACGGCTCGGTGTTCACCGGCAGCGCCAGCGACGACGGGATTGCCGTGGTGGACGACAACGGAGACCCGGTGCTCAACGTCGCGGGCAACGGTGACGGCGGCGAGATCTCGATCCAGGGCGATGACGGCGAGGCGGTGTACCGGCTCGACACCGAGATTCCGGCCGAGTGGCCGAGCGCTGTGCCTCTGCCTGACGGCTTGGACATCGAAGGCGGCACCTACATCGCATCCGATGGCGAGCAGGTCATCACGGTCGTCGGAACGCCAGCGGGTAGCGCCGTCGAATACACCGACAGCTGGCTGTCGAGCGTGACGTCCTCCGGCTTCACCGAGACCGGCCGCTTCGATCAATCAGCCGACGGAACTGCGACGGCGCAGCGCACCTACGAGAACAACTTCTGGACAATCAACATCAACGGCTACGACGACACGGAATCCAGCGTCGTCACCATCAGCCTGATGGCCAAGAGCTGACGCTACTCAGCTACTCAGCTACTCAGCTACTCAGCTACTCAGCTACTCAGCTACTCAGCTACTCAGCTACTCAGCTACTCAGGAGTGATGCGAGCGCCCAGATCGCTGCCACCAGTCCGATACCGGAGTACAGCAGGCTTCGCCCGACTGGGGCTCGCTGGAGATTGCCATCGTCAAGCTGACGTTCAGGAGGTTTGACGACGGCAAGGAAATTGCCGACGCAGAGCGCACCACCGAAGGCAAGGACCAGGTAGGCCAACAAATCTTCGCCGAGGAACATGCCGTCCAGCATGCCGGGTGCCCTGCCCAGCAGCTACCGCGGTCGGTCGATACGCCACGGGACGGCACAAACGGGGCGGTTCGAGGGGTGCCGCTGCCGAGAGCCGGGAGCCGGCGGCCGCGGAAGGCTTCGTGTGGCGACAAGGAGCGTCGGACACAGCTGTGCTCACACGAAGCTCCGGAAGTGAACACATCGACCGTCTTAGTTGTGGTTGCAAGTATTGCGTGTACGATCTTCGCCATGACACAGATTCTCCGTATCGACTCCTCCGCCCGCCACGCCGACTCCGTGAGTCGCGAGTTGGCCGATCGCCTCATCGCCCGCCTCACCACGAATGCCACCGACACCGCTGACGTCACCGTCCGCGACGTGTCCGACGGCGTCCCTCAGCTGAGCGAATCGACACTCGGCGCGATGTGGACCCCCGCTGATGACCGCACCGATGCCCAGAACGCCGAACTCGCCCACGCCGACGCCGCCATCGACGAACTGTTTGCCGCTGACGCCATCGTGATCGGCCTGCCGATCTACAACTTCGGCCCACCCGCTGCGCTCAAGGCATGGGCCGACCTCGTCGCCCGCGCCGGCACCACGTTCCGCTACACAGAGCAAGGCCCCGAAGGAATGGTGCCGAGCAAGCCGGTCTACGTCGTCGTCGCCTCCGGGGGCGTCCCGGTCGGCTCACCGATGGACTTCTCCTCGACCTGGATCACGACGTTCCTCGGGTTCCTCGGTCTGACCAACGTGACGATCATCGCCGCTGGCCAGCTCAACGTCGACCCTGAAGGGGCTCGCGCTGCGGCCCGTGACCGAGTCGATCAGCTCGAACTCGCCGCCGTCTGATCACCAACGCGGAGCAGGTCGGCTGAGTCGCTGGCCTGCTCCGAGGCGACGACTGGGACCGAGCGCCACGTCGTCCCGATGCGTGGCAGATCGTATGATCGCTACGTGCAGGGGTCAGTGATGCAGCGAATCGCTGACAGCCCAGCTCGTCAGGTCGTTGTCGCGTTCACGCTGCTAATCGCCCTCGGGGCGACGCTGCTGTTGCTGCCCGTCGCAGTCGACGGCACCACCGGCCTCGGCGTCGAGGACGCATTGTTCATGTCGACGTCGGCGACCACGGTGACGGGACTCGCCACGGTCGACATCGCGACCTTCTCCCTCTTCGGGGAATTGGTGCTGCTGGCCCTCGTCCAGATCGGCGGTTTCGGCATCATGACCGTCGGTTCCGTACTTGCGCTCGTCGCATCCCGGCGGGTCGGCCTGCGCCAGCGGATGCTCGCCCAGGCCGAGATCGGCGCGATCGACATCGGCGAACTCCGGTCGCTGATCGGCGCCATCGCCCGCATCACCATCGGTGTCGAGGGCGCCCTCGCGCTGGTGCTGTTCGTGAAGTTCTGGCGGTCCGGCTACGAGGCCAACGCCGGCGCAGCGCTCTACTCCGCCGTGTTCCACGCCATCGCGACGTTCAACAACGCGGGCATCTCGCTGTACTCGGACAACCTCGCGCAGTTCGTCGGTGACCCGGTGGTCGTCCTCGCCGTCACGCTGGGTTTCATCATCGGCGGCCTCGGCTTCCCGATCCTCGTCGAGATCCATCGCCGTCGTTCGATGCGCGCTGCCGGCGAGACCCGGGCGCTGCAGGCCCGTCCGTGGAGCGTGCACATCAAGGTCACCCTCCTCGCCACGGCGGCCCTGCTCGTCGTCGGACCGGCGATTGTCCTGTCTTTCGAGTGGACCAACCCGGACACGCTCGGGTCGTTTCATCTCGGCGACAAGCTGCTCGCCGGCTGGTTCCAGGGCGTCAGTCCGCGCACCGCCGGATTCAACACCGTCGACGTCGGCGCAATGAACGAACCGACGCTGTTCGTCATCACCGCACTCATGTTCATCGGCGCAGGGCCTGCATCGACGAGTGGCGGCATCAAGGTCACGACGTTCGCAGTGCTCGGCTACGTCATGTGGTCCGAGATCCGCGGTGAACGCGACGTGCACGTGTTCCGCCGACGCCTCCCGACAGCGATGATTCGCCAGGCGGTGACCATCGCCCTGTCGTCGATCGGCCTCGTGGTCGCCATGTCACTGATCCTGATGGCGAGCGACGGCCTGTCGCTGACGCCCGCCCTGTTCGAAGCGGCGTCGGCGTTCGGCACCGTCGGGCTGTCGACCGGCGTCACCGGCACGATCAGTACCTTTGGTCACCTGATGCTCGTCATCGTGATGCTCGCCGGACGTGTTGGGCCGGTCACGTTCGCGATGGCGATTGCACTGCGCACGGGAAGCCGTGCGTACCGCTACCCAGAAGAAAGGCCGATCATTGGCTGACACGATGCTCCACTCCATGCTGCGAGGCTTTCGTGGCAACATCACCCACGACGGCGAGTTCATCGTCATCGGGCTCGGCCGCTTCGGATCGGCGTTGGCCACCACGCTGATCGAGATGGGTAACGAGGTGCTCGGCATCGATGCCGATCCGATTCGCGTGCAAGAACACAGCGGCGTGCTCACCCATGTCGCCGAGGCCGACACGACCAGCATGAAGGCACTGCGTCAGCTCGGCGTCGCCGATTCCACGACCGTGGCCGTCTGCATCGGTACCGACGTCGAGGCGAGTGTCCTCACGACCGCAGCTCTCGCCGACCTCGAGGTGCCGAACATCTGGGCGAAGGCCTTCACCGAACCCCATGGCCGAATCCTCGCACGGGTGGGCGCACACAACGTCGTGTTCCCCGAAGCCGAGATGGGCACGCGCGTCGCGCATCTGCTCACCCGCGAGTTCATCGAGTACATCGCACTCGACGACGACTTCATCCTGATCGAGACGGTGACCCCTTCCTGGCTGGTCGGCGAGCCGCTCGGAGACACGAACCTGCGGCGTGACTACAAGGTCACGATCGTGTGCATCAAGCCCGACCACGGTGCGTTCACGTACGCCGAGAGCGCGACCGTGCTCGGTCCGAATGACCTGATCGTCGTCGCCGGCCACCGCGCCGACATCGAGCGCTTCGCCGACTCGGTGTCCTGAGGGCGCCATGAATCTCGACTCAGCACTCGGCACAGCCCGAGACGCTTACGCCGCTGCCCGGCCGACCAGTGCGGGGTGGGCCGATCGAGCCAACGCTGTGATGCCAGGTGGCAACACGCGCTCGGTCCTGCGGTTCGATCCGTTCCCGTTCCGCGTCGAGCGGGCGGCAGACCAACACCTGTGGGACGTCGACGGGCACTGCTACCTCGACCTGCTCGGCAACTACACCGCTGGCCTCCTCGGCCATTCACCAGAACCGGTACTCGTGGCGGCGCGCCGAGCGCTGGAGGGCGGCTGGGCACTCGGGTCGGTACACAACGACGAAGTCCGTCTCGCCGAACTGCTCGTCGCACGATTCGCATCCGTCGAGCAGTTGCGGTTCACGAACTCGGGGACCGAGGCGAACCTGATGGCGTTGGCGTTGGCCACTCATCACACCGGTCGTTCGAAGATCGTCGTGTTCGCCAACGGCTATCACGGCGGCGTGCTGACCTTCGGCGCCGGCAGCAACCCGGTCAACGTGCCGCACGACTGGCTGATCCTTCCGTACAACGACGCCGCCGCCGTCCGCTCGGCGTTCGGGGAACACAGCGACCAGATCGCGGCCGTGCTCGTGGAACCAATGCAGGGTTCGGGCGGGTGCATTCCTGGTGACCCCGAGTTCCTCGCCGAGCTGCGCACACTCTGCTCTGACAGCGGTGCGCTGCTGATCTTCGACGAGGTGATGACGTCGAGGTTCGCTCCGGGCGGCGCCCAGGAGATGCTCGGCGTCATGCCGGACCTCACCACACTCGGCAAGTACCTGGCTGGGGGCCTCACCTTCGGTGCCTTCGGTGGGCGGCGCGATGTGATGCGTGCCTTCGATCCCGGCGCCGGAGGTCAGCTCGGTCACGCCGGTACGTTCAACAACAACGTCGCGTCGATGGCTGCCGGCGTGGCCGCACTCACCGAGGTACTCACTCCAGAACGTCTCGCGGCAACCAACGAACGCGGCGACGCGTTGCGTGTCCGGCTGAACGAAGTGTTCGAGTCGAGCGACGTGCCGATGTGTGTCACCGGGACCGCATCGCTGATGAACGTCCACGGAACATCGGGCCCGGTTCGCTCGGCGGCCGACCTCGTCGACGCTGACGACCGGCGCAAGGAGCTGCTCTTCTTCCACCTCCTCGACGCTGGTATCTACATTGCCCGCCGCGGCTTCATCGCACTGTCGATCGAGGTCACTGACGACGATGTCGAGGACTTCATCGCTGCAGCCGAGCGGTTCTGTCAACAGCACGGGTCGGTGCTGCGTTGAGTGACGACACCGGAGCCAGAGCCAAAGCCGGAGCCGACGGCGTCACCCACATCGTCGATCCGGCGGATCCCCGCCTCGACGACTACCGCGAGCTGAACAGCATTGCGGTGCGCGCCGAGATGGAACGCGACGAGTACTTCATGGGCGAGGGGTACGTCCCGATCGACCGGATGCTCGACTCGGGCCACCGGATGCGGTCCGTGCTTCTCCATCCCAAGCGGCTCAAGCGATTCATCCCGACGATGTCTCGACCAGAGATGACCGGCGTGCCCGTGTACGTGGCCGAGCAAGCAGTGCTGGCCGAGGTCGTCGGCTTCAACATGGACCGGTGTTGCCTTGCATCGGCGTTCCGTGCGCCCATGCCGACCGTTGCCGAGTTGGCCAGCTCGTGCCGACGTCTGGTGGTGCTCGAAGCGCTCAACGACGACCAGAACGTCGGCGCAATCGCCAGGGCCTCACGTGCGTTCGGCATCGACGGCATGGTCATCAGCCCGACATGCAACGACCCGTATCAGCGCCGCACGGTCAGGGTGAGCATGGGTGAGATCCTGCACGTCCCAGTGGCGCGAGTCGGCGCTGACGATTGGCCGGGAGCGCTGCTCACGCTCCGCGGCGCCGGATTCGAGACCTGGGCCCTCACGCCCGACGTCGATGCGGTCGACCTCTGGGACATGCAGGTTCCCGACAGGGTCGCAGCCGTGCTCGGCGCCGAAGGCCACGGATTGGAAGTCGCAACGATGGACGCTTCGACGCATCGGGTTCGGATCTCGATCTCGACCGACGTCGACTCCCTCAATGTCGGCCACGCTGCAGCAGTCACCTTCGCCGTGATCGGTCGCCCGGAGCGCGCTCGGTAGTCATGTTCACATGAACCGACGTGCCCGCTTCTCGTGCCGCACGTCCTAGACGTCGCGGCGGTTGTTCACGACTGCGCCGACGAGGACGATCACCAGCGTGACCAGCCCGAAGAAAACGGCGCCGTAGATGCGGCCGCCCGGTGCGTTGTCCGGGTTGGGGATCACGAGTGCGAACGCCGAGCTGTACGGCAGGAACTTCTGTGCATCGTCGACGCCCGCCACGCTGAGCACGCCACCGACGATGTTCTCGATCAGCAGCGGCCACAGAATGATGATCGACACCGCAGCCGGCCCGTTGCGCAGGAGCAGGCCGAGGCCATAGCCGAAGAGGGCGAGTAACCCGCCCAGCACGATGACACCGATGAATGTGGCGAGCGAACCGTCGTCGCCTGAGAGTCCGATGTTGGCGTCGCGCGCATTCAGGAGGGCGCTGCCGACGACATAGGACGTCAACACCGCAACGGTGCTCACAGCGAGACCGAAGATCACCGAGACAATCGCTTTGGCAACGAACACCATCGATCGATTCGGTGTTGCGGCGAGTGTCGGGCGGATCGTGTTGTGGGCGAACTCCGAGGTGATGCCCAGTGAGGTGCCGACGCCGACCATCATCGCGACGAGCACCGAGAAGCCACCGATCACGCCCATCAGGTCTTCGCTGTCGAAGCGTCGCGGGTTCGAGGTGAGCAGACCGACAAGACCAACGATGACGACCAAACCGATCACGGCGCCGAATGGCAGCCAGATGTTGAGCCGGACTGTTCGCAACTTGAGGAATTCAGAGCGAAGCAGGTTGATCACGACACACCACCCTGGCCCTGGCCCGGGGCCTGTGCCGGCGGCGGCGGCGGCGGAGCGCCTGGGCCCGGTGGCGGCGGGGGAGGTGCTGTGGGGAGCTGTGACTGAATCGGCGGTTGCATCGCGAGCGATCCGCCCGGTCCGGGCGCTGCAACCGGGGGTGCTGTGGAGCTGTACTCCTGAGCCCCCGCCGTTGCCCGCAGGAATGCGTCTTCGAGTGAGTCGTGACGCGTCGCCAACTCGTGCAACACGACCGCATGGCTGGCGGCCAGCTCGCCGACCTGCGGCGACTCGACTCCGTAGACGTCAGCGCTGGTTGCGTCGAGCCGCTGGACCGATGTGGGCGCGGAGCCGAGAGCGCTGATGAGTTGTTCGAGTTGCGGGGTCACCACTCGCGTCCACTTCGTCGCATGTCGATCGACGAACTCATCGACCGAGCACTGCTCGATCAGGTGGCCTCGGCCAATCACGACGAGGTCGTCGGCCATCAACGCCATCTCGGCGAGCAGGTGGCTGCTGACCAGCACGGTCTTGCCGTTCCGTGCGAGGTGAGTGAGGATGTCTCGAATCCAGCGGATGCCTTCGGGGTCGAGACCGTTCGCCGGCTCATCGAGGATCACCGTGTCGGGGTCGCCGAGCAGCACACCCGCAAGACCGAGGCGCTGCTTCATGCCGAGTGAGTAGCCCTTGACTCGGCGGCCGGCGGCGTCGCCGAGCCCGACGAGTTCGAGTGCCCCGTCGACACGATCGGCGCCGATGCCGTTCGACTTCGCCAACCAGCGCAGATGATTGCGGCCTGAACGTCCCGGGTGCACGTAGCCCGCATCGAGCAGCGAACCGACCTCGAACAGCGGGTTCGTGATCGACCGGTACGCCCGGCCCGTGAAGGTCGCGCTGCCCGCGTTGGCGTTGTCGAGGCCGAGCATGCATCGCATCGTGGTGCTCTTGCCTGAACCGTTCGGGCCGAGGAAGCCAGTGACGCGCCCGGGCACCGCGTCGAAACTCAGGTCGTTCACCGCCGCCACGTCGCCGAATCGTTTGGTGATGTTGCGTACCTCGATCACGCACCCACCGTAGATCCAGCAGCAGTTCTTGCGCCATCACACTGCAGTCACCGGCTTCGGTCGGGCAGTCACCTCGCTTCGGTCGGATGCGGGCGGCACGTTCCCGCGAGACTTCGAACATGGCTGACTTCGATCTGATCATCACCGGCGGCTCCGTCATCGACGGCACTGGTGCAGACATGCGCATCGCCGACCTGGCCGTTCGCGACGGTGTGATCGTCGCGATCGGCGCGCCGGGGTCGATCTCCGGAACGGCGTCGCGCAGTATCGATGCCACGGGTCAGATCGTGATGCCCGGCATCGTCGACATCCACGCTCACTACGACGGTCAGGCCACCTGGGACTCGTTCCTCCAACCTTCGTCGTGGCACGGCGTGACCACGGCCGTGATGGGCAACTGCGGTGTCGGATTCGCTCCCGTTCATGACCACACGCACGACAAGTTGATCGAGTTGATGGAGGGCGTCGAGGACATTCCCGGCGCGGCGCTCCACGAAGGGCTGAGCTGGAATTGGAACACGTTCGGCGAGTTCCTCGACGCAGTCGACAGTCGTCCCCACGACATCGACATCGCCGCACAGGTCCCCCATGGTGCCCTGCGGCTGCACGTGATGGGCGATCGCGGCGCCGACCACGAAGACGCCGCTGCCGACGACATCGCCGAGATGGCCGAGCTCGCCCGGCAGGGCATCGAAGCCGGCGCGCTTGGGTTCAGTACGAGCCGCACTCGGAACCACAAGACCTCCACCGGGGCGTACACCCCCACCCTCACCGCTGCGCCTGACGAACTCATCGGAATCGCAGAAGGCGTCGGGGCCGCCGGCACGGGCGTCCTGCAGGTCGTGTCCGACTTCATCGACGTCGATGCCGAATTCGCGACCCTGCGCTCCATGGTCGAACGGTCCGGGCGCCCGATGTCGATCTCGGTGGCACGCAACCCGCAGCTACCCGACGCCTTTCGCAGCTGGCTCGATCACATCACTGCGGCCAATGCCGATGGGCTCGTGATGACCGGTCAAGTGGCGGTGCGCGCCGTTGGCCTGATCCTGGGTCTCGAGTGCACCCTGAATCCCTTCCTGACGAATCCCGTGTACGCGGAGATCGCAGATCTGCCGCATGCGAACAAGGTGGCACTGCTGCGCGAACCCGAATTCCGCGACAGGCTCCTCGCCGAGGCGGGTGAGCGGGCCAAAGCCAAGCTCGGCGGCAACCTGATCGCCCGCTTCGATCTCCTCTTCGAAATGCAGGACGAACCCGACTACGAGCCCGACCTCCACGACTCGATTGCGGCTCACGCAGCCCGCGCCGGCACGAGCCCCGAGGAGTATGCGCTCGATGCAATGGTCAAGAACGGCGGCCGCAACGATGGCAAGGGCCTGCTCTACCTCCCGTTCCTCAACTACGTCGACGGCAATCTCGACGGCGTGCATGAGATGCTGGCGCACCCCCACACCGTGCCCGGCCTCGGCGATGGCGGGGCGCACGTCGGCACGATCTGCGACGGCAGCTTCCCGACCACGCTGCTCGCATACTGGGGCCGCGATCGTGAGCGCGGCACGCTGCCACTTCCCTACCTGGTGCAGCAACACTGTCGCGACACGGCACGCACCGTCGGCCTGTTCGACCGTGGCGTCCTGGAGCCGGGCTACCGGGCCGACATCAACATCGTCGACTTCGACCGACTACGCCTCCACAAGCCGGAGATCGCCGCTGACCTGCCCGCAGGCGGCAAACGGCTCCTCCAGCGCGCCGACGGGTGGGCGCACACCTTCGTGGCGGGCGTCGAGACCTACGTCGACGGCGTCTCGACCGGCGCACTTCCCGGCAAGCTGGTGCGAGGCGCACAAGCCGCACCCGCCTGAGAACGACTCGGACGGTCGACTTGGTGCCAAGCACCAAGTCATCAAAATCATCGAGCACGGCGTGCTACTCATGGAGCGATCCGACCCGACGCAGGGAGCAATGCTTCGTCGGTGGCTCGACCACAGCGTTTCCGCCGCTTTCAAGAACCGAGTGATTGCGGTGGACGAGCGGGTAGCACGAAGCGCCGCCGCGCTCCATGTGCCCGACCCCGCACCGTTCCGCGACGCCCTCATCGGAGCGACCGCCCTGGTTCACGAGATGACTGTCGTGACGCGAGACCTCGAAGACTTCAGTCGCTTTCACGGGGTCGACGTCCTCAAGCCCTGGAACTAACCAACGGTGTCGAGCAACGCAGGCGCAGGCTGGAGTGTCAACGAGGTGCTGCTGCGAATGCGCCTGACCCCCGGTATGCAGGCCATCCTGTCAGGGCGACTGACTGCGCCGACGGCTCGGCGAGCCATTCTCACCGCTCACCGTTTCGACGGCCCCACGGCGCTCGCCGCCGGAATTGCCGATGCCATCCACGACGACGAGACGCTGCTGATCAGAGCAATCGAGCTCGCCCAGTCCCTTGCGCACACCGCCCACCTGATCCTCGGAACGCTGAAGGAGGACCTTCACGCCAACGTGCTGCCGGCACTCCGCTCTCGTCAGAGCTGAGAACCCGTCAGAGCGGGGCACCGTCAGAGCTGAAAACCCGTCAGAGCTGCGTACCGTCAGAGCGGCGTACCGAAGACCTGCAACCAGTACGGCTGACCTCTGCTGTCCCGGGTGATCGAGATGCCGATGTGGGTGAAGCGGTCGCTCAGGATGTTTTGGCGGTGGCCTGGGCTGTTCATCCAACCGCGCATAGCCTCGGCGGGAGTCCGCTGGTTGCAGGCAATGTTCTCCCCCCACGTCCGAACCGTGAACCCGGTACGGACAATTCGTTGCCCGCTGTTCGAACCGTCGGTTCCGGTGTGGGTGAGTGAAGTCAGGCAGTTGAAATAGTACTGATCTGCGGCGTGAGCGAGAGCCGCCTCGCTGAGCGGCGGGTAGTAGATCAGCGGAGCGAGACCGACCGCACTCCGCTCTGCGTTCACCAGCTTCAAGACCTCCACGACGGTGGCTTCGGAGAGCAGGTCATCGGGGTCTGGCGCTGCGGAGGGTTCGGGAACCTCGACACGTGCGTCGAGGGCTTGGACGCCGGGATCGTTCGTGGCGGGGGCGGACGACGACGCCATGCGCTTGGCCGGTTGCAGGCCGACACTCGGCGGCGGGTTCGCACCGGTCAAGGAAATGGGCACAATGCGTGATGAGTCGGACGCAGAAAGCATTACCGCCGGGGGGAGGGCCGTCGCGCCCAGCGCCACGGCCAGCACGGCAACGGTCCGACGCACGCCTCGACGTGATCCCCGGCGCGCACCCTGGGTGGCGTGTTGCGCACCCTGTGTGACCTCCATGCAGCGTGATGTTACACACAATCCCACGTTGAGTGTCAAGTCGGTCACCCAGCGGCGCGCTCCACGCCACGGCGGGCGGTCGCCGAGGTCTCACCGCATCGAATCGCGACGGAGCGTCTTCACCAGGTCGATCGGGTCGCTCGGTCGACCAGGCCGCCAGGTCGATCAGGTCGCCAGGCGAATCAGTGCAGTCACTGCTGATGCCACAATGATGACCACAACGAATGGGGCCCGCCGCCACAGAGCTACACCTGCCGCGATGACCCCACCAAGTCGGGCATCGATCACGAGGTGCTGTCCGTCGCCCAGTGTCGACACCGCAGCGAGCGCCGCCAGGAGCGCTGCAGGCAGTAGGTCGACCACGCGTTGCAGTCCGGCTGGGAGCTCGCGAGCGCCGAGCAGGAGCGGCCCGGCCGCCTTCATCGCGAACGTCCCGATCGTCATCACGATCAGTACCACGGTCGCATCGCTCACGCGTCGGTCTCCGCAGCGCCCGCCGTTGCCGAATCCGCCGGGTCGTGACCTGGCTCGCGCCCGGTGCCTCGCCCCGCGAGCACGCCGAGCATGGCAGCGAGAATTGGAATACCGGGTGGCGCGATCGGAACCAGACCCACGGCGATGACAGCGCCCATGAGCGCCGTGCGCATCTGCGGCCGTTGGGCGAGCCGTGACCAGAGCAGCGCGAGGAATGCCGCCGGGCCGGCCGAGTCGAGGCCGAGGTCCGAGATCAGATCGCCCGCCCCAGAAAAGAGCACATGACCCATGACCGTCGCCAAGTTCCACACGACGAACACACCCACGCCGGCAACCAGGTAGCCGTAACGACGTAACGCAGGATCGACCTGGGACGTGCCCACCGCTGTGGATTCGTCGATCATCAACTGCGACATCGCAGCGCGCTGCCACAGTGCACCGGTCAATACCGGGGCCATGATCACCCCGAACGCCAACGACCGGACATTCAGCAGCAGCCCGGCGGCGGCAGCGGACGCAATCGATCCACCATCACCGAGGATCTCGGCCGCCGCGAATTGAGAGCTGCCGCCGAAGACGAGCGTCGAGAATCCCATCGCCTGCAGCAGCGTCAACCCTGCCCCCGTTGCGCTCGCACCGAAAACGATGCCGAACGGAGCCACCGAGGCAACGATCGAGGCAGCTTGACGGTGGATGGCCCGACGGGTCGCTGCGTCGGTGTCGCTGCGAGGTTGGTCGGCCGGCGCGCCGACAGAAGGGTCGTTGCTCATTGCCGGCCAATTGTCTCAGAGCAGGAGCCGTTGCGTGTGGTTCGGGCGGGTGCGGCGCGCTTCGCAGCAGCAGCGCGCCAAGACCTTGGTATGGAATAGATCGCAACGGGGCATGGTTGTACTGATGCTGCGGGAGTTCTGCGCGGCGCAAGGAGAGACCATGACCCCAGCAAACTCATCGGACACCACCACGACATCTCGGCGCTGGGCTCTGCTCGTACCGGGACTCGTTGCTGCGCTCGTTGCGGTGGCGTCGTGCGGTGGCAGTGCGGGATCCACCGACCCGAGCGGTCCGACACTGCCCGCCCAGCCCGATGCGATCGTGATCGCCTCGGCTGCGGCGATGGGTGACGTGACGAGTGTCCGTTTCGACCTCTCCCGAACGGGCGCACCGGTCTTCATCGACCAGTTCGAGGCTATTGCGATCGAACGCGTCGCCGGTGAGTTCACCGTCCCCCAGTCAGCCCAGGCAGTGCTCGATGTCGAGGTGAACGCCTCGTTGAAGACGCAGCTCGGAGCCATCGCCCTCGGTGACGAAGTGTGGCTGTCCAACCCGATCACCGGAGTCTTCGAGACATTGCCCGACGGCTATGACATCGACCCCTCCCGATTCTTCGACCCCGAAGACGGCTGGCGTCCCCTGCTCAGTGGGCTGACCAACGTCACCCTGATCGGCCTCGAGGATCGCGACGGTGAGCGTTATCACGTCCGCGGCACAGCGACGGCGGCACAGATGAAGACGATCACAGCCGGTCTGGTCGGCAACCAAGACGTCGAGATCGACTTCTGGATTCATCCCGTGACCGGACTCGTTCGCTCCGCGGAGTTCACGACCGATTCGTTCCAGGGTGACGGAGATGCTGGCCAGGTCGAGTGGCAGCTGGAACTCAGCCAGTACGGCGACGAGTTCACGATCGTGCCACCGGACGAGGCGAACACTGGATGACAGCATCCGATCTCGACACCGTGACACAGACAGGGCCGAGGCGGTCCCCGTCGCCGCGCGCCATCCTGTGGGCCGTCGGCTTCAGCGTCTTCATCGCCGCCGACGACCTCACGGTCGTCTCGACGATGCTGCGTCCGATCATCGGCGATCTGGGCCTCCAGCTGCCTGACGGTCTCGACGACGCCGCCTGGGTGGTCAACGCCTACCTCATTGCCTTCATCGCAGTGATGCCGATCGCCGGGCGCGTCAGCGACGTGATCGGGCGGCGCCGCACCTTCGTGCTGGCCTACCTCGTCTTCATGGTCGGCACGATCTGGATCCCGCTGTCCGACTCGCTCGGCCCGTTCCTCGTCGGACGAGTGCTGACCGCGATCGGCGGTGGCGCGATGGTCCCCGTTGCGCTTGCAGTCGTGGGTGACGTGTACCGCGAATCGAAGCGAGCCCGAGCACTCGGGACGCTCGGCGCCATCGAGACACTCGGCTGGGTCTGGGGTCCGCTGTACGGCGCGATGCTCGTGCGGTTCTTCGATTGGCGTCTGCAGTTCTGGCTCAACGTGCCCCTTGCGATCGTCGGTCTCGCAGCGGTCTGGTGGGCCTTGGCCGAACACGACCGACCCGACCGCACCACGCGCATCGACTGGCTCGGTGCGGGTCTCCTCACGACAGCACTCGTCTCACTCAATCTGGCCCTGCTCGGTTCGGCCGAGGTGCAGAGCGTCCAGGGGCTCGACCAACTCACCGGCAACGGTGGCACAGACCTGCGCCTGCTCTATCCAGTTGCGGTGGTCGCTGGCATTGCCTTCATCCGGCAACAGCGCCGGTCAGCGCACCCACTGATCGACCGCGCCATGTTCACCGGCAGCGGCACCTCCGCCACCCGAACCGGTTCGCTCGGGGGCCGCAGCGTCCATGCCGCGCTCATCGTCAACTTCGTCGTCGGCGCCGCACTGGTCATCGCGATGGTCGATGTCCCGCTGTTCATCAATGCTGTCGAGGTCGACCTCGAACGCTCTGCCGTCGTCGCCGGGTGGATTCTCTCAGCGCTCACCGCGGCAATGGCCATCATGTCCTACGTCGGCGGGCGCATCACCGAACGAACGTGGTACGGACCCCCGATCGTGCTCGGCCTGGTGGCAGCGACCGTCGCGTTCGCCTCCATGGGGTTCACCTGGGGCGCCGACACGCCCTATCCGCTCCTCGCCATCCAGCTCGGAGTACTCGGTGCGGGCTTCGGACTGACGACCGCTCCGACGACGTCCGCCGTCGTCGACCGTGCCGCACCCGAGCACCGCGGCAGTGCTGCCGCGGTCGTCATGGTCGTACGCCTGCTCGGACTCAGCGTCGGCCTCTCGGCACTCACTGCTTGGGGACTGGCCCGCTTCAATGCGTTGCGTGGCGACATCGACCTGCCGCCACTCACCGACCCCGGCTTCGAAGCCGCCCTCCGGGACGCTTCGGCTCAGCTCACATCGACATCGATCGCCGAGACCTTCCTCGCCACTGCCGTCCTGCTCGGGGCCGGCCTCGTGGTCGCCCTCGTACTGCTGCGTCGTCCATCACCCGAGCCACCGTCCACACCAGACCTCGCAGCAGACGCTGCATCCACACCAGACACCATCGCATCATCCACGCCCTCGGAGGCACCCATGAACACCGAACACACACCGATCAACGAAGACCTCGACGGAGACGTCACTGCATTCCACGATGAACACGTCACTGAAGCCGCCGCCGAACCCGACGGCCCGTCCAGCGGAACAGCTGCGCCGACTTTCGCTCAGCGCCACCTCGGCGCAATCGTCGGCGCGTTCGGCCTTGCGCTGATCGCCGCATTCGCGCTGATCGCGCTGCTGTTCGCTCAGCTGTCCAGCACTCAGGACGACCTCGACGCGGCGACTGCTTCGCTCGAGACGAGTGCCGAAGACCTTGCCCGCGTCGAGGCGGGCGCCGCACTCTTCGCGTCGCAGGTCACGGGCTTCCAGGAGCAGATCACCGACCTCTCGCCGACGATCAATTCCGGCTTGGACGAGGCCGTTGCTGGCTTGCAGGAGTTCAGCGAGTCGACGCTCGAGTTCACGGTCAACATCGACGAGAGCGTCGACATCAACACCGATGTGGTGATCGACCGCACCGTCGAGGTGCCGATCAAGACCACGTTGCCGATCAATGAGGAGTTCGACACCACCATCACGATCGACGGGCCCTTCGGCACCGCCATCCCCCTCGACATCACGGTCCCGGTCGACATCGACGTCCCGATCGATCTGACGATCGATATCCCGATCAACGAAACCGTCCCGATCGACGCGACCATCCCGGTGAAGGTCGACGTTCCGATCGGCGTGAACGTCGCCGACACCGAACTCGCCACGCTGGCTGCGTCGCTGGCCCAAGGGCTCGAATCGTTCACCGAAGTCCTCGACGGCCTCGGCGGCTGACAAAGCCCCCTCCCCCCGTCCAGCCCCGTCCGGCCGCCCTCAGAACCGAAAGATGATGAGTGAGCGTCACCCAGTGACGGTTTTCCCACACATTTCGGGTGGTTCTCTGGGTCCTGGGTAGGTTCGGCGGCGATGGATCCGACCGAACACACCGCAGACCTTCGGGCGGAGCAGCCTGATCGTGCGGTGCAGCGGCCGAACACGACGTTCAAGCCGCGTCGCCGGTCATTGAGCGCGAAGCGCCAGGACGAGTTCGAACGTTGGCTCGAGCGATGGGGCATCGAGGAAAACGGTCCATTGCTCGACTGGGACGATGCGTTCGATGATCGGCCCGTGGTGCTCGACATCGGATTCGGACGCGGTGAGGGCACGATCGACATGGCCCGGGCCGATGCGCAGCAGGCGATCATCGGCATCGAAGTCCACACACCCGGAGTGGTTGCGGTTCTCGACGCGATCGAGAACGACCCACTCCCTCATGTCCGAGTGGTCCACGGAGACGTTCTGCGATTCTTGACCCGCGTGCCGTCAGCGTCGCTCGCCGGTGTTCGGATCTACTTCCCGGACCCTTGGCCCAAGAAGCGGCATCACACACGCCGGCTCGTGCGGCCCGATGTCGTCGATGTCCTGATCGACCGCCTCGAGGTCGGCGGCTCACTGCACCTTGCGACCGACATCGAGCACTACGCGGCGGAAATGCTCGCGACGTGTGCGGCCATGGCCAGCCTCGAAGGCGGGGTGATCGAACGCCCCGACTGGCGCCCGCTCACCCGCTTCGAGCAACGCGGCATCGACGAAGGCCGCGCCCCCATCGACTTGCTCTACACCCGCACCATCTGAGGCCGCTATACAGCGGTGCCATGGCGAACCATTTCGTTGCGGTCGCAAGTATTCCGGTTAGGATGACCCCATGACCGCAATCCGTCAGACGTTCCCCCTCGGGAGTCAGTGGCCCACGATCGACCCGTTCCTGTTCTGCGCCCATCACCTCGACGACTATCCGAACGGCACGATCGACCTCGAACCGGATGCATCGCTGAATAGCCGGACCATCGGGCAGGACTTCGACGGCATCGATGGCTGGAACATGTACCACGGCAAGAATGTCCCCGGCTTTCCACAGCACCCCCACCGTGGTTTCGAGACCATCACCTATGTGCGGACCGGCATCTGCGATCACAGCGACTCGATGGGAGCCACCGCCCGCTTCGGTCGTGGCGACACCCAGTGGATGACCGCCGGCAAGGGCATCGTGCACTGCGAGATGTTCCCGCTGCTCGAACGCGGTCAGCCGAACCCGCTCGAACTGTTCCAGATCTGGCTCAACCTCCCAGCCGAGGACAAGTTGGTCGACCCGTACTTCACGATGCTGTGGAGCCACGACACCCCGACGGTGCAAGAACGTGGCGTCGACATCACCGTGATCGCCGGAACGCTGCAGTCTCCTGACGGGCCGGACACAGCCATTGGTCAGCAAGTCACCGCACCGCAGCCACCTCCGAACTCCTGGGCAGCGCGTGCCGAAGCCGACGTCGCGATCTGGCACCTCCGGTTCGACGCCGGAGCGCGCTGGACGCTTCCCGCCGCGACGCGAATCGACACCGAGCGCATGCTCTATGTCTTCGAGGGCTCCTGGTTGGAAATCGACGGCGAGCGCATCGACGCACACAACGGCGCCCTCCTCGCAGACCCGACGAAAAGGGTCGAACTCGTTGCCGGCTCCGGGCCCGACGCAACCGGACAGGGGCAGGGAAAGGGTCAAGGCGTCGAGGTGATGCTCCTGCAGGGCCGCCCGATCGGCGAGCCGGTCGCACGGTACGGACCGTTCGTGATGAACACCGACGCCGAGATCCGCCAAGCCTTCGAGGACTATCAGCGCACCGAGTTCGGCGGGTGGCCCTGGCCGTCCGCCGACCCGACGCACGGCAGCGAGGAAGGTCGGTTCGCGCACCACGCCGACGGCACGCTCGAACGCTTCGATCGGAACCCGATCACTGCGCCCCTCACGTCGACCGGCAACTGATCGTCGACCCGTCGCGGGCCAGGTGCATTCCGGATCCGTTTCGGACCTGGCCGATGCACATCTGGGCGAGCGGGTCGGAGTCGGACGCGCCAGACTGTCGTGATGACCGTGCTGCACGATCTGATCGCTGAACGAGGCACCCTGCTGATCGACGGCGCCATGGGCACCGAGCTGTTTGCTCGCGGGCTCGGCTCCGGTGATCCGCCGGAAATGTGGAATGTCGACCACCCCGACCGGGTCACGGCCGTGCATGCCGACTACATGGCGGCCGGCTCCGACATCGTCCTCACGAACTCCTTCGGCGGCACCGGTTTCCGACTCAAGCTGCACAAGCTGCAGGACCGCTGCATCGAGCTGAACCGGGCGGCAGCCGACGTGGCTCGAGCCGCAGCCGACGCTCACCTCGACGCCACCGGACGACGCGTTCTCATCGCCGGTTCGATGGGTCCGAGCGGTGAGCTCCTCGTCCCGATGGGCGACATGACGATGGCCACCTGCGCCGACGCGTTCCGCGAGCAGGCGGCCGGGCTCGCCGAGGGCGGCGCCGACCTCTTGTGGCTCGAGACGATGAGCCACCTCGACGAAGTGACCGCGGCGGTTGAAGGGGCTCGATCTGTCACCGACCTTCCGATCGTGGCGACGCTCAGTTTCGACACGGCAGGACGCACGATGATGGGCGTCACCGGAGAGGACGCGGTTCGTCGCCTCGTCGAGGTCGGCGTCGATGCAGTGGGTGCGAACTGTGGCAACAATCTCGCCGACACCGAAGCCGCATTGCACGAGATGCGCTCGACCGACCCCGACGTCCTGCTCGTGAGCAAGGCCAACGCCGGCATGCCCGAGTGGCACGGAACAGAACTGCACTACAGCGGCGAGCCCGAGGTCATGGCAGCCCACGCGATCCGTCAACGCGACGCCGGCGTCCAGATCATCGGTGCGTGCTGTGGAAGCGCCCCGCGACACTTGGCGATGATGCGCCAGGTCCTCGACGGTCTCATCCCGGTGCCCGAGGTCGAGTTCGAAGTCGCCGCGGTGCGTCAGGTTCCCAAGGGGCGTCAGCGCACCGGGCGTCGCGCCAAGCCCATCGTCGACTGACCGGCGGAACAGCCGCGCTCAGAGTGCGGCGCGCAACTCGACAGCGCGTCGGGCAGCATCTTCGGTCGACGCGCCGAGCACGGTCAGGTGGCCCATCTTGCGTCCCGGCCGAGCCTGCGCCTTGCCGTAGAGATGGAGCTTGGCATCGGGCAACGCCAGCACCGTCGACCAATCGGGCCGACCGATGTCGGGCCAGAGATCGCCGAGCAGGTTGACCATGGCGACACCGGGTGCAGTCATCTCGGTCGACCCCAGCCCAACGCCGCAGATTGATCGGATCTGCTGTTCGTACTGGCTGGTCACGCTGGCATCGAGGGTCCAATGGCCCGAGTTGTGCGGTCGGGGAGCCATCTCGTTCACGAGGAGCTGCTCGTTTCCCGCCGAGTCGGTGATCACGAACATCTCGACGGCGAGGACACCCACGTAGTCGAGTTGTTCGGCGATGGCGCAGGCAATCGTCGTGGCTTGCGCTGCCAACGTCGACGAGACAGCGGCCGGGATCGTCGACACGTCGAGGATCCCGTCGACGTGCGTGTTCTGCGCGATCGGCCAGGTGACGGTGGCACCGTCGGCAGTGCGTGCGACCAAGACGCTCACCTCGGTCTCGAGGGCGAGCAGCGCCTCGACGACACAGCGAACAGTGCCCAGCTCACGCCACGCCGCTGCGAGCTCGGTGCGTCCGGTGACGCGCTGCTGACCCTTGCCGTCGTAGCCCATCCGGGCGGTCTTGATGACCACGCCACTGTCGGCGAGCGCGACCGGGATCTGCTCGACATCACCCTCGGCCGGATCGAGAACGGCATGGTCACCGACCGGGAAGCCGTTGGCGCTCAGGAACTGCTTTTCGGCAATGCGGTCCTGAGCGATGCGGACCGCATCGGGCGGCGGCGCGACGGGAACCGCTGCAGCGAGGACATCGAGGGCGTCCGCTGGCGGATTCTCGAACTCGGTGGTCACGACGTCGCAGATCGACCTGAGTCGGTCGAGTGCGTTCTCGTCGTCGTACGCGGCGGCGATGTGCTCGTCGGCGACAGCACCAGCCGGCGCGTCGAGGTCGGGATCGAGCACGACGGTGCGGTACCCCATCAGCTTGGCGGCAACGAGTGCGTAGCGACCGAGCTGACCGCCGCCCAGCATGCCGATCGTCGCGGGCGGAAGAATCGGGTCCATCAGTTCAGCTTTGGTCAGTTCTTTTTCGTCGGTTCAGCTTGGTCGGTTCAGCTGCTCAGGCCGGCGGCAATGTCGAGTCGGCAGCAGCGTTGCGCCGGTCGGCGCGATACTCGTCGAGTGCCGTGCGCAGCGCAGCGTCGTGGTTGGCGAGGAGTGCGACAGCGAACAGCGCGGCGTTGGTCGCCCCTGCCTCGCCGATTGCAAAGGTGGCGGTCGGGATACCAGCGGGCATCTGCACGATCGCGTACAGCGAGTCCTGTCCGGACAGGTGGCGCGATGCCACAGGCACACCGAGGACCGGAAGGGTCGTCTTGGCAGCGAGCATGCCGGGGAGGTGTGCCGCCCCACCGGCGCCGGCGATGATCGTCTGCAGGCCGCGATCGATCGCTGCTTCTGCGTAGGCGAACATCTCGTCGGGCATGCGGTGAGCGCTGACCACCCTCGTCTCGTGGGCAACACCGAAGTGTGTGAGAACGTCGACGGTCTTCGACATCGTCGGCCAATCGCTCGCCGAGCCCATCACCACGCCGACGACGGGCTGGTTTGCACTCACGCTGCGATCGTCCACCGGCGCAGGTTACGTGTTCGACCGCTGAGCGCGACGCGGCGAGACTGCACGACGAGGTTCTCGAACCGAGTCAGGCGGTGCCGAGACCCAGGGCGGCGGCAGCGGCACGCACCTGGACGATCGACCCGTCGATGATCGAGGCATCTGCGGGAAGGCCACTGTGGCCTCCGCCTCCCACGGTCCGGAAACCGCGGGCGAAGTAGAAGATCGCGCCGAGCACGATGAGGAACACGATGATCGCCAGCACCCACTGCATCGTGGACGACATACGACGCCCGGTCGGTTGTCCCGTGCGGTGCACTGTGGGTCGGCCCTTCGGTGCCGTGTAACCCCGACCGCTCTTCACTTCGCTCGTCGCCATGAGCACCAGGCAATCAGACCCGGTCCCCCGGCACAAGTGATGCAATCAGTATTTCCTGACCACTCCAGCCGTCGCGGCGCCATAGGGTCCACGCGATGAGTCCCCTCGATGGTCGCGTCGCACTCGTCACCGGCGTCTCGCGGCCGCTCGGCATCGGGTCGGGTGTGGCACAGCGCCTGCACTCGCTCGGTGCCACGGTGTTCGCCACCGGCTTCACTCCGCACGACGCCGAGATGCCTTGGGGCGTCCAACCCCTGGACGATCTCGGCTTCGACGTGCACCATCACGACCTCGAAGACCCAGCGACTCCCGCCGCTCTGATCGATGAGGTGATCGACAGCCACGGCCGTCTCGACATCGTCGCGGCGGTACACGCCCGCTCATCCGATCGTGGACTCGCCGACGTGACCGCCGACGAACTCGATCGCTGCTGGAACGCGAATGTGCGCAGCATCGTCTTGCTTGCCCAACGGTTCGCCGCGGTTCATCAGCCCGCTCCGAGCGCTGACCGGCCGACGGGGCGGATGCTGTGGTTCACCAGCGGTCAACACCTCGGGCCGATGGACGACGAGATCGCGTATGCCGTGAGCAAGGGGGCGCTGCACCAGATGACCGCCTCGATCAACCACGCTGTGTCGGCGAGCCGGATCATCGCGAACTGCATCAATCCGGGTCCGGTCGACACCGGATGGGCAGTCGGCGACCGCTCAAGCGCACTCGACCAGGTTGCTCAGATGTTCCCCGACGGGCAGTGGGGCACGCCCGACAGCGTCGCCGACCTCGTCGCGTTCCTGGTCAGCGACGAAGGCGCCTGGATCCGGGGCCAGGTGCTGAACTCCGAGGGCGGATTCAACCGTTTCGGCTGACCGCCACCATTGTGTCGGCACCCGCGCCCGTCGGCGATCCGGTCACGGCGACCCTTGTCGTACGAGGGCCTTCGTGCGCATCGCCGCGACTGCTTCGCGCTCGCCGGGAGTCGTGCCCGGGTCGGCGAGTCGGTGGTCGCACGCTGCGACGGTGAATGCCTCGATCTCTCCGGCGCCTCGAGCCCGTTTGAAGACTTCGACGCCGATGCGCGCACCCATCTGCTGGGCGAAGCCTTCGACTTCGAAGGTCGCCATCTCGACGTAGGTCAGCGCAGCATCGAATCCGGCGGGCCCGCCGGCGGCGTTGGTCCAATCGATCACGACGGGTCCGTCGTCGGTGATCATGACGTTCATCGGATGCAGGTCCAGGTGCATCACGCTGTCGTCGCGGCGCTTGGTTGCCGCTGCAGCGGACGGCGTGACCATCCAGTTCGGTGCCACCAGCGCATTGATCTCGCGCTGCACGCGGGCGAGCAGTCGGACATGGGAGAAGAGCTTCCATGGGCGTGCTTCGAAGTCGTCGAGCATCGTGAGGCCGTCGATGCGTTCCATGACGATGTCGCGGTCAGCGAGGTGGTCTGCTGAGAGGTCGAACACTTTCGGCACACGGACGCCTTGCTCGGCAACGAACCGCATGACGCGTCGCTCGTACTCGATCGTGGTCGACGGTTCGCGGTAGCGCCGCAGGACACGGCCGTCGCCGATGTCGTACACGTCAGCGGCGCGGCCGCTCGCAATCAGCGGGCCCGGGGAAGGAGGAGGGACGACGGCGTCGGTCATGTCAGCCGAGCACGTCAGTCAAGGCATCGAGGGCACGGTCGATGTCGGCCTGGGACGTGTAGTGGACGAAGGACAGACGGACGACACCATTGGCTGGGTCGACACCGACGCCGTCGAGCACGCGCACGGCGTAGTAGTCGCTCGCGCTGGTCTGGACGCCGTGCTCGACGAGGCCGTGGGCGACGTCACCCGGTGTCTGCGTCAGTGGCAGAAAGGCGATCGTGGGGCAGCGGTGTCCGGCGACGGCATCGAGGGTGCTCGGGCCGATGAGCCGAACCGCCGGGTGACTCCCGAGCACATCGAGGAGCTGCACGGACAGCGCATCCTCATGCTGTCGCCACAGGGTGGAGGCACCGTCACAGGCTGCGCGCAGCGAGTCCGATCTATCGCCGCCGTGATGCGTGTGGAACGCAGTGATGTAGTCGAGTACTGCGCCCGAGGCAGCGACCTGGGCATGGTCCGGGCCCGCAGGGTTGAGCCGTTTGTCTGCGAAGCCCGAGTTGAAGAAATGTGCCTGATTCGGCAGCGCTTCGAGCGTGTCGTTGCGAACGAACATGAGGCCCTGGTGCACCGAGTAGGTCTTGTAGAGGCTGAAGAGGTAGACGTCGGCCCCGAGCGCTGCGACGTCGGGAATCGTGTGAGGAGCGAACGACACGCCGTCGACGATCACCCGCGCACCGACTGCGTGAGCCAGTTCGGTGATGCGCGCGATGTCGTTCTCCTGGCCGACGATGTTCGAGGCGTGCGGCACCGTGACCAGGCGGGTCTGCGGAGTCAGCAGCGCTGCGAACTCCTCGATGTCGAGAAGCCCGGTTGCAGGATCGGTCCGCCACTCGTGCATCGTCAGCCCACGGCGCGCGGCCATCCGGCGCACGGCACCGGTGTTGGCTTCGTGATCCTGGTTGGTGACGATGACCTCGTCGTCCGGCCCGAGGGTCTGCCCGAAGGCATCAGCGAGGACGAAGGTGTTCATCGACGTCGACGGGCCGAACACGATGTCGTCGGTGTCGACACCGAGTGCTTCGGCCCATCGGGCACGGGACCGGTCCATCTCGTTGCCGGCCTGCTTGGACGAGCCGAACTCGGAATACGGCTGGACCTTGGTGTCGGTGTAGTAGGCGGTGAGGGCGTCGATGGTCTGCTGGCAAGCGAAGGACCCGCCGGCATTCTCGAAGAACGACTGATCGTCGTTGATCGACCGGGCGAAGGCGGGAAACTGACTGCGGACCCAGAGCAGGTCGATCTCATTGCTCATATGGTCAACGTACCGTGCGCGCTCGCCTGGTTTTCACCTCCGACGCCCGCCATTATGTCTCGGGCGACCCGGGCGAGGTCGCCACATGCACCTGCGGGCCCTGCGCCCACATCGTGCGCGAGTCAGCGGCATCCAGTTCTCCCAACAGTTCAGCCTGGAGACCCGCACGATGCCGTCGTTGGTCTGCACGTCGTTCACCCTGAGTCCGTGACCATCGCCGTCGGACCACATCATCTGCAGACCGTAGTATCAGAAACGCGTCGGCTTGAGCTTGCGATGGACACCCACGATCCCAGCAATCGGATCGATCGCCACGCTCATCCAGGGCATCGAGCACCTTGTCCAGTGATGCCTCGCGTTGCATGAAGGGGTGCGAGCTGGGCAGCGGCGACTCTCATGATTTCGAACCGAGCGACAGGCGCCGCCGCGCTGCCGTACCTGGCGACGCGACCGCAAGGTGCGAGGCTGGGCAGATGGACATCGATGTTGCCTCAGTCGATCATGCGCTCCGCACCACCCGAGCCGTCCGCCGACGACTGGACCTCGAACGCGACGTCGACGACCAGATCATTCTCGACTGCATCGACGTGGCCGAACAGGCGCCGACGGGCGGCAATCTGTCGAGCCGTCGGTGGATGGTCATCCGCGACCCGGCACTGAAGCAAGGCGTCGCCGACATCTACCGGCGCGGTGCTGGCCAGTCGATGGTCGACGCGGCCGATCGACTGGCCGGGACCGGCGCACCACAGGAACAGAACATGGCATCGGCTGCCTACCTGGCCGAACATCTCGAAGAGGTCCCTGCCATCGTCATCCCGACGATCATAGGTCGGCACGACGGCAGCGGTCGACCGGGACTCTTCGACTCCGTCATCCAGGCGGGTTGGAGTTTCTGTGTGGCGCTGCGCGCACGCGGACTCGGCACGGCGTGGGTCACCGCCGTGCTCGCCGAGCGGGATGCAGTCAAGGAGCTGTTGGGCATCCCCGAACACCTGACCGAGATCGCGATGTTCCCAGTCGCCTGGACCAAGGGCACCGATTTCTCTCCCGCCCCACGCCACCCGGCACGAGCCATCACCTACTTCGATGGCTACGCCCGAACGTACGAGTTCGGCCCGAGCAACCCGCCATGCCTGGCTGATGGACCCGGCACGATTGCCGAGATCGACATCGCTGCCCCGCCCTCGGTGGTCTGGCCGATCATCTCCGACATCAATCTGTCCGCTGCGTACTCACCGGAGTTCCAGCACGCCGAGTGGGTCGATCCGGACGGTTCCGTCGGCATCGGATCGCAGTTCGTCGGCACGAACCACAACGACACCTTTGGTGAGTTCAAGGTGCCCTCATTCATCGACGCCTTCGAACCCGGCGTGGCCTTCGGGTGGCGGACTTCGGACATGGACAACCCGGGTGCACGGTGGCGCTTCGACCTCGAACCGGCGGGCTCGGGAACTCGACTGCGCTACTCGATGATTCTCGGACCCGGCCCCTCGGGACTGACGATGGCAATCGAACATATGCCTGCCAAGGCAGATCGCATTCTCCAGCGCCGCGTGCGCTCCCAGCGCACCTCGATGCTCCAGGTTCTCGCCGGGGTCAAGCGCACCGCCGAGGGGTAGGGGTCAGTAGCGAGGCGGGAGTCAGCAACAGGGTCGGGGTCAGGCAGCGCCGCCAGACACCTCGACGTCGAACGCCGTGATGTACGACGAGTCGTCGGAGAGCAGGAAGTCGACCGCTGCGGCGACCTCGTCGAGCGACCCGTAACGGCGGAGCGGCACCGAGTTGATCATCTGCGCCGCGACCGCTGCGGGGTCGTCTGGGAAGTACTGGCTCGGAGTGTTTGCCTGCAGTTCGACTTGACGGTCCCACATCATGCCGGGACCAATGAATGCCGGACTGACCGAGTTGACCCGGATCGAATGGTGAGCAAGATCCTTGGCCGCAGTCTTGGTCAATGCAATGACCGCAGCCTTCGATGCGCTGTATGCCGCCATGTTCGGCGCACCGCCGTAAGCCATCGACGCTGAGTTGACCACGGCGCCGCCGCGACCTGCAGCGATCAGGGTGCGGGCGAACGACTGCAGCACCGTGAAGACACCAACGACGTTGATGTCCAGCACGCGCCGCACGTCATCGACGTCGACGTCGACGATGTTGACGAAGTCGCCCTGATAGCCCGCATTGTTGAACAGCAGATCTGCCACCACGCCCTCGGCGGCGAGGTCGGCAAAAGTCTGCTCGACGGCCGCTGCATCGGTCACATCGAACTGGGTCGACACCGGTGTCGGCGCGCCGACAATCGCGCTGCACATCTCGTGGGACGCCGAGACGTCGCCGAGCTCGGCCAGCACCACGCGAGCACCCTTGGATGCCAAGCGAAGTGCCGTGGCGCGCCCGATGTCGCCGGCAGCACCGGTGATCAACGCCGTGCGACCATCGAAGTTGCGCGCCTGATCGGTTGCGCTGCTCACTGCGGAATCTCAGTCGCCGAGGCGTTCACCGTCGGAGCCGAAGAGGTGCACCGGTCCGTTGACTTCGATCGAGACGGCATCACCGCGCGTCACCGTCGAGGTCCCGTCCTGACGGACGACCAGCATGTGCTCGCTGCCTTCGTGAATCGACTTGACGAACACGAACGCCTCCGAGCCGAGCTCCTCGACGACGGTTACTTCGCCCTTGATTCCGCCTGGCGCATCAGTGAACCGGAGATGTTCGGGGCGCACACCGAAGGAGAACGAATCGTCGCTCTGCGCACGCATCGCCGATAGATCGTTACCCGCGAACCCCCATTTCACCCAGTTCAC
>ENA-ORXT01001355-ORXT01001355.1-marine-metagenome-genome-assembly--contig:-NODE-1355-length-33357-cov-8.900000_pt1 | contig 33357 bp, 28 predicted proteins | sample MGYA00237868_ERZ511482 | MGnify/ENA metagenome assembly ERZ511482 | reverse complement strand
TTAGGGGTTTTATGTTATTGTTATACTTTTTCAGATGATGATGGGCCAGATTTTGATTACCAACTTATTGATTTAGATGGAAACTCCATGATTGATTTCAATACTTTCATAACCATGGATGACAATCACATAATCGACTTTAATAAAGATGAGTTTCAATCTACAGTATACAATACTCAATCATTGGAAGTAATTACAGTAGAGTCCCAATTGAAGCTCATTGAAGCTGATGCAAGGCACAATGACGAAAAATTTTACTTTGGCCATAATGGTAAAGACAGCATCCTAGTCTTCGATGAATCTATGTCGAAAATAAAAAGCATTTCATTCGAATTTGAAAGCAATGAAAATATAATAAGACTTTTTGGTGCTTCAACAAATGCGAGTGGACAAACTCAGTTTTATTTTAGAGTTTCAGAAATTGAATCAATTTTCTCAGATGCACTATATAATAAATTAATTGACGAAACTGGATCTACTTTAGAAGAATTTGATTCCGGCTTTTCCTTTTATAAATTTGAACAAAATTTACAAGTATTAGCTTTCGGCCAACAAGGAATATTAAAATATAATATTCAAAATGATGAATTCAAAACTATTTCATTTCCAATATCTGGCTTTGCAACTACTTTTCAATCCGGTAAATATTCCATAGCCAAATACGCTACCATTTCTGGTTTATTGGAATTTTTTGATTCCGATTTCGAGATATCAAATCTAGCTGAAATAGAATCGAATCTTGATTTAAGATTAGATTACTTTTTTGACGACGAAGGCAATGAATACCTCTGGTATAGTCCATTTTCAGGTTCATCAAATTATAGCTCTATATATAAAAACAATATAAATCTTCAGCGAATAGAAAATTCAAGTGAGATAATCTCAAGTAAACTACAAAATTTACCCCTAAAACTTCTTTCAATTGGACCGTTTGGGACTGAAATAACAGAGGTATATAGTATGTTACCTACTGGTACTCACGATTTAGATGAATCAGTCTTTAGTTTATCTCCAAACCCTGTGAGTAACGAACTTAGAATTTCATCGGATCAGGAATTTGAATCTTATATTATTTTTGATAATACAGCTAAAGTAGTACAGCGAAAATCAATATTTGTAAATGATTTTAATATTGACGTAAGTCAGTTAAATCCAGGAATATATTTTCTCAGATTGCAATCAACAGACAATCAAACAGAAGCCAAGAAATTTATCAAAATCAAATAGTAAGTAGACATTGGATTATAACTAATGTTTCTTTGCCTTGATTTATTTCAGTTGATAGAAAACTCCAATGGTGTAGGAAGGCGCTGCAGCAATTATTTCCCCTCGTAACGCGGCGGCAAATCCTGCAGTTATTCCAAAGTTGTCTTTGATAAAGTAGCCGGCTTCTAGAGATAGACTTGTGAATTCCGCATTGTTGGCAAACAAACTTGTACTTGTAATGCTTTCAGCTGTAGCTCCATTTTTAAGTGACTCTACTGCATTTAATTTACTGCTGAGCCAAAATTTTCTATTGGGACTTGCTATTCCAAATTCAAGACCATATCTAAATTCTTCCGAAAATTCCTTTGTTCGATTATTAAATCCGACAAATCCACTGGCATATGCAGGAATTTCCTAAGATGAATCCACTGCCAGCATCCAACTGAACAAACTGATTGAATTCACCGTCACCTGTTTGCAAGTTGCCCAGTTTTCCACCAGATGATTTTCCGGTTGGAAGACCAAAACCAACAGTTACTGCTACAGGGAAAGAAGAACCTGGCTGTGTGAGGCCATACTTTAAACTAACATCAATATCCCCAACGGTATTAATGGCATCTCCTTCTATGATCAATTCGTTTGTGGTTCTTGAAACTAAATTGTTTGAATAATTTCTGCTAAAGAATGGAGCGTTAATAATTCCAGTCATGCAATCTGTAAATCCATATTCCGCATAAATGAAGGTATTGAAAACTCCAGTAGTAATGTTGGGGTCGATCAATCCTGCATCGGTATAATGCTGATCAAAAATTGTCCACCATTGTGACAGCTTAAAATAAGCATCTCCTTTTGCTTGCGGCCAAGGGCCACCAGCTTGTAGTGAAGGTCCAAAACAAATAAGCAATATTATTATTAAAGAGAATTTTTTCATTAGAATTACTTCAAAATTTTATTTATAAATTGCCATCTCCAACCTTTACATTTAACGGCTTACAGAAATAAACTAAAAATTTGTAATCTTGGAAATTCACATCGGAAACATCATATCTATGCCTCCCAGAAAAAACTTCAACTGCACCAATTTCGTATGCGTTTGCTATTGAATTTGCGTTATTAGATAAATAAATGTAAAGACCAGGAAGTGCCGTTGAGGCCTTATAATTATCTTCAAATTCAATCTCAACTCCAGATCCAGATTCTGAGTATGTAAAGTCACCTTCCAACAGATAACTAGAGGTTTTCTTTATAAAGCTATTTAATGACTCCTCTGTATTTACCGTACTTGAACCAACTGCTACTAAGATTGAACCTTGGAGGATCTGTTCTTCGTCATCATAACGCAAACGGATGATTGATGCTCCCACTGCGATGGCAGTCGCCAAGCCATTGTTATCAATTTCAATATATTCCGGATTGCTACTAGACCATTCAAAATCAACTTCATCATGAACTCCAATATTATTATGATACATGGCTTCAAATTGGAAATTTGAATTTACTTCCAAACTATCAAGAACAGTAGAAATTCTTATTTGAGTTTCAGTCAAATCATCGACAATATCATTTTTAATGCAGGCGGTTAATGGGAGTATTGCAAAGACAAAAATTAATAAAAATTTCATTTGATTGTTTTAAACAAATATGCCTCAAAATAAACAAAAGCAAATAGCTAAAATGCTTCTACAATCAAAAGGTATGTTTATAAATAGCTACGATTGCCTGAAGTAGAAGTTTGCAGGGCAAACTATTGGATTTCAATCAAGAATCTGAAATAAATATCTTTTCAATGACCATGATTATAAAACCTAAATTCGTCAAGGTTTACTATTTGCGGAAGCATAAAGAGACAAAGTATGCAATGGTTATACATATAAGGTTACTTACAGAAGGTTGAACTTGATCAAAACAAGAAAAACCGAAAATCTAGTAAATCAGACCGTTAAATGATTTTATCATTCCGAATATAAAGTAATTATGATTAAGAAGTTAGAGCGCTTTATTTTAGTAATAAATTACAATGCTAACAACTTCTAATCAATCCACAATGCAATGTTCAGAGAGAGAAATGCAAATCATAAGGCTCATTGCATTTGAGTATACTTCGAGTGAAATTGCTGCTAGGCTTTTCATTAGTGAAAGCACAGTTGATACTCATAGAAGAAGAATCTTTAAAAAACTTGGTGTGCGAAACGCAGCAGGAATGGTGCGACGCGGTTTCGAATTATCCATTCTTAAGATCGGTACAACTATAAGATAATCTACTAAATATTAGAATTGCTGAGGTTTCCCCTATGGAATCGTAAATTAACGCTAAGTCCAGTAAGCAATAATTTCTCATCTGAGTAAGCATGATCCATTTCTAAATCATAAGGTTTTACCTCTACAAAAGGGGCAAGGATTAGACTTATGTTTTTCAACTTAATGACGGTGACCCCTATACTGAGTACACCTGTTATAAAGCTTTTATTTATTTCAGCATCCAAGTCATTCAATGGACTTTCTTGAATTGAATAATTCAATTTAAATTGAAATTGCGGATGTAAAATAAGTCGCCCAAATGTAAGTGTCGATTCAATCCCAATAGGCAAACTCAAATATGTGTTTTCTACAAGTCCATTTTCATCAAATCCTATATCTCTGAATGCACCATTCTGATTTTGGCTTCCCCATCTAAGGTCTGTAAGCGGCTGGTAACTATATGACGATATTCCTAAGCCAGATTGTAAGATTAAAATTTCAGAGATAGCGTAATTTATTTGGAATGATGCAGCTGTCGAGGCTCTACCCTCGATGCCATTATACAAAGGAACGGAACTCAATTCTGTTTCTGCAAATCCCGTTGAGTAATAGTATGATGCGCCAAAATCAAAACTCCATTTTTGTGCAAAACAAGATGCAGAAATAAAGAGCGCAATTAAAACTAGGAAATTTTTCATGATTAGAAGTTGAGTAAAGAATAATTGCTGCAAATTTATGAATTTCAAAAATAAGAAAACCACCTAATGTAAATCCAATACTTACGATCTTAGAAAAAATTAAACGTTTAATTATTGAAAGTATTTTATTTATACTTTAAAATGATCGTTCGATAAGCAGATATTTAAAAATTCCATGACCTGCACTCTCCCACTTCCCAGTAAAATTTTTTGGGATGATTACAAAATCACCTGTATAAAATTTCTGTATATTTCCTTCTTCATCTGTCAAGCTCAATTGACCAGTCAAAACTTGTATTAATCTCTCTTTTATAGGAATATCTACGATTTTTGTTCCTGGTATTTCGGCAGATAAGGATATGGTAAGTTCTGCACCACTTATCAACACTTCCGTAAATGAATCGCTATCTTCAAAATTAATGTGTGTACCGGAAAGGATTGCCTTATCAATTAAAAAATGACTTTGCTCCGGCTTAATTTTGGAATCGTCTTCTCTTGAAGTGCTGATAACAGAAAGTTCATAGTGCAAATTTGATCCAGCTTTGATTTCCCAATCACCAATGTAACCTTTGGGTGCAAAAAAGTAATCACCAGCATTAAATATTTTCGTTTGCCCAATAGAGGGTAAGATTTTGGCTTGACCATGAAACATGTAAATGAATTCATCAAAAGGAAAATTGTCCATTTTGTTGACCCAAGTTTCAGTAGAAACGATATAGACACTTAACTCCTCCCCTTTGTATAAATTTTTCTGATAAAAGTCTTTTTCTGGCTCAGCTTTGATTTCGATCTTTTCCAATCCTATACCTGACAAAATAGACTTATCTAGTAAAATCGGCTGAATTGATTTGACCTCAGAGTTTTGACAAAAAGTTACATCAACTAAACTGAGCAAAAGTAAAAAGGATAAAGTAATTTTTTTCATTTCATAGAGATTTATGCCAATCGATTAATTCAATATATAGGTCATCAAAACTATTATCAAGCTCACAAATTTCTTGGAAGTTTAGGTCTTTTTGTTCCATTAGATATAGGATTGTCAAATCATATTGGTACTAAGATAATATTTGTTTGGTACCATCCTCCAATTCAAAAACTGGCAATCCATTGAAATACTTATACTTTCTTGAAGATAAATATTAATTTTTTCATGAAGCATATAATCATTATTGAAGTTTGAGGATATGTACTCCGCATGGCCTTCAAGCTTCCAATTTATTTTACCGATGGAGGTCGATAGCACATATGAGTTATCTGAAAAATATTACATATTGTGCATAAATTCATGTGCCAAAAGCTTGGTAAAACTAAACTCACGAAACTCAAAATTGTTAATCTCCCACTCTGTAGTTACCCTATTATTTTCAAAATCAATTTCTCAATTTTTCATGACGATTTTATCGAATAATGCATAAGCAATGGATCTCTAATAAAAGGATGTATATGTGGATAAAATTTATAATCATTGAGACAAAGATCGATATGGATTTGATGATGGAATAAATCTGAATTCTGTATGAGCTTAATAACATTATCGATTACTTGTTCGGTATTTTTAGACAGATCGCTATTATGATATATTGTTACATAATCAAATTCCGTCTCATGAGCATATGAAAAGTTGGGATTGAGAAAAAAGAAGGTCCAAAAAAGGAAACCAATGCCAAGCATTGAAATTGAGCTAAGTAAAACTTTTTTTATTATTGACAACATGTTTTATAATTTTAGAAATAAAAAAAATAAGCAATCAATTGCACTATGATAAAGCTTTTCGACGAAGGAATATAAAATAACTAGGAGGTAGTTGTGAGTTAGGTGTATATGCTTGTTAAAGCACTTGTGAAATTGTTATCATTGCGGAATTTGCTCTCTCTAAGATATATAGCTATCTTTTAGGAAACCTGAGCGTATTGGCCAAGCATACTGCCTAAAAAAATCATACTTGCTTGCGGATACAATAGATGGACAGAATCGTTTTCGATTATAAAAAATAAAACCCTTCTAATTTCTAAAGGACTTAAAGAAAATTATTTTTTTGTTATAAAAATGTTTCTCCTATGAAATTTCAATATATATCCATTCTCATGACCTCTTTACTACTTATATCATTTTCAAATCTACAAGCACAAATTTATGATGATCCAAGTGATTTAGCGGAAGCTGTTAATGCTGCTTTGAATGGAGGAACTTTCATATTAAAAAATGGTACCACCATGATTTTGAATCAACTTTTGAAGTTGTAGCAAGCGAAAGTAATCCAGTCATCATCAAAGCTGAGACGATTGGAGGAGTTGTTTTGACTGGTGAATCGCATTTTGTTATTCGCAAATCTGCATGCCTAACCTTAGAAGGCTTTATTTTGATGGTCAAGTTGAAGATTCTTTAGTCAAACTCGAAGACAGTAATAATATTCAAATCACTAGAAATATCTTTGAACTTGAAACAAATGAATCAATTTAATGGGTATTTATTGGAGGGTTTGGAATGATAATGTTTATCCTTTCAATTATCCAAGTCATCATAATCGAGTAGATCACAATATATTTCAAAACAAGAATACTCCTGGCCACTTCATAACTATTTATGGCTCATTTGACGATAGTGGATCGGAAGAAATTTTTTTCAATCTCAAAACGACAAGATTGACTATAACTACTTTGAAAATAATGCCCCAAGGGCTGTAAATAAGCAGGATTCAATTCGAATCGGCTGGAATGAAATGTCACAAAGTAGTGGCTTTACAATAGTGGCACACAATTTATTTGAAGACTGTGAAGGTGACCCAGAAATTGTATCCATAAAATCATGCGATAATATTGTCAGACGCAATACATATTTAAAATCTTACGGCACTTTATCTTTGCGACATGAGAATAGAAATAGAATTGAAGGCAATTACTTTTTTGGTGGAGACAAGCCTATAGGAATATCTCCTGCTAAATCAATTTTATATACTTACGGTATTCGAATATATGGGACAGATCGTCTGAATATAAATAATTATATGGAAGGCTTAAATGGCACACGATCGGATGCGCCGATACATTCACTTTGGGAGATGCGATAGATGGTCAAAGCTCTACTCTTTCAAAACACTTTAGAGCCGAAAGGATCGCAATAGTTTTTAATACGCTAGTCAACAATAATCACGGTATTGAGATTGGGTTTGATAACAACGATAATTACGGAAAACATTTAGAGGACATCAATGTCGCAAATAATTTAATCATTGGGTCAGAGAATAGCTTGGTTCAAATAGTAGATACAGACAATGACCAAGGAGATAATATTACTTGGAAAAGTAATTTAATGTATGCAACTGGAAATGCTACCCTACTTGGCGGCGCTACGATTACTTCCTTTAATGCAACTGAAGTGATTGATGAGAACCCAAATCTAGCGTTTGATAATTCACTTAACATTTGGAGGTCTACAACCTCCACTCCACTATATGAATATACATTAAATATTGTCTCAATTAATGAAGATATAGATGGGCATGTAAGACCATTAATTAGCAATCCTGGAACAGATCACTGCATCATTGAAACTGTTCGCTTCAAACCTATAACGCCAGATGATTTTGGACCAAATACTTATGAAAATCCCATTACCTCTCTAAGCATTGGTGGTCACAGCCAAGATGTTTTATTTTAACCTATTCTTACCAATAACATCTTGCATTTGAAAAATTTACACCCAAATGCTAATAAAATCAAAAATCCACAACACCTCAACTGTAAATGTATCGAGATTAAACAGCGGAATTTATTTTGCTAAAGTTTCAGTCGATCAGAAATTTGAACTTTTTAAAATCATTATTCAAAACTAATAATAAACATTTGTGATGTTGAGTCAGTCTAATTAATTCAATTTTAGCTTGATGGAGGCAAAGGTTCATTAAATGCTATTATTTAGATATTCCAAATTTCAATAAAGGAGAACCTGAAGGAATAGATGATTTTTATCTTGCATAGCTTAATATTTTCCTTAATCCAAGTAATTAGGTAAACGGTAATTACGCATAGAGGGATTAGTCACTTATTACTTTTTTTAATAATTCTGGTACCAACTAAATTTCTCATTTATTATAGCTTTTTTTTCTTTCTTCAAAAAATTTAGCAAAGCCTCTAAAACAGGAGTACATCCTTTCCCTTTTAACCAAATCAAACTCCAAGTTGACATAATCGGTAAACCCTTTACAGGAATAATTTGCAAATCTTTGTTTATCAATTCATTTTTTATCCCAATCAAGGGCATAATAGAATAACCCAGTCCTGCTAACACTGCCTGTTTTACTGCCTCATTTGAAGTCAATTCCATTTTTTTAATAACTGAAATTTTATTTCTTTCAATAAATCTCTCCATAGACTGCCTTGTACCTGATCCAGGTTCTCGATAAATCAATGCCAACTCTTTAAATATATCTTTGCTTAATTTTCTTTTGCTATAATTTGTTTTATTGTTTCCAACCAAGTATAATTTGTTTTCAAGCAAATCCAACTTCTCAATACTTAGTCCAGAAGGTAAAATAGAAACAAGAGCGAAATCAACTTCATTCTTAGCCAAGCTTTCAATCACTTCATTTTTATTGGTAACTTCCATTGATAATTTAACTCCAGAGTTAGCTCTCAAAAAATCAGAAAGAAAAAAAGGCATAACATATTTCCCAGTTGAAACAACAGAAATTTTTAACCGTCCACTCAATTGCCCTTGATAAGTTAGCTCTTTATTGTTTATCACATTAACTTGATTGATGATTTCTTCCGCAGCTTCCGCAATTTCCTTTCCAAAATCAGTAATATAGATTCTTCTTCCTATCAGTTCTGTTAAAGGTATTTCAAATTGGCTTTGCAGATTTTTTAATTGAATTGACACTGCAGGTTGTGTTAAGTGCAGTTTTTCCGAAGCCTTTGTAATACTTTGAGTTTTCACAACCATCAGAAATATCTGTAATTGATTAAGAGTATAATTCATAAAATATATTTATGATTAAGATATAATATATAAATGGCAGTTAATAATTAATTAGTGTAAATTTATATTATTAAATTAAAACAAACTATAAAATTAAAACGATATGCTACTAAGATTTCTAATTGTATTATTCTGCCTTCAATTTGTTAGTTGTTCAATAATAAGACCGGGAGAATATGGGGTAAAGCAAAAATTTGGGAAACTGTCTGAGCAGGGGTATGATTCGGGCACTGTATGGTACAATCCATTTACAACAAAAGTTGTAAAAACGGATATCCAGATAAATGATATCGAATTGACTTTAAGTTTACCAAGTAAAGAAGGGATGAGTATAAATTCCAAAATCTCAATTCTTTATAGAATTGATAAAGAAAGTGTACCGATGGTGATTAGGAATATTGGAAGGAATTATGAACAGATAATATCCAATGTATTTAGATCTGCGGCTGCAGATGTTTGTTCTAAATATTATGCAAAGGATATGCATTCCGGTATGAGAGCTGATATTGAGAGCTCTATTAAAGATAAAATGGGGGAAACCCTTCAAGAACAGGGAATAATAATTGAGGCCGTATTAATGAAAAGCATACAACTACCTTCGGGACTGGCTAAGTCTATAGAGGAGAAGTTACAGGCAGAACAAGATGCTATGAGAATGGTGTTTACACTAGAGCAAGAGAGGTTGGAGGCGGAAAGAATGATTATACAAGCTACAGGGCAAAAAGACGCTCAAAAAATTCTATCGGAAGGCTTAACTCCTGATATTATCAAGATAAGAAGTATTGAAGCATTTATTGAATTGGCTAAATCACCAAATAGCAAAATAATAATGACCGATGGAAAAGTCCCATATCTGATTGACTAAACATATGGAGAGGAATTTGGAGATCAAAAGAGATTATTGGATTCATCTTCAAATATAAAGTACCAAGCTAATTATGGAAATGAATCCGAAGTGAAATTAACTGTAAGCCCTTATCCGAACAGGACATATAGATTTTTCTTGGCTTTAAAAAAGATATAATCCAGATTATGATGTTATTAGATCCAAGCTTAATCCAGATCGATCAAGAAGCACTAAATAAGATAGATAATGATGCGAGATCAATATTCCGACAGATTACATTTTGTAAAAAAACGTCTTCAAAAAAATTATTGGATGCCTTTATAAAAAGCACAAATTGCTTGACTGAGTTATTGAGTATTAAGAATGCTCAAATGGAAGCAGAAACGGAAGATGATTTAAAAATTTATGAGAGAAACCTGAATAAAACAATACTTTATGTTGTAAACGAAATAAAAAATGGGCATCCTTTTGAAAAACAAATTCAACTATTTCAATTATTCAGATTAATATCCCCTGAGTCTCATGAAATACATCCTAACCGTTATAGAAACACGGTGGTTCAAATTGGTAGTCATTTATGTCCGGAGCCAGAAAGGATAAATAGCTTAATTGACCAGTTGTTTTATAACATGGAGAATATTTCTCATCCATTGATAAAGGCGATTTATTTTCATCACGAATTAATCAGAGTGCATCCATTTATTGATGGCAATGGTCGCATAACAAGAATCGCCAAGAATTGGATCCTAATGTATAATTTGTATCCGCCAATATTTGTTAAGAATGAAGTTGAAAAATCCGAATACATATCTGCGTTACACTACAGCTTCAAAGCAATAGCAGAAAATGGCTCAACATGGTCTATAGCAATTGATAATTTTTTTCAACAAGAGCTGAATCGTGTAAAAAGCAGCATACAATATGTCCTTGATGAAATAGCGAAAGGTTAACTAACTGAATGCTAAATTTATGTCATTAACAAACTAAAGTATAACTTCAATATAAAAATAAAAAGTTTACAATAATTAACGAATTATCTTAGTCAGATTTGAAACATTTTTTAATTCAATCATAAAACATAAAAATGAAAAGCATACTTAATATCAATTTAATATTGGGATTCATATTCTTCATACTTATTAATAAAATTAATGGCCAAGTTATATCGAATTCTAAGCTAGAAAAAAAAGAGTATACTTCTTTAGAAGATGCATTAAGCAACCCGAATTTAGTTTATAGCCTAAATTTAGGCGATCAGAAAACAATTATGCTTTCCGATAGTATCTTGCTAAAGTTCCAAAATCTAGAATATTTGAGTTTAAAAAATGACAGCCTTATAGAAATACCTTCTGGAATTGGCAACCTAGAAAATCTCAAAATACTTGATCTGAGCGGAAATAACTTTACGGTTTTACCTCAATCATTTTCAGGACTACAAAATTTAAGAGAAATATACCTTAATAACGAGACTAAAATGGATGTAAACCAAAGTCTTAATACCATTAAAAATTTGCCCAACTTAAGAATATTACACCTCGAGAATGACAATTTAAAAAGTGTACCCAACGCTTTATTTTCTCTTACTGGATTAGAAGCTTTATATCTTGACAATAATCGATTTGATAAACTTTCTGATAATCTGTGGGCAAACTTTGAAAATCTGGAATATTTAAGTTTGAAAAATGACCATCTTAAGGAAATACCTTCGGGAATTGGTAATCTAAAAAGTCTTAAAGTACTTGATTTGAGTGGAAACGACTTTACTTTTTTGCCTCAATCATTTTCAAGACTAGAGAATTTGCGAGAAATTTATCTCAATGATGAAAATGAAATGGATATAAACCAAAGTCTCAGCGTCATTAAAGATTTACCTAAATTAAAAATTCTACACCTCGAGAATGACAATCTACAAAGTATACCTCAGAATCTTTTGAGCCTTACACAACTAGAAGCTTTATATCTCAATAAAAATAGCTTCAATAAAATTCCAGTTGAATTAAAAGAACTCGATAACTTGAACTTAATAGATTTACACGACAACAAATTCAAACTAAATATTCAAGATTTACAATTTCAAGATAGTTTTGGTGTTAAAATAAGAATTTAACTTTGAATAAGGTTTCTTGCTTTCTAAATCATATTGATTCGATTAGATAACAAAAGCTCTGATGTCCTGAATACTAGTAAAGTAAATAATCTAATTAGTTTTTAATGCTAAAAGCAATCTTGCTTATGGTAAAACGACAATACATACTTCATATTGAATGATGAATAATAACTTACTGAGTTGATGATTCATACATTCCATTCAGTTAAGTATGATAAAATAAAAATAATGAAAATAGAAAAACTTGACTCCGGATTAACTGATATTTTAAATCATTTAATTGACCATGAAAAACAAATAGATAATAAACTTACACCAGTTCATAAAGATTATAAATTGAGTGGAAAAAACTTATACCGCTACTTATTATTAAGAAGCTTTGATCTTCGGAAATATCATGATAGTCTATCTGACTTAGGAGTTTCGTCGTTAAGAACTACAGAAGGTTATGTACTTAGCAATATCTATCATGTTGTCAAAAACTTGAGACTCATTCAAAATATTGATTTTGACTTTACTGATGAACTAGAAACCATAGGTTATAAAAAAAGTAAGAAACTTATAAAAAAGCATGCAAACTGCCTATTTAACGGTGGTGGTAAAAAGCATTTTACCGAAATTATGGTCACTCTTCCTAATGAAGCTGCAGAAGACAAAGATATTATAAGGAACATGATTCTCAGTGGTATGGAAATAGCACGAATAAATTTAAGTCATGGAGATATTGAAGTGTGGAGTAAAATGGTCTCAATAATACATGAAATTCAAAAAGAAACAAATCAAAAGGTAAAAATATATATGGACTTATCAGGTCCAAAAATTAGAACTTCGTCAATAAAAATTCATGGAAAAAAAGGTAAGATTAAAAACAGTATCTCGATAAAAGAAGGCGAACATATATTATTGACTAAAAATGAAACTTCAGGAAAAAATTCTAAATACGGAAAAAATAATGAAATAATTCAAAAAGCCGAAATTGGTGTTTTACTTCATGAAATTATTGACGATGCAAAAATTGGTGATGTCGTTTTATTCGATGATGGCATGATAAAATCCAAAGTAGTTAAAAAGAAATCTGACGGAATAGAGGTAGTAATTATTGCTTGTTACAAAACAAAAATATCTTCTCATAAAGGTATCAACCTTCCAGATACAAAACTTAACTTACCTGCATTGACTAATAATGATATTGAAAATCTTCCATTCATTTGTAAACATGCAGATATAGTCGGTTATTCGTTTGTAAGAACAGGTTCAGATGTTAAAAAGCTGTATAAGGAACTCGATAAAAATAATGCTAAAGATATTGGGGTTGTCTTTAAAATCGAAAATAAAGAAGCTTTTGAAAATTTACCAGACATATTATTCGAAGGGATGGTAAGAAATAAAATTGGAGTCATGATTGCGAGAGGCGATTTAGCAGTTGAAATTGGATTTGAAAGAATTTCAGAAGTGCAAAATCAAATCTTGTGGCTTTGTGAAGCAGCTCACATACCTGTCATTTGGGCAACTCAAGTTCTTGAAAATCTTGCTAAAACTGGTATGCCAACAAGATCTGAAATAAGTGATGCTGCCCTAGGAGCACAAGCGGAATGCGTAATGCTTAACAAGGGTCAATATATTAATGACGCAATTAAAGTTCTGAAGGATATTTTAATCAGAATGGAAGGGCATTCATTCAAGAAAAAAAATGAATTAAGGCAATTAAACATTGCATTAAGGTATTTAAATCGATAAAAATAATCTGAATAATAATGGCGTAGCAAAAAAAAAAATCGATTAAAGAATTGTATAAATAATGACAATCAGTAAGATGAGATAATAAATTGGATTCATTCTAGGCGCAGGAAATAAGTAGATAACATGCTATCTAATTCAATGCCATTACAACTTTTAAATAAAAACTCAAGTACGGATAATGAATAAACTAAAACAAATCCTTTCTGAAAGTTTTCAAATCTGTATTGGCATATTATTAGCAAGTATAGGATTAAAGGCATTCCTACTTCCTAATGGCTTTTTGGATGGAGGAGTTACTGGAATTGCAATTCTAATAAGCCAACTCTTAGAATTAAATATTTCTATCGTTCTGATGATAGTCAGTATTCCATTTTTATTAATAGGTTGGAAAAGCTTAAATAGAAGAATCGTTTTAAAGTCTTTCATTTCGATTACAGCCTTAGCAATATTTATTCATTTCGAAAACTTCACCTCTGTAACTGATGACAAGCTACTTATTGCTATTTTTGGAGGTTTATTTCTTGGAGGCGGAATCGGAATAACTATCAAAAATGGCGCTGTTCTAGATGGTTCAGAAATTCTTGGAATATATATCAATAATAGACTTGGAATAAGCATTGGAAAATTTATACTGCTCTTTAATATTGTTCTTTTTTCAATAACTGCCATTTTGATATCTGTAGAAGTCTCTATGTATTCAATTTTGACATTTCTTATAACAGCGAAAGTGATTGACTTAATGATAGAGGGTTTTGAAGATTATGTTGGTCTTATGATTGTCTCTGAAAAATCAAATGAAATTGAATCTAACCTAATCAAAGAAATAGGCACAGGCATCACAACTTACAAAGGGTCAAGAGGTTATGGGCAAAGAGGTCAAAAAATAAATGAAGATATTATTCATACAGTAATTAATCGAATTGACATAAAAAGAACGTACTCTTTAATTGAACAAACTGATAAAAAAGCATTCATCATTGAATTTGATGTAAACAATGTAAAAGGCGGAATTCTCAAGAAATACCTAAGTAAATAAAAATTAGTATCTCCAATAAAATTCATTTCCAATCATATCATAAAGATATCACAGATTGAGAATTCAGATTTTTAGATAACGACAGCAGCAATCTACAGCTAAGCAATAATTCAAAAGCAAAGTATCTAAAGATTGAAAATGCTGAATTCTTCAAATCCATTAATTAAAAATAATCAAGTTAGACATATCAAGAATAATGGAAACCTAATTAGATCAAATTAATAAATTGTAATTTAAGTCAGGTTTATAAATGCTTGATAATAAATAATAAAAATTATCAATATTAAATAAGCGTCAAGAAGCTGGAGTTACCATACAAGTATTAACAGATAGATCTGACCTACAGGAGAATATTATAAGGTGGTGGAATCATGAATTCGAAAGGAATAACCATAATGCGTATACAGATTTTGGATAAAAAGCAAACAGATGATAAGGAGAGATTTCTAGATGGATAAAATAGATACAAGAAATCCAGCTAGCGAATAAGATATTAAAAAACCAAGCAGCTTTGACTTACTTTTAATGCTTTAGAATAAGGCTTATAACAGATATCATAATTCCGATATCTTTACTGCAAAAAGAAAGGTCTAATACAAATTTATAAATGGCAAAAAAAATACTACTTTCAGTTGCATCTCTATTTTTGATTTGGCAATCCTATAGCATATTGAGTTATATCAATAAGCTAGAAACCAATTCTTTAGTCCTACTGATTTTTATCTCTTGGATTATCACTCTTTTTATTACTGGAATATTTGCTTTTTCTGGCTTTGCTTTTCCAACACAAAAATTACTACCCGAATCTTACTATAAAATTTACAATCCAAAAAGATTAAAGAAAATTTATAAAGTATTAAGAATAGATTTGTTTAGACAAATGCTTTTATCAACCTTGTGGAAAAGTAAAAAACAAAGAGGAAAATTTTTTAACGGTAAAAAAAATGGAATTGCAAATTTTGAAGAACAATCAATGAAATCTGAATTTGGGCATTTAATTCCGCTTGTGATAATAAGCATTGTAAGTTTGTACCTCATCATCATTGGACAAATCAAATTAGGCTTCTTTGTGTTTTTGATAAATTTGATTGGTAATTTATCTCCAATCATTCTACAAAGATACCACCGAATGAGAATTCAGATTTTTAGAAAAAGACAGGAGCAAACTAAAGGTAAGTAATAAACCAAAAGCAAATTATCTATGGACCGAAATGTTGAATTTTATTCAAATACAAAAGCTAAGAATAATCAGATTTAAAAAGAACTACAAGTTAACAATCAATAAAAGCTCACTACCCACATGAATGATCACTTTAAATCAATCATTTTACATGAAACAGGAGCATCTTCTTTACATGAAAAAGAAATGATCCAAGAATTATGGAGTGGTTATGGGAAAATCATACGCGTCGAGTTGGAGAATGCCTCTATGAAAAGTGTTGTAGTTAAGCATGTGCAGTTACCCACACTAAAAAATCATCCTCGAAATTGGAATACTGACATTGGGCATCAACGTAAGCTTAAGTCATACAAAATAGAAACTACCTGGTATGAAAGGTACAGCAAAAAAAGTGCTGCACGCCTACCCCATTGTCTAGCCATCGAAACCCAGAATGAAGAAGTTCTGATTGTACTTGAGGATTTAGATCTAGTTGGCTTTCCAATACGAAAAAGTAGTCTTTCATGGGATGAGTTATCTTCTTGTTTAACATGGTTGGCGCAGTTTCATGCCAGCTACATGGGAGAAACTCCAGATGGGCTTTGGGAAGTTGGAACCTATTGGCATTTGGATACTAGACCTGATGAATTATCAGTTTTGGCAGATCAAAATTTGAAAGAGGCAGCAGCCATCATTGATAAAAAACTAAACTCATGTAAGTACAAAACCTTTGTTCATGGGGATGCTAAATTGGCAAACTTTTGTTTTTCCGAAGATGGACAGGTTAGTGGCTTAGATTTTCAATATGTTGGAGGAGGCTGTGGCATGAAAGATGTCGCTTATTTCATCGGGAGTTGTCTCAGCGAAAGTGAGTGCGAACGTTTGGAGGCCCGAATTCTCGACAATTATTTTGAGGCTTTGCAGATAGCATTGGAAGATAGAAATAAAGACCTAGAAACAGAATGGCGATCTTTGTACCGTATAGCCTGGGCAGATTTTCACCGTTTTTTAAAAGGCTGGAGTCCCGGTCACTGGAAAATAAATAGTTATAGTGAACGTGTAACAGCAGAGGTCATCAATAATTTATAGAAATGGATCTAATAGAACTCAACAAAGTAGCCATCGAGGCAGCCCTTGCAGCGGGTAAGGTCATTCAGAAATCAATGAATGAAAAAGTTCCAATTGAGAAAAAGGAAGGAGGAACGAGTTATGCTTCTCAAGTTGTAACCGCGGTTGATCGAGATTGTGAAACAGTAATTCTTTCTCACCTACTACCTATCAGCAATGAGTTTGATTTAGCACTACTATCGGAAGAGACTGAGGATGATGGAGGTCGATTTGAGAAAGATTATTTTTGGTGTATTGATCCTATGGATGGTACTCTTTCTTTTATAAATAAACGACCAGGTTTTTCAGTTTCGATTGCTTTAATTGCAAAAGATGGAACACCCTACATTGGGGTTGTATATGATCCCAGCACAGACAACTTGTACAATGCGATCAGAGGAAAAGGAGTCTTCAAGAATGGAAGCCCATGGGTTATTAAGCATTCAAATAACTTTTTAACTTATGTCACTGACCAACAACTAAAAGATACTCCTCGTGTAGTTGATATAAGAAATTTACTAAATAAAAAAATAGAACAATTAAACCTAAATGAGCTTAAGGAAATTTCTGGTAGCGGTTCGGTATTGAATGCTATACTCGTTTTGGAAAATGGCCCAGCCTGTATGCTAAAGTATCCGAAAAAAGAAAAAGGTGGTGGCTGCATCTGGGACTTTGCTGCTACTGCATGTATATTTCACGAATTAGGTTTGCCAGCCACAAGCTTTGATGGAGAAAGATTGAACTTAAATAAGAAGGACAACACCTTCTTTAATAAAGTGGGCATATTTTATGGAAATTTAAATATTGAATCAATATGACTTACCATCATGGAACACTTGATTTATTTATTAAAGCTTCCAAAACTCTACCCCCAAAGTGACAGCGTTAATTCTATAAAAACCAAGTCCGCAATAGCCATTGCTTTATAGACTAGCCATGGACATTTACATCATAATCGTTGTTCTTAATTCTATTTAGAAAATGAAATATTGATATCACTACCATGGTCAAGAAATTATATGTTCATTAATGTTGTACCTTTCTGATTATCGCCACTGCTTCATTGATAAATGATGTCAAGGATAGAAACACATGCAAACAAATAAATACATATACTCCTTTAGATATGACAATAACGAAAGTGAGTTATGTAAGCTCGAATCAAGATATATTTTTAATAAGGAAGAAAAGGACAAGCTCCTTTTCTCTGACATAAAAGTAGACCCTTCAAGGAGTGCTTTTATTAAAAGAAGACTGGATGTCATTTCATTTTCCAAAGACTACCCTGCACTTATTGGTGAAATCAAAAATAAAAAAATACACACTGATGGTTTCAAAGTTGAGTATTTACTATTAGCTGGTGACACATCGGAATACGCTGAACGACTTGAAAAATTGAAAGACATAGGTTACAGTATTGACACCTTTCCCGATTATTATAATCCAACAATAACTTATGGCATATGCTATTTTGAGAATGTTTGGTATTTTGGTGTTTTGATAAAAAATAATTTAATCTGGCAAAAGCACAAACAAAAACCACGCTCCTTCAGTAACTCCATTAATATGAATATTGCCAAATCTTTGGTGAACATTGCGGCTCAGTCAAACAATGAAAGCAAGCTTTTAGATGCATGCTGTGGTGTTGGCACTATCATATTGGAAGCCTGTTTTGCAGGAAACAACATAGAAGGTTGTGACAACAATTGGAAGGCATTCCAGAGTGCTTTAGAAAATATAGCTCACTACAATTATACAGCAAAAGTGTTTTACGCTGATATAAAAGACATCACCAAAAGATATGATGCAGTTATACTTGATCTGCCATACAATTTGTACAGCTCTGCAACAGATTCTGAAATTGAGCACATTATTAATTCAGCAGCAGAGATTTCAAATCGACTTGTAATAGTCTCTATTTCAGACCTCACAAAATTACTGAGCAAAACTGGATTTAGCATTGTAGATTATTGCATCGTTAGTAAGAGAGGTCGGTCAAATTTTAGTAGAAAGATATGGGTTTGTGAAAAGGCGTGATAGTGGCCTAGCACTTATAATATTATGGATGAATAATAGCTTTACTACCTTTAGTCATTAAGAGAAATAGTATATTCACAAACTGCTGGATATTTAAATATAGAAGAAAACAACAGATGAAAGATATGAGAAAAATTGGAATCGTTGGCGTTGGACCACGAGGCGGATATTCATTTGAATGTTTAATTATTGAATTGATAGAACAAAATAGTCTTAGGGATATTCACTTTTCACTATATGAGGCAACAGGGGATTTTGGAAATGGACAAATATATGATGTTGGTCAAAATTCATCAAACTGGTTAAATATAACTGAGAGGATACTAGAACTAGATGAACGTCAGTCCATAGATACCAAAACTATAAAAATCAACTCATTCCCCTCCTATCATCAATGGGTTAGCAAAAATATTAAATCGCTTTCTAATGTTGAAGTAGACAGTTATCCACCTCGTGCCCAAATAGGAAAATACTTATCTGAAAGATTCCAATCATTTATCAATCCATTGCTTGACGCAAAAATTGTTAGGCTACATAAGGAGTTAGTAAAAGAAATAAAAAGACTCAAGAATAACAAGGTTCAATTAAATATAAATGATACTTCTTTTGAAGAATTTGATGAAATCTTATTAACCATTGGTCACCAAACCACAGAATTATCAGATCAAATTTTGGAATGGGAAAAATTTGCACGCGACAAAGCAGAATTGGAATTATATAAATCAGCCTACCCTGTTGAATCCTATTTGAAAAGTAAAACTCTTAATGAAAAAAGTATTATTGGAATACGTGGTTTTGGATTAGCAATGATTGATGTAGTGAGAGCTATAGCTGAAAAGTATGGTAATTTCAAAATTGTTGATAAGAATACTGGATCATATCGGTTTCAAATAGAGGAAAAAACTGAAATCGAGATTGTTCCTTTTTCACTTGATGGATTGCCGCCAGTCCCTAAACCCTTAAATGCTTCAATTGATAATATTTTTAAACCATCAGAGCTCACTATTTCAAAATTTGGAAAGCAAATTGGAGATGAAAATAATCAGAAAGATGCTCAAAGCACTGATCTTTTAATTTCTGCCTTTGCGCCGATTGCTGCAGAAGTTTTTGAAAATATCTCAAACAACAATAACACAGACAATATTTCAAATACTGAGATAGAGAAACTTGTTTTTAGATGGTTAAAGGATCAAAATACTGAGCATGCCCTCTTTACGACACTTGATCAAGCTCCAGAAGAAAGCATGCGAGAATTTGTAGCCATGGCTTCTGGAAATGCTCCGATAAGTTTAGATTTTTGCATTGGTCAAGTATGGAGACATTGCCAACCTACTATCTATTCCGAATTATCGTATAATGAATGTTCGGATGAGGTTTTTACTGAAATAATTAAATTGGATGAATCGACCAAACGGTATTCTTATGGGCCACCCGTAGCAAGTATCAATCAATTATTAGCCTTGATAAAATCAGAAATTTTGAACCTAGATTTCGCTAATAATCCAGAAATAAAATTGACCCAGACGGGTTGGGAAATTAAAGACTCCGCTAATACCATTACTGCATCCATAATGATTGATTCTGTTATTGATTCTCCAAAAATAAAAGCTGTAAAGTCATCCTTAGTAAGGAATCTGTTAAACGACGAATTGATCCAAGTTGTTCACGATGATCTTGGAGTTGTGACAGATGATTGTGGATATTTGATTTCAAAAAATCAAGAAAAAAAGATTCCCATTGCGCTTCTTGGAAGATTGGCAAAAGGCACTGTCATTGGTGTAGATGCAATTCTAGAATGCTTTGGATCTCGTCCTCAAGATTGGGCAAGAAAAGCGGCAAAGAATCATACTGATTGGTTGAATAATAAATAGACCAAAAAAGTAAATACGGATTTTATAATATTCTTTTAGAAACCATTTTTTATACCTTAGTGGTTTCGAACATTATAACATAAAATATCGTCTGATCATTTGAATTTAATATCCAAAATTTCATGAATGTTTCAATTAGTCGTACTTCGATTAATTCTTTACAACTTATTCTTTAATGTTAGTTGGTATTTCATACTTCTTAAAACTGTATTTTGGCATATTTAAGAATTCTTATTAAATGTTCTATTTTGGTGGTGTGATTATATAAAATTCCAGTTATCATTGATTTGTGTATTTGTATTACTGTATCACTTTAGCATGAAAAAACTCGTTTTTTATTGGAAAGAATTGTTGGCAACATTTTGGTTTCTGCCGATACTTATCATTTGTTTGGCCATTGTTCTTTCTATTGTCCTAGTAAAATTTGATAATTTTATTTCGATATCTGAGGATCAGTGGATTCATTTTTTTCTCGTAAACGACTCCATTTCTGCAAGGAGTATTCTATCAACTATTTCCGGAGCAATGATAGGAGTAGCAGGTACTGTTTTTTCTGTTACTCTAGTTGCATTAACACTTGCCTCCTCTCAGTTTGGACCAAGATTGATTAAAAACTTCATGTATATCCGACTCAATCAGATTGTTTTGGGCTCATACATTGCTACTTATCTTTATTGCCTGTTAGTTTTAAGCTCTATAAAGGACACTGATGGTTATTCATTCATCCCGTCCTTTTCAATTCTTTTGGCAATTTTCGCTGCTATAGCAAATATTATTTTACTAATAATATTTATTCATAAAATTGCAGTTAGTATACAAGCTGATAGAGTAATTTCAGATATTTCTGACTTCCTAGGCAAGCAATTAGAAGATAACTTTCCTGAAAAAATAGATGAAGAAAAAGAAGACAATAAAGACTTTAATGTAGATTCCAAAACATCTGCATACTCTTCTCAGATTTCCATCAAAGCACCATCGAGTGGTTACCTTCAGTATATCTCTTCAGATGCTTTAGTTAATTTAGCAAGCGAACAAGATTCCATATTAATCATACATCATAGGGCAGGAAATTATCTAGTAAGCAAAATTGAAATTGCAGAATTGTATTGTAATTCTAAATGGGAGCAAGAAAAAATTGATATGCTGGTAGATCAATTTGTCATTGGCAAAACAAAAACACCTCAACAAGATCTCGAGTACTCTATCCATCAGATGGTAGAAATAGCTTTACGTGCTTTATCACCGGGAATAAATGATCCATATTCGGCAATTGCTTGCATTGACAATCTTTCATCAGCAATGTCATATTTGGCGCAAGCTAAATTTCCATCAAAGTACAAGTATGATGATGAAAATAATCTAAGGCTTATTATTAAAACCTTAAATTTTGAAGGACTGCTAGATAAGTCTTTTAATCAAATTAGGCAGTTTGCGGCCGGGAATACCTCTGTGATTATCAGATTGATAGAAGCATTAACAACCATTCAATATTTTGTAAAAACAAACAAACAGAAAGAAGCTATTGTTAAGCACACCAAGATGGTTTTATCTTGCGGAGAACAATCAATAAATGAAAAGAATGATCTTGAAGTAATAAAAGAAAAAGCGAAAACCCTTCTAGCATGACTATCTTTGATGGCCTTAGATGACGACCAAATATAGCTGAACATATAATTTGTCGCTAGACATCTATCAATTATTTCAACCAAGGTTATAGCTAATATTGAAAATATTTTACTAATAAGTACTAACTTAACTAAATAGAAAATATCATTAATATGCTATTGTGATAATCGACTATGCATAAGCTTAAAAATTACATACAGATTTATCGATTATGAATGTCTCAGAACAGTTATTAAAAATACTATTAGATATAGGGGTTAAAAATGTCTATGGAGTTACAGGTGATGCCCTCAATTTTTTTGTTAAGGCTATAAAAGAGAATGAAAATATCCATTGGCGTGGATTCAAACATGAAGGCAATGCCTCCTTTGTCGCATTTGGCGAAAGCGAAACATCTGGAAATTTGGCAATCTGTGCAGGCCCCGTTGGACTAGGAGCATTGCATCTTATCAGTGGACTGTACAATGCCTAAAAGCTAGAACGCCTGTATTGGCCATCACAGGTCAAATATTTCAAGATTTACAAGGACCAATTATTTTCAAGAAGTTGATCTGAAGAAAGTATTTGATGATTTGTGTACCTATTAAGCTATTGTTTGTACCCCAGAAGAGGCACCCTTGGTCATTCAACGTTCATTAAATATTGCGATTAATGAACGCACCGTTGTCCGAGTAGAATTACCAGCTGATGTGGCAGAAAGCGAAGAATGAACAATTTGTGCACCCTATGGCAAGATCTGAAGCAACCTTAGTACCAAGCAAAAACCAAATAAAAATTGCAGCTGAAGCCATTAACAAGGCAAAGAGAATTGGTATACTTGCAATATTATGATCGATATTTCATCTATTTTATGTTCAATATTTCTGCTCTTAGCTTTTGATTATTGAACATGTAAACTATACTTCTTATCTTGGGGAACAATATCGCAATTTCTATATCTCACAACGGCATTACACAATTTCTATATCTCTCAACGGCTTTATAAGTCCATTAGCCTGAAACAATTGTTACTCAATGCACGTTTCACATTCAATTTCAATTAAAAATAATTAAGTGTCCCAACATATAAGTCTAAAAATAACTAGTGTACTACTTATACTATCCTTGAGTTTTTGCAACAATACCCTTCGGGCCCAAGAGTTTATCGAGAAAATTACCAAAATTTTTGAATTTAATCTTGGACCAGAAAGACCAGATTCTACTTTTAAACAAGCAAAAGTAGTTTTAGCACCTATTATTAGCTTTGAGCCAAGTACCAATTTTGGCTTTGGAATTGGCTCTAAGTTCTTATTTAAACCTCGAGGTGCAGGGCTAGGAACTCGTACTTCAAATATTCCCTTATCTGCTCAATATACTTTGAACAATCAATTCATTGCTTATTCAGAATTTACTATTTTTTTTCCTAATGAGGCTTATTTGCTCAAAGGAAATCTTGGCTTTTCAAAGTTTCCGATTGCTTATTTTGGAATTGGTAGTGAAGCAGCAGATAATAATCAAATTGATATATCTTTTGATAATATACTCCTTGAACCATTGATTCTGAAAAGAGTATCTCCCAATTTTTTTATTGGTGGTGGCTGGCGATATAATTCCTTTAAAAATCTTAAGCTCCTTGAAGATGACCACGATGAAATGGAGGAAGAATTATTCCGAGATTCATTAACTTCTGTCTCGTCAGGAATAGAAATTGCTGCTACGTTTGATAGTAGAGACAATGTACTGAATGCTGGACAAGGAATCTTTGCAGAATTCACCCATGGAATTTATAATGAAAATTTTGGTAGTTCAAGCGCTTTTATGTTAACCAAAATGAATTTTAGGAGATACTGGACATTATCTAAACGAAGGCCTCATGACATTATAGCTTTTGAACTGTACACGAGAATTAGCTGGGATGATACACCGGTTTTGGATCTTTCTACCTTAGGTGGACCAGGGCTCATGAGAGGTTTTAGGGAAGGTAGATTCAGAGATCGCTACTCCTTTTTTAGCCAAGTAGAATATCGTTGGCAAGCATTCGAACGCCTTGGCTTTGTTTTCTTTGGAGGAATAGGCGATGTTACAGATGAATTGTCCAATCTAGATATAAACAATGTTAAGTATTCCGTCGGAACAGGATTGAGACTCAAAATAGTCAAATCGGAAAACTTGAACATAAGACTTGATTATGGCTTTGGCTTAGGTAACATAAAAGATCAAAATTTCTACCTAGGGATAGCTGAAGCCTTTTGATACTTTAAAATCAAAGCCTGATTTTAAAAGCAAAGTGAATAAAGTCTGATTTCAAAAATAGAAACATCGATAGCTGCAAGCTTCAATCAGTTGCACTATTAATAAATGGAATTTCCATTATATATAAATCAGATTTAAACTTCTATTGATCATTCTATCAATATCAAAAACGGAGATTGTTTTAGAAAGTTGTTGCCTTGGATAATTTAAAATAATCATAACCTAAGCAGTATGAAAACCTATGACCATATCGTAATAGGTGCCGGATCTGGAAGATTGGTCGCAGCGACCACAGGTATTAGAAAAGGATTTAAAACTGCATTATATAAAAAAACAAAATTGGTGTCGACGAAATTGTTTAAGGAATTTACAAACACGAAACACCGGATATCTTCGAAAATCAAGGTATCAATTTTTTTATTCATGAAGAAGGTGCTAAGTTTTTAGATGATAAAACAATTTCTATCGGAGATGAAGAGCTTAGCGCAAAAAACTTTGTTATATCCACAGGTTCTTCACCGCGTTTATTGGTATTTCTCGGTATCGAAAACGTAAATATTCTACACAATGAAAATTTTTGGGAGCTTCGCATCAAATCAAAAAAGATTGCATTTATTGGTGGTGGTGTTATTTCTGTAGAGATTGGTCAATCCTTGGTTAGGCTAGGATGTGATGTTAGTATTTTAGATATAACACCTAGAATACTTGGCGTTACAGATGAAGAGACAGGAAGCTATTTAACAGAACAATTGGAGAAAGAAAGTATCATAATTCTCAATGAAGCATTCACCCAGAGATTCGAAGATTCAGACACATTGATATATACTCAAGGTGATGAAGAACAAAATTTGAAAGCGGATTACTTGCTTATCGCTGCAGGTCGCATTCCAAATATAAGCGGAATGGATTTAGAAAAAGCAGGAATCAAATATAACAAGAAAGGCATAGAAACAAATGTGTATTGACAAACATCGATACCTATTATTTATGCTTGTGGAGATGTCGCAACTCCATTAAAGTTTACACATACAGCATCTTATCAGGCAAATATCTGTATCGAAAATATTATGAAAGGCAACAGCAAAATAAATGATCTTTCAGTTTTTCCGTGGGCAATTTTTAATGTACCACAAATTGTCCATGTCGGCTTATCCGAAAAAGAAGCAATAGAAAAATATGGTAAGGAGAACATCAGCATATTTAGAGTTGATGCTGCAATAGATCGATTTATCACTGATAGAAAGACAGGCGATTTACTAAAAATTATTTTTAACAATAAGGATCTAGTTTTTGGTGCAGAGGCTGTAGGCGCTCATGCTGGAGAATGAATACAACTACTAACTTCTGTTATCAAAAATGAAATTCCAGCGCAAGTAATGGCAGAAACTATATTCGCTTACCCAAGCTATTCTGAAATCATCAAAAAAGCCTTACTCATTTCTTTATAACCAAAGGAAGATCAGCGCAATTATTGTAGTATAATGAAAAGAAATACATAAAACAAATTATTGGTGAGCTTCAAAATCAATATTATGAAAATTTTGAAATCATCTTAGCTGACGGTGGAAGTTCTAATTAATAATTGTCGAAAAGGAAGAGCTCGTCAAATGAATGACGCAGCAAAGGTGGCAAAAGGTGATATTCTATTTTTTGTTCATGCAGATATGAAACTAGGAAATAGCACCCTTGACACAATCAAGAAAACGATATCAACTTGGATTGACGGAGGAGGTTTTTCCAATGTATTTGATGAACAAAATGAAATAATAAAACAGATAGGGTCAATTCTTAACTTTAGATTATTTGACAAAAGGGAGCAATCGGATAGAGGCATATTTTATGGGGATAACGGAATTTTCGTAAAAAGAGAAGTCTTTGAAAACTCAACGGATTTAAAGAGATTCCAATCATGGAGGATAATGAATTTTTACTTAGAATGAGCAAAATATCATCCGTTAAAAAAATCTATGATCCTAAGATTGTTGTTTCATCTAGACGGCATATCAAAGCAGGATTTTGGAAAACACGTGTACAATGGATATTAATTCGCGTTTTATTTAAGCTCAAAGTATCTCCCAGCTTATTAAAATATTTATATCCAAAAGTAAAGTGATCTATCAAATCGTTGACTGTATGTATTATTATCAAAAATATCCAAAGCCATACTCAACTTCTACGAAAGACAATAAAGTAAAAACAGTTTGACTTGTAATTTATCAAAATATCAAATATTGAAAGCTAATAATTCAAAGCCAAAGATTTCCTTTTACCTTTTCAACAAAGAATAATAAAATTAGAGTGAATTTTCAATTTAACATGAAAAAATTGAAATATAATTCATCAACTGAAACAGCTATTAAAGATATTGACATCTTTTAAAATTAGAAAGGAGCGAAAATTAATTGACGCTCCTCTCTCTAACTAAAAATTGCAATTAATTACCTGACCAAGGTAATCGTACCTTTAAGTATATCTAATTCGCCAGTTAAGTATAAAACTTTTACATAGTAAGTGTAGACCCCTTCTATTGCTTTGTCATTATTAAATCTTCCATCCCATCCTTCTGAGCCATTGGCAATTAGATCTTCGGCAAAATAAACCATCTCACCCCATCGATCGAATATGGCAAACTCCTCCACGTTTTCTAATGCATCGGAATAAATCCCAAAAGTTTTATTATTGAATCCTTCAGGTGTGAAAACATTAGGAATGAAAACATCCTTATTTTGTTCTACAACAATTCTTATAGAAGCAACTTTAATACATCCATTTATGTCCACTACTTCAGCTGTATACGTAGTCGTTACAAGAGGCGCTACTTCGATAGTTTCACAATCATCACAGATTTCAGGAGACCAATCAATACTAGCAATGTCCACTATATCAATGTCAGCTACAATATCTATACTTACCGTTTCACCAGGAGCAATAATTTCTTCATCACTAGAAAGTGATAAGGTAAAACTATCTTCAACCTCTAATTCAAAAAATACAGGGGCACTCTCGCATCCTGCTGCATCCGTAATAACTAATGAATATTGGCCACCTTCACAAACAGTTATCTGATTTGTAGAAGTTACGTTTTCTGTCACTCCCGGCCCACTCCATGTATATACGGCGTCAACAACACCGGTATCACCAATGAAATCGATACATGGATTATCACATGATATTGTACCGTCAGCACTTAAAACTACTTCTGGTAATTCATCACTCGTAATCGTGAATGTATCATTTGCACTACATCCGAACATATCAGATACCGTTGCAGTATATGTACCAGGAACTACAATAGTCTGATTTGCAATCCCATCAATTAATCCTGGATCAGGTCCAATCCATTCGATTGTCGCATCGCCAATATCTACTCCTGTAAAATCCACTGTTATTTCTTGAGAAGGATTTGTACAATCTAATGTTGAGCTTCCAGAAATCACTGCAGTAATATTACAATCTGAACAAGCAGACGGTGCTGCAGCTACGATATCTGTCAAACATCCACTATTGTCTATATCAGAAATTGTAAAACTTATGTCACCAGAAATAATTGGATAAGGCCCAAAAATCATGATTTCGTTGTATGAACCGGAAGTATTATCTGGATCATTTGCAATCCAAGAATTCCCAATACCTTGTCCAGTCACAGTTACTTCGAATGTAAATGTATCATCACTATTATCTGTTGCTGAACCATTGTCATCACATAGAATATTAGTTACAGTATTCTGAATCATACAGTCATCAGAACAAGTTGTTGGAGGTATAACCAATATATTGGTAGTACACAAATTGTCATCTATATCTATAATATCAAAATCTAGATTACCGTCACTAATATTGTAAGGACCAAAACTCGTGATATTCGTATATACTCCTGTCGTACTATTAGGATCATTTGCTGCCCATGATACTCCAGTATTACTTCCATTTACTTCTACATCAAATGTGAATGTATCATCACTCGAATCTAAAGGTGTTCCATTATCATCACAAAGAATGTTTGAAACCGTATTACCAATACTACATGTTCCCGAACAAGTATTAGGAGGTGTAACATTTACGGAAGTGGTACAAGCTCCATCATCGTTGTCAGTTATCGTGAATAATAGTTGACCATCACCTATATTAAAAGGACCAAAAGTAATAGCTTGATTGTAATCACCAGATGTCACATCAAGGTCATCGGCCGTCCAGCCACTGCCTACTCCCATACCGTCTACTGTAACCATAAAAGTAAAGGTATCATCATTTGGATCTAATGGGGTACCATTATCATCGCAAAGTATGTTATTTACTACATTGGTTAATTGACAATCATTAGAACAACTGCTTGGTGCATTCACCTCTACATCCGTTGTACATGTTGCATCATTTGTATCAGAAATTACAAAATTAAGTACTCCAAGATTGACAGGATAAGGACCAAAAGTAACATTGTTATTATAGGTACCATTGGTCGAATTAGGATCATCCGCTGTCCATCCCGCACCTATATCAGTGCCACTAACATTTATTTCAAATGTAAATGTATCGTCAGTAGGATCTGTAGGAGTGCCATTATTGTCACATAAAATATTACTGATAGAATTAGTAATTTGACAACCACCGGAACAAGGATCCGGAGCTGTTACATTAATATCAGTCGTACAACTAGAATCGTCTTCATCTGTTATCGTAAAATTAAGATTACCATCAGTTATCGGATAAGGACCAAAAATTGTAACTTCTCCGTATAATCCTGTAGTACTATTATCATCATCTGCATTCCAATTGATTGCTGTGTTGCTACCATTTACTGTTACCTCAAATGTAAATGTATCATCACTAGGATTTAATGGTGTTCCATTATCATCACATTCAATATTAGCTACATTGTGACCTATACTACAAGTACCCGAACAAGGGTTAGGAGCTATAACTTGTACATCTTCAGAACAACTAGAATCTAGATTATCAGTAACAGTGAAATCAATATTTCCATTGCTAATTGGATAAGGTCCCATCGTGACCATCGCACCATAAGCACCCACACTATTATTAGGATCATCAGCACTATAACCGGCACCAGTATTCTCTCCTTGAACTAAAATATCAAAGGAAAATACATCATCATCAGGATCATTAGGAGTTCCATTTTCATCACATAAAATATTACTTATTTGAGTAGAAAGCATACATTCATCTGAACAAGAAGAAGGAGCAACTACCATAACATCCGTAAGACAAGAGCTATCATCCACATCTACTATGGTGAAATCTAAATTACCACCTGCAATAGAATAAGGCCCAAAATCTATTGGAGTATCATAAGATCCTGAAGTAGAATTAGGATCGGTTGAAATCCATTGAGCACCCGTATTACTTCCAGTTACGATAACGCTAAATGTAAAGGTATCATCTGTCGGATCGCTAGGTGTACCATTATCATCACATTGGATGTTAGTAACATTATTAGCTATACTACATGTGCCGGAACATGTATCAGGAGCAGTAATCGAAATACTTGTATTACACATAGAATCGTCATTGTCTGCAATAGTAAGATTTATATTTCCATCACTTATGATAAATGGACCAAATGTTATTGGCATTCCATATGAACCAGTTGTAGCATTAAAATCACTAGCTGTCCAAGAAGTTGCAGTATTTGTTCCTGTCACTGTAATCTCAAATGTGAAGGTATCATCACTTGAATCTAAAGGAGTCCCGTTATCATCACACAAAATATTTCCAGAAGTACTACTAATAGAACATGCATCAGAACAAGTTGATGGTGCAATTACAAAAACATTAGAAGTACAACCATTATCTAGGTTATCTGAAATAGTGAAACTTAAGTCTCCATCACTAATATCATAAGGACCAAATAAAGTGGAAACATCATATGAGCCTGAAGTATTATTTACGTCATCGGCAGACCAAGTAGAACCTGTATTAACTCCAGTAGTAATCAACTCAAAAGTAAACGTATCGTCACTTGTATTATTAGCTGTTCCATTATCATTACATAAAATATTACTGACCGTATGTTCAATTAAACAAACGTCAGAACATGGAGCAGGTGGCATTACCAAAACATTAGTGATACAGTCAGGATCATCATTATCTGTGATATCAAAACTAACATCTCCATTACTTATATTAAATGGACCTAAACTAGTACCTGTATCATAATCTCCAGATGTAGAATTTGCATCGGAAGCCGTCCATCCAGCAGAAGTATTACTACCTGTTACAAAAACATCAAATGTAAAGGTATCATCGTCTGGATTTGTAGGCGTCCCATTATCATTACATTCTAAATTAGAAACCATATTTCCTATACTGCACGTACCAGAACAAAGAGATGGTGCTGAGACATTGACATCAGTTTGACAAGTAGGATCTGATTGATCAGAAATTACAAAACTCAAATCTCCATTAGATATATCATATGGACCAATGATAACATTATCGCCATAATTCCCTGTGGTGCCATTTGGATCATCAGCAATCCAACTAGTACTTGTATTATCACCTATCACCGTTGCTACAAATGTAAAAGTATCATCAGTAGGATCATTAGGTGTTCCATTATCGTTACACAAAATGCTCGACACTTGAGTTGTAATCTGACACTCATTTGAGCAGGCAGTTGGAGCTGATACCATAATATCTACAGAACATGTAGGATCAACATCATCTGAAATAGAAAAACTCAAATCTCCTCCAGCAATTGAATAAGGACCAAAACTAACTACCTCTCCATAATTTCCAGATGTGCTATTTGGATCATTAGCAGTCATGGTGTTTCCTGAATTTTGACTAGAAACTTCTACATCAAAAGTAAAAACGTCATCATTAGAGTCGTTAGGTGTTCCATTATTATCGCACTGTATATTAGAAACAATTGCGTCAAGAATACAAAGATCAGAGCATGACATAGGTGGGGTGACTGTTATTTCTGTTTCACACCCACTATCGACATTATCTTTAATAGTTATTACCAAATTACCATTACTTATGTCATATGGTCCAAACGATGTAATTCCTACGTAAGATCCACTTGTCCCATTAGGATCATCAGCTGTCCATGAAGCTCCTGTATTTTCTCCAGTGATTGTAAGTTCAAATGTGAACGTATCATCACTAGGATCAGTTGGTGTGCCATTATCGTCACACAAAATATTGTTCACTGACGCATCTATTTCACATAAATCAGAACATGTAGCTGGAGCCATTACCATCACATCCGTGGTACATCCAGCATCATCTATATCTGTAATCGTAAACGTAAGGTCTCCATCACTAATATCATAAGGACCAAAACTTTCAGCTGCACCATATGTACCTGTTGTATTATTAGGATCATCTGCTGTCCATGAAGCTCCTGTATTACTGCCTGTTACCGTTACCGTAAATATAAAGGTATCATCACTAGGATCGGTTGGCGTATTATTATCATCACATATTATATCTGCTATCGCATTTCCGATACTACATGTTCCTGAACATGTAGCTGGAGCAGGAACTGTTATTGCTGTAGTACATCCAGTATCATCTATATCTGTAAATTCAATAGTTATATCTCCACCACTTATATCATAGGGACCAAAGTTTTCTGCCGCACCATATGCCCCTGTTGTATTATTTGGATCATCTGCTGTCCATGAGGCTCCATTACCCATTCCAGTAACTGTAACTTCAAAAGTATAGGTATCGTCTGCAGGATCATTTGGTGTTCCAGCATCATCACAAAGAATGTTTCCAACCACGGTAGAAATCATGCATTCATCTGAGCAGGCCGCGGGAGCAACTACATCTACGGTAGTCGTACAAGCACCATCTATATTATCCGTAATCACAAAATTCAAATCTCCTCCACTTATATCAAATGGACCAAAACTTACAGCTCCTCCATAAGTACCAGTTGTTGCATTTGGATCGTTTGCAGTCCATGATGCTCCAGTGTTGTCACCTGTTACTGCGACATCAAAGGTAAAAGTATCATCATTTTGATTAGACGGTGTTCCTGCATCATCACATTCTATATTGGTTACTAACGCTTCTATCTCACAACCATCAGAACATGTACTAGGTGCCGTTACCATCACGTCAAACGTACATACATTGTCCAAGTTATCTGTTATAGTAAAGGACAAGTCTCCACCACTAATATCATACGGGCCAAATAAGGTGATTGCATCGTAGGAGCCTGAGTTGTTCAAAGGATCATTTGCAGTCCATGACGACCCATTATTATCACCTGTCATTTCTACTTCAAACGTAAAGGTGTCATCGCTTATATCCGTTGGCGTGTTATTATCATCACATAGAATATTTCCTACTACTGCTTCTATCTCGCAAGCATCAGAACAAGTATCGGGTGCTATCACCATCACATCTGTGGTACATCCAGTATCATCTATATCTGTAATCGTAAACGTAAGGTCTCCATCACTAATATCATAAGGACCAAAACTTTCAGCTGCACCAT
>ENA-ORXT01001354-ORXT01001354.1-marine-metagenome-genome-assembly--contig:-NODE-1354-length-33389-cov-5.163935_pt1 | contig 33389 bp, 31 predicted proteins | sample MGYA00237868_ERZ511482 | MGnify/ENA metagenome assembly ERZ511482 | reverse complement strand
CGTTGGCGCAACCTATAAACCGATGACCTACGACTACGCGCTCGTTCAATTTGCTGAATTCAATCCGTTGATTTACAGGGGACTGAAAGCGCTATCCTACCTTGTGCCAGCAAAACTGCGTGAGCGTCCAATGCCTCTACCCATTGGTGAGCTACGAGTTATCGCTAGAAAACCTAAGACTTCGACAAATAAGAACGAAGAAGAAGTAAAATTGCCAGCAACCGTCTAGTGACACCTTCTATCTGGCACCTTTTATCTGACACTAATTTCTCGAATTGATAGTGGCGTCTTTGCCGGCGGGATGCTGGTTTGATCAATGTAACGACTCGCCAGCGTTGTTAGTCAAAGTAAGCCGGTCGAAATATGAGATTAATTTTGCTCAAAAGATCAAACTCACTCACGACACCAGTTTCGCCAATTGAGAACGTCAGCCGCTTAATTTTTGCGTGACAGATTTAAGTTTTTGCAGCACCACGTTCTTCGACGGCTACCATTTTAGCTCCGCTGCCTACTGACAATGTCTGCCGGCGGCGACTCTCAAAATGTTGTAGCATATCTCTTCGGTTGTCCCAAGAAGGTCGGGTTCGACTTCCGCGAGCGCATTGATGGGCATGTCTGGGTGCTCGGCATCAGCCGGCGATTGGATGACGCAGCGTCCACCGGCATCATAGATTGCCTTCAAACCCGCGGTCCCATCGTACAGCATACCCGAAAGTATAATTCCAATGGCATTTTTGCCAGCGCTTCGAGCCACTGACTCAAACAGATCATCAATGCGATGCATCCGTGCGTAAACTGAACGATCGTCTTCGATATCAAATTGTTGACCGTCGACCTCGACGATATCGTTTGGACTTCCAACGTAGATGGTCGTGCACTCCAAAAACTCTTCGTTTTCGGGTTCGTTGACACGCACTCGCGCTTTATGGGCCAGAATATCGGCCAGCATATTTTTGTGTCCTGGTGTGCGATGGGTGGCGATCACCAACGTGCCAACAAAACCGATTGGCATCGCTTCGACTATTTCGACGATCTCTTGAAATCCTCCTGCCGAAGCACCGATCGCTACGACCAAATTTGGATTCATTTCTTGAGATTTGGCGTTATTCGCACATTTTGCATTGTCTGTATTCATGCAAGATCCTGCCGGGTGGGACATTGGAGCTCATGGGCCACGCTCAACTAGTTATTTCAAGCACAGAACATGCAGAATGATGGGAACTAGCGATAGCTTTTATTCTAAGCGGTAGCACACGACCGTCGCTAGATGCGTTCATCGTTTTCGCTTCATTGAAAAGCCGATCTGCGATAACGTAACGAAGTCAATCCAAAGACAAAGCAAAAAAATCCTGCATTGGGTAGCTATCTCATTGCGCTTTGTCGGCTTAAAATGGGCTTAGCCCACTTACATGACAAAGCTAAAAAGCCACGAGGAAACTAGCACAGTCGATGCCATTAGTCGCTCACATCCCATCACCCACGCTTGACTACCTTCGTAACCGCGGCGAAAACGTTCTGGAACTCGGGCAAGCGTTAGATCAGGACATTCGGGAGCTGCACATCGGTTTTCTTAACATGATGCCGGATTCAGCGCTGGCGATCACCGAGCGCCAATTTATGCGGTTGGTCGGCAGCAGTAATCAAATCGCTCAGCTGTTTTTTTACCCCTTTACCATCACGGGACTGCCACGCGGCGAAGAGGCGCAAAACTACATCGACAAATATTACTTGCCGCTGGAACAGCTTAAAGAAGAAGGTTTAGACGCCCTGATTATCTCCGGCGCTAACGTCGCCAATCCAATACTTGAACAGGAACCTTTTTGGAAAGAGCTGTACGAAGTCATTGATTGGGCGGCCGAAAACGTAACGTCGGTTTTATGCTCTTGCTTGGCGACCCATGCGTTGGTCAAAGCAATTCATGGCGTCGAAAGAAAACGGCTTCCGGCAAAACGTTGGGGAGTCTATCCGCATCGTATCGCGGCGCTTGACCATCCATTGTTACGAGACATTAACACACGGTTCGACGTTCCGCACTCACGTTACAACGACGTCAGTCGTGAACAACTGGAAGCCGCGGGACTGACCATTTTGGCCGACAGTGAACAAAGTGGCGTTCATTTGGCGGTCAGCGCCGACCAGTTTCGGATCGTCTATTTTCAAGGCCATCCCGAATACGACCGTAACAGTCTCTTGAAAGAATACAAACGCGAAGTCGGCCGCTTTGTTGCCGGCCAACGTGAGGACTACCCACCGCATTTAGACCACTATTTTCCGCCGCAAGTTGCCAGAATCGTTGACGCTTACGAAGCGGATGTGCGAAAATGTATGGCCAGTGACAAGACTCCGCCGCCCTTTCCCGAATCCGAGATCGAACCGCTGCTTGATAACACGTGGCTCGATACGGGCAAATCAATCGTGAACAACTGGTTGGGGATGATCTATCGTTTGACCAATAACGATCGAAAAATTTTGTTTGCTGAAGGCGTCGACCCCAATGATCCGCTTGGAATTCTCAAGCGCAAGTAGATTAATAAAGATTCAAAAAGAACACTCGATCGACATTTTTGTCGAATCACATTTACAAATTTCCAACACAGGGATGAGAACATGAAACCTGAAACCATTGCCATTCACGGCGGATACGAAACCGACCCAACAACAAAAGCGGTTGCCGTTCCGATCTATCAAACCGTCGCCTACGAATTCGACAACGCCCAGCACGGTGCGGATCTGTTTAACCTGGCGGTGCCCGGCAATATTTACACTCGGATCATGAATCCCACATGTGACGTTTTGGAAAAACGTTGCGCCGAACTCGACGGTGGCGTCGCTGGTCTGGCCGTCAGCGCTGGTAGCGCTGCGATCAATTACGCGGTCCTGACGATCGCCGAAAAAGGACGCAATATCGTTTCGGTCCCTATGCTTTATGGTGGCACCTACACGCTGTTCGCACACATGTTGCCCAAGCTAGGTATCGAAGTTCGGTTTGCCAAAGACGATTCGCCCGAAAGCCTCGAAGCCTTGATTGATGAAAACACTAGCTGTGTTTATTGCGAATCGATTGGAAACCCGGCGGGTAACGTCGTCGATATCGAAGCGATGGCCACGATGGCTCACAAGCATGGTGTGCCGCTGATGGTGGACAACACGGTCGCCACGCCGGCGTTGATTCGGCCTATTGATTACGGCGCGGACATCGTGGTTTACTCGCTGACTAAGTACATGGCCGGCCACGGCAATTCGCTGGGCGGAATGATCGTCGATTCGGGTAAGTTTCCTTGGGCCGAACACGCCGATCGTTTCCCAATGCTGAACGAACCTGAACCGTCCTATCATGGTGTGGTTTACACCGAAGCGTTGGGACCGGCGGCCTTTATTGGCAGAGCGCGAACGGTTCCGCTGCGGAATACCGGCGCTTGCCTCAGTCCGATGAACGCGTTTTTGATTATGCAGGGCATGGAGACGTTGTCGCTGCGAATGGAGCGCCATTGTGCCAACGCCAAAACGGTATCGGAGTATCTTGCCAAACACCCCAAGGTCGCTTGGGTTAAGTACGCGGGATTGCCCGATTCACCGTACTATGAACATGCTAAAAAGTACACCAATGGAAGTCCATCGGCATTGATGTCGTTTGGAATCAAGGGTGGGTTTGATGCTGGCGTACAATTTTACGACGCGCTGCAAATGTTTAAGCGATTGGTAAACATTGGCGACGCCAAATCTCTCGCGGCCCACCCTGCGTCGACGACGCATCGCCAGTTGTCTGACGAAGAGCTTGCATCGGCTGGCGTCACGACTGACATGATCCGGTTGTGCGTAGGCATTGAGCATATCGACGAAATGATTGCTGATCTCGATCAGGCGTTGGCCGCGACATCGGGTTTGTCTGTTTAACAGCAGCGGCTCAACCTATGAGGCGCACACGTTGCGATTGATTTAGATAAAAATCGGGGACACCCATAGAAAACGGGAACGTTTCCTTTAGACAATTTAACGGATCGTCTTAGCAGCCGCTGAGCGAGAGCCGTATGTCAAATTCTTTAGATTTTTAGCCACGTTAGTGGCGGCGGCAACTAGCCCACGGCGTGAGCTGTTCTCCCCCCCTACATACTGTCTGTGCCGGCATGACGATGCCTACGCAAGAGTTCGGTTTAAGTCCAGGCAAGTACGTCCACCGTAAAGGCGCGGCGCCCAACGCCGTGAACGATTTCTTTCCCTGATTTCATGAGCCGTATTAACGCTTTCCCCAATGGCACTTACTTTAGCTTGATGTTATGCATCAACCCGTCAGCCGCCACGCGATAGCGTCCGGTCCTACGCGCCTAAACCGGACGCTTTTCCGTTGGCGGCTGATTCGCATTGGCTACGCAAAATGTGTTCAATTCTCTAAAGTAAGTGCCATGGGCCCTTAGCCACGGTTCGGTTGTGCGAAAGAACCGTGGCTAACGCCAAAACGGCTAATAGCTTGATTTTTTCAAACGAAAATCTCGTCACGGCGTTGCGCGACGCCCGCCGGGGCAGGGGAGGTCGGTGTAATTATAGGAAACATGGCCAATTCCTGCTTTGTCGCACGCGGCAAATTTGAATTCAGAGTTTCACGGAGCAGGTCGATGTGATCGGCGAGTTCATGCCGCGCATCGTCGTGATGTGCGGCGACGGTAGCCGACTCGAAGACTAATTTGGAATTGTCGCAAAACGTTTGAAGTTTAGAGTGAGCCAACAAATCAAAAATGAAAAAAAGACAACCCGATACAAAATTTCGAGCTGTCGATTTTCATAGATTAGAGATTCGTCCGAAATTAGGCGGCAACCATCTTTGACAGTTCTCCGTGCGGATCAATGACATACTTGACGGATTTGCCATCGTCGAACTCACTGTAGCCACGCGGAGCCTCGTCGAGGCTGATGATCTCTGCATTGACGGCTTTGGCAATATTCGCGCCCCCGAATAAGATCGAGTTCATCAGCAGGTCGTTCCACTGTAGGACAGCAGTCTGACCAGTGCATAGACCACAAGCTTTCGCCCAACCGAGACCAATAGCAACACCAAGAATACCTTTGGCGGCATCGCCTTTTCCACCAGGATCTTCTGGAACGTACAGTCCCGGAGCCGACAACATTCCGCCAACCCCCAGAAGATCGAAGCCAGCATTGAGAACTGTCGCAGCATGCTCACTGCTAGATTGAGCGCCGTGACCACTTGCTTCGAACCCAACCGCGTCGATAAAGCAATCTACGTATGGACTGCCTGTCACCTTGCGAACTTGCTCGGCAATCGGCGTTTCATCAGCAGTTGAGATATCAATCGGAATTACACGATCAATTGTCGCTGCCTGTTTCAGACGTGCAGAAATCTTGTCGGCTGCAAAAATGGGGCCAGCCCCAAGAATCCGACAGGACTCAAGTGCAGCCAAACCAACGGGACCACAGCCGGCAACGTAAACGCTCTTACCAGGCCCAACTCCTGAGCGCACAGCGCCTGCAAACCCAGTTGGGAAGATGTCCGACAACATACACATGTCAACCATCTTCGCTTTTGCTTCATCCGTATTTGGAATTACGCGCGAATTTGTCATCACCCAAGGAATGAAGGCATATTCTGCCTGCACACCGTGATTATCCCAACCAAGGGCAACATACCCATAAGCGGCACCGAAACCACCTTCGTTAGCTCTTACGCAAAGATTTGTCAGTCCCTTCTTACAGGAACTGCAGGTTCCACAAGCAATGTTAAAGGGTACCGTAATGATATCCCCTTTTTTCAAGCCTTCGACAGCACTGCCAACTTCTTCAATGATGCCAGTAGCTTCGTGACCAAGACGAAGGCCAGGTTTGGCTGCCGTACGAGCACGCGTCATATGTTGATCTGAACCACAAATGTTGGTTCCAAGCAACTTAATGATCGCACCATGCGGCGCGGCTCGTCCGTCGGGCATCTCAAGTTTCGGATCATCAAAAGATTCAATAGCAACTTGCTTCTCACCTTTGAAAACAACAGCTTTGTTCGACATAGGAAGGATTCTCCAGAAATTTTGCCGCAATTGCGACGGAACCAAAAAGGTGTGCTAGTGCTTCTCGCATTCAAACCCTAGAAACCAGAAGTAAAACGATCACTCCCCCGACACCTTTCACGCACGTTATTGTAAACATATTTCACCTGTAAAACCGAAGGATTTCTTCAATATCCAATTTAGTGTTAGTGGATGGTGCTCCAAACTTTAGGAGTTTTTCAGACAAGGCAACAGGGACAGTTCGGATAGGTCCGATAATCGGCTTTCGATTATTTAGGTGAGCCGTTTGGGCGTTAGCCCAACGCCGTGAACGATTTATTCCCCTGTTTTAATGAGCCCTTGAGATTGGGGCAAAGAACAAGGGGACGCCGCTCAATCCCGGCGTCATTGGAACCAAAGTGCCGCCTCCCCACTTTTCTCACCCGAAGCGTCCGGTTTAAAACATTCGTTGAAGGAGTTTGAATAGGATGAAGACGGCAATCCAGACAAGCCATCCCCAGTTTCCTTCGCCGGCGCTGTTACTGCTGCTTGCTTCAACCGCGTCGAGTTGATAGTCAATCGCTACGACGAACTGATCGGCCTCCTCCTGTGTCCAGCCACCGTTAACCAAATCCGTGGCGATCTCTTCGTGCGAATCGCCATCTTGCAGCGCTTCGGTAACCATGATCGCCAGCGTCTGCATCTCCTCCGGCTCAATTTCATCCGGACCGATCTTGAGATCGCTGGCGAAACTCTCTGCTGCGGAATATTCGGTCATAGGTTTTGGGGGATTAAGAACTCAGGCTCAAATTATCGCAGGACAACGTTGAAGTTTAGAGTGAGCGAACAGACGAGTCAAATGAAAGGCGATTAAGACCGACTAGGGAAACTGCTTGACGAAAAAGGTGCCTAAAGAGGGACGAAGCTCCTTGATTCGAAGATGAGCTGCGTCCCTTTCTTTATCACTTGCCTCCTCTCCTTGGTTCACGCGGTAGTGAAAGTTCAAGGAGGTTTTTTTCGTGGTTCAGTCTGTCCCAGATTCACCTCGCCGAAGCAGCCACTGTTTTCAAAAACTGGTTGACGTTTCCATTAAACATCAGGCCTCCAGTTGTCGGAGGTGCTTACCCCAAACCAATGCTACACCGATTGAGAATAAACAGGTATGTCTACGCATGTGACTGCCGCACGGCCTATTACACCCAACTCTAAAGCCCTACAAGATTTAGTTGGACAACACGTATCATTTTGCAAACTCGCGAATTAGTTTGTATTGTTCGTCGGCTGTCGTTGCGGATCTTAGGCTATCGAGAAAATCCTTATTCAGTGCCATCCTTGATAGTTCCGAGAGTATCTCTAGGTGGATTTGACGGTCAGAGGGCGGTCCTACCGTGAAGAAACATATATCGACCCTAGCGTTATCGGGCGCTCCGAAATCAATTTTGTCTTTCAACACGAATACCGCAATGGTCGAACTTCCAGCTGGGGCGCGTGCCAAAGTCGCATGCGGCATCGCGACTCCGTTGCCAACGGCCGTGACTTGCATTTGCTCACGTTCCCACAAAGCCGCTTTGATGACGGCCGGGCTGATATCATCCTGGAATTGGTTGGCAAGTCTCTCCGTGGCCGTACGGAAGAGCTCTTCTTTCTTCTTCGCTTCCACAAGCGGCAGAACATTGTCGGCTGTCAAATGTTTTATTACGTCGAATTCGTGCTTCAATCCGCGATTGACGACGTTGAGTGCGTCATGGGTTTGCGCACTGGGAGTCTTCAACCAAAGCACGCTGCAAGCAGAATTTCGCGTGAGCTTGTCTCGGTCGCTGCCAAACAGCCGCGACGAAAACGTTCGTGGTCCCGGTGCCCCCATGATCAGCAAATCGAATTTCTCGGTCTCCTTTTCGATGGCTGGCAACTCACTGGGCCCTTGGAGCACAACGGTTTCAGTCGCGTTGGCACAAAGTTCACGAATTTGGTCGATGTAGTCAACCTTGGCTTGCCTGTTGATGGGCTCTTCATTGTCGCTCAGATAGCAAACGAAGCTCAATGTTGCCTGGTAAACCTCTGCAAGATGGTCCGCAATGGAAACGACCAGTGAATCGTGTGGGCCGGGTTCAGCATGCACAAGTATCTTGCGGATATATCGCACCCCAGCGTCTTTGAAAACCGCAAGGTTGCAAGGCAGGTGATCTTGGAGCCAGCCCAACTCGTTCAGAAATGTTATCCCCTTGGTCCGTTGCCTTGCCGATTCCATCACCACCCACTCGCAGTGCAAACGGTCGGCCACACTATGAATCGTCTGCACCACGTCATGCGAAACGGCCTCGTTGTACTCAAGGTCGACTTTCTCTTCTTCGGCCATTACATGGATCCGGCGGCTGAGCGCGATCGATTGATGGTCCTCCTCGACCACATCTGCCAACACCATTTGCTCGGGAACTTCGGTCACGTACAACACTTCCAGCTTCCGACCATGGGCAAGTGCGGCTCCCATCTCGACCAGCGTTTCAGGCGATCTCTCATTGCCAAACAAGGGGACGACCACAGCCGCTTCATTTGGTAAGTCTTGACTCAGTTCATGGATTTCCTCGCCCGGTGCAGAGGGTCCGACAAGGTCCGTTCGTTTTCCCATTCGACCGACCACGCCCCGGCGAGACGTTTGTTGCCGGCCGTAAACCGCGTATGAAAGTCCCCCCAGCAGACAAACTCCAACAAGAGCTATCACGCTGGTTAGTCCCATTGCCCACAACAAGGTACCGCCGGTCAACACGCCGACGATTTGAATATACGGGTACAGAGGAGCGCGAAACTTTGGCTGGTACCACTTTGCTGCGCTCTCCCGCAGCACAACGACCGTACCGCAGATGAACATAAAGGCAACGATCATGAAGGCGCTCGCCAATTTGGCGATCTGTTCAATCGGCAGAAACAAAATGCTCACCGCCATCGTCACTGCGGTCAACACTATGCAAATAACGGGAGTTTTAAATTTTTCGCTGACCTCGTGCAATATCTCAGGCAACAGCCGATCGCGGCTCATGGCAAACGGAAACCGCGACGCTGCCAACAGCCCCGCGACAGACATGGACGTCATCGTCAAAACAGCAAATACCGCAGCAATATTCCCAATCGTTTGACCACCCAAGATGCATGCGATGGTGTAAATAGGGTGTAAGTCGGGCTTACCCGTTCCCTTGTAGTTCGTCAGTTCCTCGTGAGGCACGTTGGCCACTAGGACGCAGACCACGAATACATAGATGCACATCACCAGAAACCAAGAGATCAGAATTCCCAAAGGAAGGTTGCGGCCAGGGTCTTTTACTTCTTCGGCGATCGCAGCAACTTTGGTCACTCCCGCGTAGGAGACGTATACGAACGCAGCAGCGGCGATGAAGCCGTGAGTTCCATGCGTAAAGCCATCGTTGAAGTAGCTCAGGTCCATCGTCGTCACACCGTAGCACGTCATCACCATCAACAGTACGAGCACGACTCCAACAATGACCTTTTGCAACTTGCCGATGATACTGACGCCAACAATGTTTAGCGCGGTGATGCACAGTAGCAGCGCGATCGCTACAGGTTTCTCGGGCACCTCTACCAGGACCGACAAATAGGCCGAAAAACCAACCAGCGCAAAGGCACTTTTCAGCAGCAGCGACAACCACAGGCCGATTCCCGAAACCGTGCCGGCCAACGGCCCAAAAGCGCGCTCCAAGTAGACGTAAGTTCCGCCCGATGTGGGCATCGCGGTCGCAAGTTCCGATTTCGAAAGCGCCGCCGGAAGCACGCCCAGTCCAGCGGCCAAATAAGCCAACCAAACCGTGGGTCCGGTTTTCGCAGCGGCTAAGCCTGGAAGCACGAAAATCCCGCTTCCCAGCATCGCGCTTATACTGATCGCCACCACGGCGCCGAGCCCGATGCTTCGCTCCAGTGATTTCATAGTTCATCCTTTGATTTCATGCCGCTTAATCATAGCGGTGAAACCACTGTCTCGTAGAGGCCACTATCGGCCGTTTTCATCAATTTTACTGTGTGGAGCACTCCATTTTGCACGCAACGATAGATTAGAAAAGCAAATTTAAGCGGAGAGAGGAGGAGATCTGCAAAGTTCATTTCAATGTTGCCGTCATGGCGGCAGCGATTAGCCTACGCCCAACGGTCACTTCTTCGATGAGGAACGATTTCGCAGGCGGCTTGCTTTGCTTTGTGGGGCGGAAGCTTTCTGCTTCCTCTGAGCAGATTTCTGTCGGCTCACTTGAGCACGTTTGGCTGCGTCGCGCTGGAATTTTTGTTGGGCTCTCTTCGCTGCATCGCGCTGAGCCTACTGCTGTTGGGCGCGTTGAGCAGCCTGTCGCTGGGACCGCTGCTATTAGGCTCTTAGCTGAGCACGACGGGCTTTGTCCTGCCTTGCACGATCGGCTGCGGCTTACCGGTTACGACGCGTTTGATCCTGTTGAGCCAACCGTCGCGCCGCATCGCGATCGCGTTGCTGTCGTGCCTGTTTCGCGGATACGCGAGCTGCGTTTTATCTTGTTGAGCATTGCGTGTCGATTGCGAACGACGATATGGCTGATTCGAACGCTGCCTCATCAGATCACTCATCGAATAACCTGTTCTGCGATCAGTCGAGCCATTCGCGATGTTTGAATTCTGGGCTGGTTTATGATTTGTCTTCTGGGATGGCATTTTGCCACTTGGCTTCAGGACAACGACTTGCTTCCCTGAAGGTTGCCTTCCAGAATGTTCCATACGTTTTCGATCGCGCTGCGCCTTGGCCAGCTGATCAACTTTGCGATGCATGTCGCTCAGGTCTTTGCCGGCGATCTTGTGATGATGCCTGAATCTGATTTGCTGGTTTCCACGATTTCGCTCGTCAACCGTTTGTCCGCGGCGTTGATGACCGTAGTATGCCAGTAGCGGATCGTACCCACGGAAGTGACTGCTGTAAGAATCCCATGGTTGGTACTGAACATCGTTGAAGTTCGATGCGTACCAATCCCCATAGAAGTAGTGACCACAACTCGGACGGACAAACAGATGCGTCAGAAAATCGACCTTCAAATTAAGCGCGTAAGATGGGCGATAGTTGTAGTTATTCGCCAGGTAGACCGGCTGAGTGAACTGCACCGGCGCGAAACAGGTGCCGCGATCCTAAATCTCATAGTCCCAATATCAAGACTGATAGACACAGCCATTGGGAGTCCAAACGTAACGCGCAGGAATCCAAATCCAGTTCTCAACTAGAGGTTGCCAGTGATCGGCCGACCATCGATAGTTGTCGTCTTGATGAGTCCAGTTGCCGGGCACATAAAAATTTTCCTCGCTGGGCGCATTCGTTGATGACCCTTGTTCAAGCGATGCGGGGGGAGCAGGCAGATACCCAAGTTCGTGCTGAGTCTCTTCAGTCCAAATAAACGATATCCAGTGATGCCCTTCATCTTCGGCATCCCAGTAACCCGGTATCCAACGTCGATTGGGAGGCACGTCTCGCAAAATTCCGCTGATCCAAATGAAGTCGGATTGCGCATCGTCCCACGCCCAGTATCCAGGAATCCATTGCACGCTGTTGCCCTCAAGTTTGTACTCCGGAGCAACTTCGTCGATTAACTCAGGCGGCGCTTTCAAAACCAGAGCCGACGGGTGGGGATCGGCTTGGTGGGCCGATGCGAAAGCTTCGTGTAAGGGACCACGCGTCAAAACGTTTAGGTCTTCTGACACGTTGAGATCGCCCGACGCGTTAGGGTCTTCGGGTGAATTTGAAGCATCCAAATATTCCAAAATCGATTCGGCCGCCTTCGTTTCAACAACTACTGCTGTTGGAGATTCGAGCACTGCATAAGCATCGAAGGATTCCTGCGCAGCGGCGGCTTGAGAGAGTATCGCTGTAAAAAATAGAATCGCGCACAACGTCGAAAGTGAGAGCTTTATTTCTGTCGCGATATTGCGACGTAGGGTCATCAATTTGGTTATGACTGACTTCTCATTAGGTCCAGACAAGGGCTGGGAATGCACTTTTCTCCTAAGATTTCAGGCAACGGGCTTCCTCAGGCCCCATAAGAGGCAGCGTTTATGCCAATGGGCCAAGTTTCAAATTTGCCCCGGCAGATCACGCGGCAACTTAAAGAATGAGTTAACTCTGCTCGTGAACAAATTGGCAAGCTAGATACATTAACCGAAAGAAGATTACGCACATTGCGGAAGGCTCTCGGCATGCCGTACCATTCGCATGCAGACCTCTCAAAAAGCTATTTGGATTGCTCGATAAGGATTTCGGTATCATCCACGTTCAAGGATTTGTCCGACTCCCATTTCATCTGGGCTCCATCTGGCCAGCGAACATCAATCGTTTGAATATCAACAACGGAAACGCCCGGCAATGTGATACGCGAATGAGACTGTGAGAGATAGCTGCCGCCAGACCTAACTTCAAGCAATTTCTCCGCTGCGTCTTTTATCTTGACACGAAGCTGAGCTCCAATGGCCAGCGAATTACCAGCCAACCCTCTAAGTTTTATCGACAGCGACGGACCAGCATAAGAGTTGTTCTTCAGCAACACTGCCTTACCCATGTTGACATTGGCGATCGCGTCCAAATCACCGTCGAGATCAAAGTCTGCCGTCGCTAAACCCATCGAATCATTTTCCAGCACGACGCCACTTTCCCTTGGCCATACCGTTTTAAATGTTCCTTTACCGTCTCCTGTCAGCAACAAACCCAAACCACCATCCATATATCCTGTCTCCGGTTGCGAACCAAAGAAATTGTTGACCAGCAAGATGTCGAGGTTTCCATCTGCGTCAAAGTCGCTTGCTTCAACGCCAAACCCCGGACTGATTTGTGCCAGCCTTGGCAATGCTTCGACGCGCATTCCTTTGTCTCCCTCGTTCCAGATTACCGAAGACGGCAGCCATGTAACTTCTAGGAAAGGCTTGGACTTGATCGCTGGTTCATATATTTCAGACAACGAAGCAGCCGCAAACGTCTTATATGTTCCAAACTTGTCGGCGATAAATGGCATGCAGCGCGAACTACAGCTGCGACCGCGAACGGGGTACTCAGTTTCACCTTCGTATTCTGCTTCAACCAAGTCAAGCGTTCCGTCGCCATCGAAATCATCGTAGTAAATGCGATGCGGATGATCCGAGTCTGCGTGGTATTTTGTATTGAGACCTTGATTGGTTGCGACATAATCGAGATCGCCATCGCCATCAAAATCGCCGGAAGCCAAGCCTCGCCACCAACCTTTGTAGTTCCCCAACCCAATCGTTTCGGTGACATCGGTAAACTCACCTTCTTCATTTCTAAAAAATGATATAGGACCCCAATCGTTGGCCACTATCAAATCAATCCACCCATCGCTATCGAAATCCGACCACATTGCTGAATTCACCATCCCGACGTTCGACAAACCTTCTGCGACGGCATCAGCCACGTCCGAAAATTTTCCGTTATCGTTAAGCAACAGGCGACTGGTTGGCGCTAAGGCGTATTTTCCAGGAACCGAGCGAGAACCAACAAACAAATCGAGATCGCCATCACGATCAAAGTCAGCTGCTGCAACACAGCTTCCGCTGTCTCCGACATTTGGAAGCGCGCCCCCGTCCGCCTCTTCAAACTTCTCTTCGCCTAAATTCATGTACAGTCGATCCTGCAGCCCAGCATCTCCTTCGGTTTCTTCGTTACTCCCACTAACAACGTACAAGTCCAGATCGCCATCGCCGTCAGCATCGAAAAACTGCGGCGCCATATCCTCCTGTCGATACGCATTACGCCACGGACCAAACAACATCTCAAACTTCGCGCCGCCTCGATTGACGAACATCTCACCGACTTGAAAATTCGATCCGCCGACGTAGACATCGGGATATCCGTCGTCGTTGATGTCACCCCATGCTACGCCGGCTCCTAATTGCGACAATTTGTACGGCAGCAATGGCTCCCGCGCGTAGTCGTCAAAATCATCTTCCCGATGAGTGAAGTCCAGCCCGACGTCGCTGGCAACATCTGTAAACAGAGCAGAATTTTTGGCGACCAATTCTTCCGTCTCAAAGTCGACTTCCGCAAGACACTCGGCGGGCGTCTCGATCACGCGGTAGTGTTGGCCGCTGGCGAGTTGTTTGTATTCCTGCCGCTTTCCATCAGGCCATGTCACCAGCATGCGATCAATCGTTGTCGCCGCTGCGATACCAAAGTGAACAATGGGTTGGTCCGACGACAGGTAACCGCGTACTGGAGTCAGCGCCTTTGTCTGGTGCACATCGCCGTGCCAGATTTCAACTTTCGTCCCGAAACCAAGCAGATTATTTTCACGACAACGGAAGTCAACGGTGATCGCATTGGCTTCGTTCAATTCAGCCGTCTTGTTCCGATAGACCGTAGCTTGCTCGTAAAGATTATTGACAATCAAATCAAGATCGCCATCGGCATCAAAGTCCGCAAAGGCAACGCCATGGCTGACACCTAAATGGTCCAGGCCCCACTTCTCTGCAACCTGTTCAAACGCAAAGCCGCCTTCGTTTTTAAACGCGACGTTCGTTTCTTTGCGTGGCGGAAGTCCTGCGTGAATAGCGAGTGCCTTTTCGCTCTCCCCAGCTTTACTGAGACGTTTAACTTCATCGTTCATGTCAGCGTTCATCAACTCTCGGGCGTGACCATTGGTAACATAAATGTCTTGGAGCCCATCATTGTCAAGGTCGGCAAATCGAATTGCCCACGTCCAGTCTGTACTTTCCAAGCCGCTCATAAATGCCGATTCCATAAATCGGCCGGTTCCGGTGTTGATATAAAAACTGTTTCGCATGTATTGTCGCGGAGCACCGTACTGCAGGAACCAAGAGGAGTCATCCATTCCGCCCATGTTCAATTTTTGATGAAAGTGAGTCTGCGATGACATGTCAGCAATCATCAGTTCCTGCCAACCATCATTGTTCAAATCGCCGGCGTCGCTGCCCATCGAAAACCACGGACTGTGCTTGGCGGCGGCGGGTAGAACATCTGTGAAAGTGCCGTCGCGATTGTTTTGCCACAGATGATCGGGCTGCCAGAAGTCACTACCGATGTAGATATCGGGCCAGTTGTCATTATTGTGATCGAACCACATGACCGAATGACCAAGCTCATGAGCCCAAGTCCCGGACTTTTCTGTTACGTCCTTAAACGTGCCGTCTCCGTTGTTTTCAAACAAAAAATCGCGCTCTCCTGCTTCGAGAACTCTTCCGTCAATGATGCCAATATCGTCACGGTTTTTCGGATCCACCAAGACCGCTCTTCCATCTTTGTCTTTTAAGTACTGTTGCTTTGTTTTGGGAACGATGTCCTGACAAGTCAAAAGGTAAAGATCCAAATCACCATCACGATCGTAGTCGCAAAAGCTACCGACTTTGCTGGCGCCGCTATAGGCAATTCCAGCCGCTTCTGTCCCGTTGACAAACGTGCCGTCACCCTGATTAACGTAGAGAATGTTAGGCGCTTTCATGTTGCAAACGAGCAAATCTAAATCGCCATCATTTTCAATGTCAGCAAACGAAGCACCCGCCCCCCACACATCAAGCCCGTTGATCGCGCCGTTAACTCCGGCATATTGTGTTACGTCCTCGAATTTAAAATCGCCAACACAGCGATACAATTTGTTCCGACCGTCGGTCGCAACGAGATAGACATCGGTTAAGCCATCGTTGTCATAATCGCCAAGCGCTACGCCAGATCCCGCCTCGATATAGCGAAGCAACCGTGCGGTATCAAAGTCGTTCGCAAAATCTATCCCCGTGTCGGTGACGATTTCAAAACGAACCTCGGTGTCACCATCTTTCAGTTCGAACTTTTTGTGCGGTGTTGTATATAGCGAGTCCGAAATTTGATCGTAGTTACTAGGGATTAATTGAGGCGGCGATGCAACTCGGTTGGTTTCGGTGGGTGGATCCGATTCACCGGCCGTGCAGCCAACAAACAGGCAAAGCAAAATCAGATTTAAAATTGACAAGCTACGCACGTGGAAGTTCCAATTGAATTCTATTAACAGGGAAGACAAGCCGTGATGTCGCTGATCCCGATGGCGACAGGCAACAGGGTATCGGAAGACAACCTTTGATTAAGATTCATGATAACATGAGCAACCGGCGCAGAACATTTCCTCCCATCAATGCTTGCTACCATGGCAATCATTCGTTTCTGCTGTTTGCTAGTCGGCATAGCGCTGTTGCGCCAACAGGGAATAAAGGGTTGGTTTCATCAAGCCGGTTGCGCGTTATTCCTAGACAGAGATATCGCAGGCCAGCGCCGATATGATTGCTTGTTGATTGAAAGCAACTTAGCTGGGCCCCAAATCCCGGTGGTTTCACTGCACAGTGCTTATAAATGTGCGCAAAAGACCGAATTGCGGAATTTGGGCAATGTTTTCGGTTTTTAGCTCAAAATTTACTTGCAATATTCAATCGGTGCGTTGAAGATCGTTAAAAACGGTGGCACCCTGAGAGCGATTTCACGCCGTCGAGTGGTGTCAAAATTTGTCCTTCCTGGAGATTCTTCATGCTTAAAAAATGTTTGATTGTCTTTACAGCTATTCTGTTAGTCGGTTCCACGTCGGTTTCCGCAGGCGTAATTTACTCAGCAGACTTTGAAAGTGGCACGGTTGAAGGATTTACCGACGGTGCCTTCTCTAACACCGGAGGCGGTGCAGGGCCAAATGCTGATTCGCCCACGGTAGATGCGTTCGGGCCTACTGGCGGTCTCGGTGGTACTTCAGGCGGATTAGAGCTCGGTACCATAATGTTCGACAGTGACAACAATCCGAGTTGGGCAGGCACTCAAGTTTCGAGCCCAGCAATTCCCGGTTCCGGATTCGCGGGATTATCCCCCAGCAACGTCACCATAGGATTCGATTTTTCAGTCATAGCTGATCCAGGAGTCAATGGCACTCTTAGGTTCGAGTTGAGGGAGGGTAGTAATGGCGCGACTCACGGAATTAACATCCCTGTTACGGATATCACCGGCGGCGAGACTAACTTTTCGTTCACCTTGGATCAAAATACGCAAAATGGCTTCACCGCTTTCGATGTTAATGAAAATTATCAAATCTTTGTACAAGTTCCACAGGACTGGGCGCTGAGTGGTAGCGAGCGAAATGTTGATCTCGTCATGGACAATTTCAGTCTTACTATGCCGATGAGTGTGCCTGAACCAACGTCTGTTGGTTTGGTCATGTTTGCCGGATTAGGGCTCGTTGCTAGGCGTCGACGCCAACTGTAAAAAGTTTCTTTTGAAGTTTAAAAGCCGGTATCTTGGGATGCCGGCTTTTTTCGTGCCCATTCGTTAAATCGACTTCGTAAGATCGACTACTACCCTGAACTTTCGCGAAAATCATGTCAGTGGTCATATACAAAAACCGAATTCTACCGCGCCCGCTAACCTTAAATTGAAAGAAGAAAACAGCGACAGGCTGCACTAAACCAAATTGGGCTAGATCTGCCAAAGCACGTTAGAGCAATCGGCGAAGCGAGACTGACGTCCTACTGTGGAGATCTAGCATTTAGAGACACCTCAAACACCAGCGGATAGTGATCGCTGCCTGCGAAGTCGCCCAGTGTCCGCGAGTGAACATGGATCTGCGGGGAAACAAGAGCATGGTCGATTGGAATTAAGAGCAATGGACGCAACGCGTTCCAAGATGCTTGATAACCAAACCCATTGCGGCTGTCTCGCAAATTCGCACGCTTCAAAAAGTCTGACAGAAAAGGCGACCAAGGTGTGCAATTGAAATCGCCCATCACAATGGTGGGAACGTCGCGTTCTACAAGCAGGTCAGCAATCTCCGTAAGTTGCTGGTTACGAATCTTCAGCCGTTTCCGATTCATGGGTGAGAGCAAATGAAGACCCGCCAATCTCACAGGGCTGCCGTCAATCTCAATATCGACAGTCAAAAAAGGGTTGTCAGTGAGGCCTTCTGTGATTTGAGTTGATGACGCATTGGTGAAGGGCCGCTTGCTGAAAATCGCGATACCAAATCCATGCCAACGCGGTTGCTCCAATCGGTAAGGATACGTTGCGTTGAGAGATTTCAGCGCCACAGGCCATTGATCGGTATATTCCAAACACGTCACAACTTCGGGATCATGCTCTGCAATGCGTGCAAGGACGGCTTGAATTTCGCGATTGTTCCCCAGCAGGTTGAAGGACATTATCTTGACGACCTCAATGCCCGCGGGCGCCTGAGCGTGAGGAAACCAGGGCGTAATGACACCGATGCAGCTCCACAACGCGCCAGCGCCGAACAGGAAGGCTCGTTTGCGTTTGCCGGTACACCAAAGGATTAGCCCGCAGGGAATCAGCATCGCCAAGATGTAGGCTCGAAAGTTGCCGACCAATTCGCAAAGATAGAAATGTCGTCCAAGCAGAGATACCACAAACAGTAGCAGCGGTACCAGCATCGACGCGTAAACGACGGACCAGAACATTACGCGTAGGTAGCTGACGCCATCTGGAGGTGAAGGATTTTCTGACATGGGAGGGCTATCGATCAAGCGGACGCTTCAACCGAATCTGTCACGCCCGATTTACTTCTTTTGGCGTTGTATAGGTAAGGATTAAGCGTGGGATCGTTGTACATTTTAAACTGGCGATAAGTCAGATGCCTTTTCGTGCCCGCTGCGATCGCGTCGACCAGTTGTTGAAGTGATTTTGCGAGCTCCGATTGCTGCAGGTGGCACACCCCCATTTTCTGCTGCACCGATTGACGATGTTCATCGCTGGCGTCGGTGCGCTGCAATTGTTCGTCGAGGTGGTAGAGACGAAGTGAGATGATGGAGAGCCGATCAATAGCGCTGCCGGGTGTTTCAGTGTTCAGCAACGCATCGTCGCGTGTCTGAATGTTCTTCGATTGAATCAACGCCGCAATCTCGTCGTCGATTTTTTCGATCCAATCATTACGTTGCTGATTGAAGCCGTCGATGGAACGTTTCACTCGCGCAATCTCTGCGTCAGAAACGTCAGGGCTGCGGGCGATGTCTTCTTCGTGCCATAGCTGATAGTTAAAAGAATGCTGAGAGCAAACGGTGGACATGATTCCGGACTCATTATTTTCAATAGGGCCGCAATGCCAATCGGCAACCTTCTGCGTTTGTAGTTTGATAATGTCATCAATTGAAATCATTGGTCAATCACGCCTGACAGGGAATGGGTCTGTTTGATGGCCGAATTATAGATTCAGCCAATGAATTTCCCCATAGCAGTTCAGACTGTTTGGGTCGGGCAAACGAACAAAAATCGAAAGTGGGCTGGCTGAATTTCGTTCATTTCGATGATCAAGTGTTGCTTTTGCATCTGAAGTTTGACTTGCTGTGGAGCCAAAAAAACGTAGCTGCCTTGCATCACCCGTTTGACCGATCCGCGGCCTTCTGAAACAGGCCCCTGGTGGGTTAAATAGTCTGCTCGATGTAGGGGAAGTTCGATCGCGCCACAACTTTTTCCCGCGACCGGTAGACAGCCCATCGCCCACGTTCGAAGTCCCTCTGCGGTTTCCAACATTAAGTCGAAGTGAACATCTTGTCCCTTGGATTTGTCCTCATCAGTCCCTTTGTCGGCCGCTTCAGCCATCATCTGCAGATATCGCCGACGCGGAAAAGGAACTTGTTTGGCGGGCTGAATGTGTTGAAGTACTACAAATTTCATTGACGTCCGACTTAAAACAGCAATTCACTGGTGACTGGTTTTCGATTAAAATCTCGGCATGAACACACCCGACTCAAATCCTGAACCGGCTTACATTCTCCCCAATATTAAACCGCTGCATATTGGGGGCGTCGTTGTTGATCCACCTATCTTACAAGCACCTATGGCTGGATTCACTAATTTCGCTTTTCGGCAAATCGTGCGTGAGTACGGTGGAACCGGCCTGATCGCGACCGAAATGGTTAACGCGCGCGGATTTGTCTGGTTGGACGAACACGAAGCCGAACATCCTGATCGGCTGTGGGGCGTACGCGAAGAAGCCCGGCCGCTGGCTGTGCAAATATGGGACAACCAACCCGAAACGATGGCCAAAGTCGGTCGCCGATTGGTAGAGGACTATGAAGTCAGCGTGGTCGACATTAATTTTGGCTGCCCGGTCAAACAAGTGACCGAAAAAGCAAAGAGCGGATCGTACTTGTTGAGAACGCCCGATCGGATGGGAGAGATCATCAGCGAGGTCGTCAAGGCGTGTGCTCCAACGCCCGTCACAGCGAAAATTCGTTTGGGGTGCACGCGCGACAACATCAACGCGATTGACGTTGCACAAGTCGTCGAAGGGGCCGGTGCCAAAGCCCTCACCGTCCACGGACGGACGGCTCAAGACATGTTCAGGGGGCATTCCGACTGGGATCGCATCTCCGAAATCAAACCCCATTTGAAAAAGATTCCGCTGATCGGCAACGGTGACTTGGACAGTGCTGAAAAAGTCGTCGATGCGTTCCGGCGCTACAATGTCGACGGTGTGATGATTGCTCGCGCCTGTCTGGGGCGGCCATGGTTGTTTGCTCAAGCCACCGCTGCGATCAAAGGTGAACCGGTTCCACCGGATCCGACTTTAGCACAGCAAAAACAATGTCTGCTCCGCCATTACGATCTGGTCGTCGACCGATTTGGTGAGCGCAAAGGGTCTCAACTGATGCGGCGTTACGCTTGCTGTTACGCCCAAGGGCGTCCCGGAGCACGGCATTTCCGAACCCATGTAGCGAAAGTGAAAGACGCGGCCGATTTCCATCGCATCGTGAAGGAATATTTTCCGACCGATCAAGAAATTGCTTCGGTATGACTCAGTCACTTTTGACCACCCTAAATCGTCGGGCTTCAGTGATCGCACTTAATGCCCTCGAAGATCCTTCCCGCGGCATTGATTCAGTCGCTGGTTACGGTGGTGCAACCGTATTGAATTTTGCCTCCGATGGGAGAGGTACGATCTCGGCTGGTTTAATGTTAGCCAAAATCTGTATGGGCGGGCTTGGCGAGGTTTCGATTGCCTCTCCCGATAGTTTGGAACTGAATTTGCCACGTGTCAACGTGTCGACCGACCACCCGCTATTGGCGTGCATGGCAGCCCAATATGCTGGCTGGCCGTTGGCCGGAGAGAAGTTTTTCGCAATGTGCAGCGGCCCGGCCCGTGCGCTCCGCGGCGAAGAAAAAGTGTTGATTGAGTATGATCTGACTCATGCCGCTGACGAGGCGACAGGAGTTTTAGAAACTAGTCAACTGCCGCCAATGTCAGTCGTTGAAGATTTTGCTCGGCAGTGTTCTGTAGAACTTGAGAATGTCACATTGTGTATCGCTCGCACGGCCAGCCTGCCAGGCACCGTGCAAGTGGTGGCACGTTCTGTTGAAACGGCACTGCATAAACTTCACGAACTGGAATTTGATCTTAGCACAATTAAGACCGGTTTCGGTTCGGCGCCGTTACCACCCGTTGCAAACGACGATCTAACGGCACTTGGATGGACCAACGATGCGATTCTCTACGGCGGGAACGTAGACCTGTCTGTCGCAACCACTGATGAAGCGATCGAAAAAGTAATTGATAGGGTTGCGAGCATGGCATCGCCAGATTTTGGAACGCCGTTTTTGGAGATCTTTCAGCGCTATGACAAAGACTTCTACAAGATAGACAAACGGTTGTTCAGCCCCGCACAAATCACGATCAAAAACATCTCGACAGGATGCGTTTTTCGCAGCGGAGAGATTCGCAACGATATCCTACGTCAATCTTTCTCATTGCCCACGGGCGAGAACGGCACAGCATGAAGATCGGCGTGCTGGCGGCCCCCAGCAGTTGGCATTTCAAAGACCTGAAGCGTGCCGCAGCTAAACAGCATCAAATCACAGGGGTTTCCATTGATGATCTTTCGACTTCTTTGCAGGTTGAAGAATCTGAGTACCGTAGCGGCAGAGTTGAGCTGCAAACTTTGGATCGTTTGATCATTCGGACAATGCCAAAGGGATCGCTGCAGCAAGTGATCTTTCGGATGAACCTCTTGGGCCGGCTCGTGCGTGCGGGGGTGAGAATAGTAAATCCGCCTAGAACGATCGAGATCGCCGTCGATAAATATTTGTCGCTCAGCATGCTTGCCGAAGCAGGTGTCGCAGTTCCGCCAACGATGGTGGCGGAAAGTCTGCCGGCCGCGATGGAAAATTTCGATGGCCTTGGTGGCAACGTGGTCTATAAACCAATTTTTGGAAGCATGGGTGCAGGCATCGTACATTTGACCGATCGCAACGCGGCGGCCAGTTTCTTTCAATCACAGATTGAACTGGGGCAAGTGATCTATTTGCAGAAGTTCATCGATCACGGCGATTGGGACCTAAGAATTTTGATCGTCGGCGACAAAACGTTTTCGATAAAACGTCAGCGCAATGGGCATTGGCTGACGAACATCGCTCAGGGAGCAATTGGATCTCCCCATTGCGCTACCAAGAAAGAAATCGCTTTGGCCAGAAAGTCGGCAGAGGTTACCGGATGCGAGATCGCGGGCGTCGATTTATTTTACGATCAAGCGAGTAAGATCCCGATGGTTTGCGATGTTAACGCAGCACCTGGATGGAAAGCAACGGCCGAAGTGATCAAGGAGGACATTGCAAAAGCAATGATTGCCGTCGTTATTGGAGACGGGAATTGACCGGACAGTGAGAAATCGGTTTCCAATTTTCAGGTTGTTTTGTGAGCGTTCATTTGCTCGCGTTGGTAGTCGTCGTTGTACGTCTTGCGAATCCTCTCGATGTCACCAAGGCGCCTGAAAAAAGCATCCAGTACGATTGGGTCAAAACGCGTGCCACGTTCCGACAACATAATCTCCAGACATTTTTCGACGGGGAATGCCTTCTTATAAGGACGTTCACTACACAGCGCGTCATAAACGTCAGCCACACATGTAATGCGGCCTTCAATTGGAATCATTTCTCCTTTCATGCCATGAGGGTAACCAGTGCCATCCCACTTTTCATGATGTGTACGAGCGATCAATGCCGCTAACTCCAACATCGGTGAATCTACGCCGTCCATGATAAATCCTCCGACTTCCGCATGTCGGCGAACAACAGTGCCGTCGGATTCGGCAAGTGGTTCCATGATTTCGACGCCCAAAGAGCAGTGAGTTTTCATCACATCGAACTCTTCGTTGTTCAGTCGTCCGGGGTTGAGCAGGACCGAGTCGGGAATCCCAATTTTGCCAACATCATGAAGCTGCGCGGCCAAGGCTATCTGATGACAATATTCTTCGCTGAATCCAAGTTCCTGCGCGATGACGCCAGAGAATTTGCCAACCCGAATCACGTGAGCGCCCGTCTCGTTGTCACGATACTCGGCCGCTCGAGCCAAACAATGAATGATCTGCTCGCGCGATCGCTCGATCTGCTGCGTTCGCAATCTGACTTGCCGTTCCAGCTCATGAGCATGATTGGCAAGGATGTCATGCTGGCGTTTGGCGATTAATGAATTCCGCACCCGCGCCGTGAGGTCACTCGAATCGACTGGTTTCGCCAAGAAATCAGACGCACCCAACCGCAGCGCGTCTCGCTTCACTTGGCTTTCCGAGGTCGCGCTAAGAATGATAAACGGAATGTGTTGAAACTCTGGAGCATGCTGACGCATCTTCAACAAATCTAAGCCCGTCACATGCGGCATCATGATGTCAAGCAAAACGACGTCTGGCTGTTCTTTTTGTATAATCGAAAACGCATCTCTGGGATTGTTCAAAGTGATAAAGTTTTTGTATCCATCAGCTGCCAAAAATCGTTTTACGACGCGGATCACCAGTTCCTCGTCATCGATGATCATGATTTTGGCTTTTCGAATTGCCGAATCATCAGCCATGAAAGAAGAGGATTCGACATTTTCTCGAAACGGCGGAACCGCCCGTTGATTCGCCTCACTTGAATTTGTCGCAGGTTGCTGAAGCGCCGTTTGCACAGACACTGGAGTTGCCGGTTGAAGAGGAGCCACGGCAGTGATGACCGAAGAAGGCACATGGCCTAACGGGGCAACTGGCTGTGATGTTGGGGATGCGGGTGCGATAGAATTTTCCATTTGGCTAACTTTTTCTGCGACTACAGATTATGCAGCTTGTGTTGGGAGAAGCTTGCGGAATATCGAAAATGGTTTCAACATATACCATTTAGGTATCGCACCTCTACACCGCAGGCCTAAATGGGCACCGCAAAATAGTCAACAAAAAGTGAACTTTGGAGCCCGTTGTGTGGATTATTCGCAGACTGCATACGCACTTTTGGCTCACCTCACAATTTCATCAATTTTCAGTGGCTTAATTAAAGACGATCGTCTTGTTCTCATAGGTAATCGTTTTGTGCTGTAAAACTTTCTCTAAAGCCTTTGCAAACACCTGTTTCTCAACATCACGTCCAATCTTTTTCATGTGCTGGACCGAATCGCCCGGTTGAACACGAATTACGCCCTGTTCGATAATCGGCCCCTGGTCAAGCGCTGGAATCACGTAGTGTGATGTCGCACCAATCAGTTTCACGCCCCGTTGATAAGCCAGTTCGTAAGGTTTGGCTCCAATGAAACTTGGCAGGAACGAGTGATGAATGTTGACGATTGGGCACCCAGCCGAAGCGATGAAATCGGCAGATAAAATCTTCATGTATCTGGCCAACCCAATCACGTCGGGGCGGAATCGTTTAATGATGTCCAGTTGAGCCGGTTCGTGCTTCGCCGGATCTTTGAATGTCTTGATGAAGTAAAACGGAATCGAATGCCGAATGGCATACTTTTCGATCGACGGGGAATTGGAAACCAGAAAGCAAATTTCCGTATTGGGGTAGTCGCCGGCTTCGGTTTTGTTGATGGCCTCTATTAATGCGTGAGCTTCTTTCGATGCAAACAGCCCTAGGCGTTGGGGGTGATCGAAGAAATACGCGCGGTAACTTGCACCGTCAAATTGCTCAGAAACTAATTGGAACGCCGTATTGAAATCTTGAACTGATTCCCAAGGATGGTCGCCCTTCCACTCCAGCCGAGCAAAAAAGTAGTGCTGGTCAGTGTATTCTTCAAAACGCGAAATGGAAACTTGATGGTCTTTGAAAAACCCCACAAGCTCAGCAATGATTCCAACTTTGTCGGTGCATTGAAAAAGTAAACAGGCTGATCGTTCCATCATTTTCTTTCTATCTAATTCGTCTTACTTTGTCTCTAAAAGGCCAGCATGGACCGGCCCTGAAATGATTTCAATCTCTAACCGCCACAACGGATTGACCCGCGAGCCAACCGGTGCTGAAAGCTGATTGAAAATTAAATCCGCCAATCGGACCGTCCAAATCTAAAACTTCTCCTGCAAAGTATAGCCGATCGTGAAGTTTGCTTTGCATGGTACTGCTGTCGACTTCGTCCAAACTGACGCCACCGGCGGTCACTTCCGCTTTTTCGAAACCAAGCGTTCCGTTGAGTGCGAACGGCGTGTTTTTGATTTGCTGGCAGATCGCAGCAAGTGACGTGTTAGATAGTTCCGCGTTCTTTGCTTCCAACGAGACACCTGCAGCACTTAAAAGACTTTCTGCTAAACGCTTGGGGAACATTTCGTTGAGCAAATTTCCGGTGATCTGTTTTCCGTTGACGCGTCTTTTTTCGTCCAGCATATCATGCAAACGATTGGGCTTACATTCGGGCAGGAAATCAACATGCAGCGTTAGCGTTTTACGGTCAGGGTGCAACGCGACTGCGCGACTAACGTCCAACGCGGTCGGCCCCGAAAAACCAAAGTGGGTGAATAAAAACGATCCTGTTGCTTTGGCCAACGGCTTATTCTTTCTCGTCTTTTCTCCTTCGGCAGCAACGGCCGAAGGCTGCCAGACTCCAATGCCTGCATTCTCGATCGTGATCCCTTTGAGGTCGTTGGCCCATGAGCAGTTATTTAATAGCGGCACCAGTGCGGGCACCGTTGGTGTGATCGTATGGCCAAACTGCTTAGCCCATGCATAGCCATCGCCGGTCGTGCCGCAGCCGGGATAGGACAGCCCGCCGGTGGTAATGAGCAAATTTTTAGATTGAAACTGATTGCTGGACGCTGCGACTGAGAAATTGTCGTCCTCTTTGGTGATCGTCTCCACCGCACACGCGCTAATGATCTCCGCGCCAGCGTTTCTGGCCATCGAGACTAATGCATCGCGCACGTCGATCGCGCGGTCGCTGACGGGAAAGATCTTTCCAGTATGCTCCACTTTGGTGGCAACACCTTCGGCTTCTATCTTTTCGATGACCGCTTCGGGTGGCAGTGCGTGCAAAGGCGAATGTAGAAAGTTGCCGCATTTGCCGAAGCGCTTCACGACCTCGCGGACGCTGCAGTTATGAGTAATGTTGCACCGGGTACCGCCTGAAATCAGAATTTTCACACCCAGCTTTTTGTTCTTCTCCAAAAGCAGGACTTTAAGACCACGACTGGCCGCACTTGTCGCCGCCATCAAACCGGCAGCGCCCGCACCGACAATAATCAAGTCGTAAATTGCATTTGGATTTGACAAAACGGGGCCGTTAGAGCGAAGTTGAATCAAGCTGGCTCAAGTCTGACGAAACTTGAGTCCTACATCAAAAAAACATTTTGTCTGTGCCGTTATAAAAGATCAACCATGCCTTTGCATCTTCGGAATCCACTGGGCGACTCATACACTCCAAAGTGTTAGACTTTGGACGAACTTAGGAAAAACGAATGAACTTTCTGGAGATATAGCGTCTCTGGCTTCAAAACCAGCCGCCAATCGGTAGGATACACTTATTGGGTGCACCGTTTCCACGTGTAGGCCCAAACTGAACTTTATCAGCTTACGAACGCACTGATTTGCGTCGTCCATTCTCACTTGTTTTGAATTACTGCTATGCCCAACGGTTCTCTATTGCTATCTGACCAACTGAAAAATGATCCACGTTTGGCAGAAGCGAAACGGTTGATCCTCGAAACGGTCGCCGACCATCAAAAGACGATGCAGTCGGTACGACCGCCGAGAACCGAGCTTAAAGAATCCTACCAAGAGATGCTGGAGAAATTTGGCAGCCTTCGAAACGGCAGCCTGTTCTTCCCGTACCTCGCCAGTGGTATCGGTAATGGACCGTTCGTAGAACTGGCTGACGGAAGTGTGAAACTGGACATGATTACGGGCATCGGCGTGCACGGATACGGTCACAGCCACCCCTTGTTGGTAGAAGCAGCGATTGATACTGCGGTCTCGGACACGGTAATGCAAGGCAACTTGCAGCAGAACACCGAAAGCTACCAGCTGTGCGAACTATTGGTGAATCTTGCCAACGAAACCGGCGGCGAATTTAAACATTGCTTCCTGACGACCAGTGGAGCGATGGCTAACGAAAACAGTTTGAAGATCGCATTTCAAAAGAACCACCCCGCCAATCGCGTGATCGCTTTCAGCCATTGCTTCGCCGGTCGCACACTGGCATTGGCGCAGGTAACTGACAAAGCCAAGTATCGCGTCGGACTGCCCGATACAATCGCCGTTGACTACCTGCCATTTTTCAAGCACGACGATCCGCAGCGCAGCACCGAAATCGCCGTCAGCCACCTGAAGTATTTGCTTGACCGACATCCGGGTAAATACGCGGCGTTGTGGATGGAGTTGATTCAAGGCGAAGGCGGCTACTATCCCGGCGATGTGAAGTTCTTTAAGGCACTTATTGAAGTTGCCAAAGCAGCGAACGTCTGTACGATCGCCGACGAAGTGCAAACGTTCTGCCGCACGACTCGTCCTTACGCGTTTCAGCATTTCGGCTTAGACAAGTTAGTCGACGTGGTGACGATTGGAAAAATTTCGCAGGTCTGCGCGACGCTGTTCACCGAAGAATATAAGTTTCAACCGGGCTTGATCAGCCAAACCTTCACTGGCAGCACAATGGCGATCAACTCAGCGCTGGCGATCGTCAACGGACTGGTTGAACAAGGTAATTTTGGCGCCCAAGGCCGCAATCAAACTCTTCACGATCATTTTGTGAAAGGCATTCAAAAAATCGGCCAGAAACATCCCGGTTCAATCGCCGGCCCTCATGGCATGGGCGGCATGGTCGCGCTGACACCCTTTGATGGCACGCCGGAGGTCGCCAGTGAGATGGCGAAGCGGTTGTTCGATGCGGGGCTGATGTCGTTTATGGCCGGTGGTTCGCCCGCGCGACTGCGTTTCCTAATGCCGATTGGGTGCGTGACGCATGATCATCTCGATTTGGCCTGCCAGATTCTTGAACAAGTGGTTGGAGAGATGGCCAGTTTGAGAAACGCATAATTCTGAAAGACGTTGGCTATGATCGTACGTTCTGTTATTCCGGATGATTTAAATCCGCTGTTTCAGTTGATCCAACAGTCAGAGTTCGGACTGACGACGCTGAAGGTTTCCAGAGACGTTTTGGAGCAGCGGATTGAAGATTCTGTTTTTGCATTCTCTCGGAAAAGCACCAAACGTGGCGGCCATCCCTATGTGTTTGTGATGCAGGAGCCCACTTCAGAGAAACTCGTCGGTACTTGCTCGATCTATTCGAAGGTTGGCGGGTTTGAGCCCTTTTATTCTTACGAAATCGAGATGTCTGTTCATCAATCAGCAGATCTGGGCGTTCACAAAGACATCGAAACGTTACATCTGCGCGAAGAACATGACGGGCCCACGGAGATCGGAAGCCTTTTTCTATCGCCTGAGTTCTGGGGGCAAGGGCATGGGAGGCTGCTGAGCAAGTCAAGGTTTTTGTTTATGGCTCAGTTTTCAAATCTTTTCGAAAACGAGGTCATCGCTGAGATGCGTGGTGTCGTCGATAACCAGGGAACGTCGCCACTGTGGGCCGCGTTAGGATCGCACTTTTTCCAGATGGACTTCCCCAAAGCCGAAACGCTGACTTCGAAATCAAAGAAATTCATCGCTGAACTAATGCCTCGACATCCGATCTACATCCCTTTGTTACCGCAAGAAGCTCAAGATGTCATCGGGCAAGTGCATGACTTCACCAAACCCGCATTAGCAATGCTGAAGAAGGAAGGATTCGAATTTCGAAAGCTGGTCGATATCTTTGATGGTGGCCCAACGATGCATTGTGAACTAGAGAATATTGCTACGATCCGCACTTGCCACCGTGCGAAAGTAATTGCGATAGAGGCTATTCCGGCCAGCACTCAACCTATTCTTCTGTCAAACTGTCGGATGGATTTCCGCTGCGGCCTCGAAGCCGTTTCGATCACCGAGCAGGGTGTCACAATCACACCTGCGACCGCGAAGCGTTTGTCGGTGTCGGTTGACGATGAGGTACGCTATTCGATTTAAAGATGAGGAAAGTCGGTTACAATAGACAGATCTAATTGTTGCCGCCCGAAGCCGCACGTTTTTTCTCCGAGGTATTAGTTTGTCTGAAAATTTCGTCTCGCGCGTTGATTCACCGGCACTGCGTACGCTGTGCAAGAACATCGCTGCACTTAGCCAAGAGCAAAAATCGTGGACCGTTGATGATTGGCCGCAGGCTCAGTTGCAATTGATCGCTGAAGCGGGCGTTTATCGCTGGTTCGTAAATGAGCAGCAGGGAGGGTTTGGTTGGAGCGCTGACGATATCGCACGTGGATACATTGAATTGGGGGCTGCCTGTCTGACTTCGACCTTCATCGTGACCCAACGTGTCGCGGCGCTGAAACGAATTGCATCGAGCACAAACGCTGAGTTGGTTGATCAGATCCTACCGGCGATGCTCGATGGTAGTCGTCCCGGCACTGTTGGGATCTCGCATCTGACGACCAGTCGACGGCATCTCAAGAGACCTGTTCTTACGGTTACGCGATCAGGCGATCGCTTGATTGCCAGTGGAATGGCACCTTGGGTGACGGGTGCAAACGGCGCGGATACATTGCTGTTGGGCGGTGTTTTGGATAATGGGCAAGAGATCCTGTTTCTGGTGCCGACATCGGCACAGGAGATCTCGATCGAGCCGGGGTTTGACTTGGTGGCTCTATCGGCCAGCCACACCGGCATCGTCAAGTGCAACGATCTAAGCTTTTCAGCCCAGAATATTGTTGCGGGCCCCAAAGAATCAGTTTTAACCAGCGGCAAAGGAGGCGGAGCCGGCAGCGTACAAACGTCGGCGCTGGCGTTGGGGTTAGCAAAGTCAGCGATTGATTATATCGCTCGCGAATCCGAGCAGCGGTCCGATTTAAGACCGACCCAAGATTCACTGTATCAACAATTTCAATTGATCGCCGAAGAGACCTTTGCCATCGCCGCCGGAGAGAAAGAAAACACGGGTGAACTACGGGCCGACGCCAACAGTCTGGTCATGCGTTCGACTCAGGCCGCGATGATCGCCGCTAAAGGTGCAGGTTTTGTTCAAGGGCATCCGGTCGGTCGCTGGTGTCGTGAGGCGCTGTTCTTTCTGGTTTGGAGCTGCCCACAGTCGGTCGCCGAAGCGAACCTTTGCGAACTGGTAGAGGTCTGAGATTCATCGAGGTAGCATTTCGGTCGTGGTGTCAGTCGACTATTGCCGCGATGCGGAAGCTGCTGACGATCATCAACACGTTGATCAGACGCGATGAACTGTGGACTGAAACGACGGCGTAGTAAAAGAAACGAGCGTCTGCGAATTTCGCAAACGCTCGCATCGTTGAGTCATTGTCGCATCATCGGCCTAGCTATCCCTTGAACTGTTGAGCTTCCACAGAGCAGTTCTCTGTTTCGCTAGACGCCGAAATGGTAATGCTGCGCTGGTCACAATTCAAGAATCATTGAACATCGGAGCCATGCTTTGAAACCTTCGGGGGTTTGGGGGGCAGAGCCACCAATGACTCTACTGCCAAAAGACAACTCACCCCGTTTTGTCCTTGACATTCTTAAAGACCGTCGCTGACAAATTATATTTGTGACATCTTATTCTTGTCGGAGCTCGCTCATGGTCGCGACCTAAAGGTTCTCGCCCGCGCAACGGAAACGAAAGGTTTTTACGACACCGCTTCTATCCGAAGTCAAGAAGCGTCGCAACACAAAACAGTTTACCAAAAAGAAACCACGTTGCCAAAGAGGCGGTGTCCATGGCGTCGCAAACCAACACGCGACAACGGAGCGATGGCACGAGGGCAAACCGAACGATGCTCCAACAACGAAGCCGTGGCTTTGCGAAAAAACAATGTTACGCGACCAATGAACTGCAAAAGAGCTACCCATTTGTTGGATCGTCACGGGTCACAACAACCGATTCGTCAATGCGTTCAAATTTCCACCAGTTGTTGCCGAATGCAGAGACATCAACACGCACTGAGGCATCGGATTCACGGCGGACATCAACGGAGAAAGTCGTAATTCCTTCGGGGGCAGCGATTTCGGATTCGATAGCAGCCTGATCGGCCAGTGCAAGCAAGTCGGAGAACGGTAATGCCCGGTGATGCTGAATCAACCGCATGATTTCGCGATTGGCGTCGTCACGATCCATGTTTGCCTCAGTGAAGTCTTGGTCACATAACGGAAGGTTTTTACGACGCCGTACTTAACGAAGCGGACGACTTGGAAGTGTCAAACAGTGTACCAATACGAGGGCCGTTGGAATCGCGGCCAAGGCGATCGCGGCGTTGCCAACCGGAAGACGTGACCGAAGCGAACGACGCGACCCGCCGAACGATGCTCCAAAGACGAAGCCGCGACTAGCGTAAAAACCATGTTGTGCGACCGTTGCACTACGGGACGCGATACAACACGTTGCCGTTATCATCTAGAATTCGATCCAGTTCGACAAATCGAACGTGACGGCCACACTGTTTCTGGTTTTGGGGATGTTTTTTCGGGATGTCTGCGCAAAACGTGCCAAGACCGTCAGGCTCGTCGGCTGGCGGAGTCACGCAAATGCCGGTTCCCTTGAGGAGACGTTCAGACGTGCCATCGCGATAAACCACGGTGAATGAGTCCGGCCAATCCAAGGCGAGCAAATCGTCCGAGATATCCATTAGATGAGGTCGCACAACGTAAAGTTTTTACGACACCGACGCGACCAAAGCGAAGGTGGTTTGAATCAGATTCGATTGTATAATGAGAATGAGGCCAGCACCACGACGTAGGTGTGCCCGTAGGGCCTTTGCGTAAAAACCATGTTGTGTGACCCGGCAGCGCCGGTTGGAGGTTTACCATGAATGTACAGCTCAGTGCCGATGCAATGCAATTCGTAAAAGGCTTGGTTGCGTCAGGAAAGTTCGAGTCGACCGATGCGGCGGTGTCGGCGGGTGTCCAATTGCTAAAGAGTCAACAGCATTTGGCGGCAGAGATTCAAAAAGGAATTGATGAATTGGATGCAGGCAAGGGAATCGACGGAGAAGTGGTGTTCGCGGAGTTGCGAGAACGGGCCAAGAAAGCGATGGAGTCAGCAGAATAATGGCAACATTGATAATCGCGCCATCCGCACAGCAGGATTTGTCGGACATCTACGATTACATAGCACGCGACAAACCCATTGCCGCTGGAAATTGGGTCGAGAAGATTGAAGAGAAATGCAATCTCATCGCGGAAACTCCAAAGTTCGGCGAACGGCGTCCAGAGTATGGGGCGGACATTCGCAGCAGCGTTGTCGGTCGATACGTGATTTTCTTTAGGCCAATCGAAAACGGTATCGAAGTGGCACGCGTCATCGCAGGTGATCGTGACATCCGTTCACTCTAGGGGCACATAACGGAAGGTTTTTACGACACCGACGCAATCGAAGCGAAGGTGGCTTGAATCAGATTTTATTGTACAATAGGAATGAGGCCGGTGCCACGGCGAAGGTGTGCCCGCAGGGCCTCTGCGTAAAAACCATGTTATGTGCCCCGGCCCACTGGAGCGAAGCCATGAATCTGAACCTGCCAAGCGATGTCAATAGTTTCGTGAAAGGTCTTGTGTCCCAAGGAAGATTCAACTCAGAGGAAGATGCCATAGTCGAAGGTATCAAGTTGTTGATGGGGCGCGAGCACTTACGAGGCGAGATTCAAAAGGGCGTTAAGCAATTGGATGCCGGTGAGTTTTACGACGAAGAAACTGTGTTTAGCGAGATCGACGCTGAGATTGACAAGGTAGAAGCCGAACAGCAAGGAAGCTGATAACATGCCGAGACTTCGGTATTCTGCAGAATCGAAAGAAGACCTAAAGCAGATCGCTCGATTTATTGCCCGCGATAAACCAGTCGCGGCTCGCCAATGGGTACAAAAACTGCGCGAGAAGTGTCGATTGGCAGCCAAACATCCTGATATTGGCGACTCACGTCCGGAACTCGGCGATGGGATTCGATCCACATACGTAGGCAGTTACGTGATCTTCTTTCGGCGGATCGAAGGATTTCTTGAGATCGTCCGAGTTATTCGAGGCGATGTTGACGAACCGCAAATCTAGGGGCACATAACGGAAGGTTTTTACGACACCGCCCTAAATGAAGCGAACGATGTCTGAACTACGAACAA
>ENA-ORXT01001353-ORXT01001353.1-marine-metagenome-genome-assembly--contig:-NODE-1353-length-33396-cov-4.218524_pt1 | contig 33396 bp, 36 predicted proteins | sample MGYA00237868_ERZ511482 | MGnify/ENA metagenome assembly ERZ511482 | reverse complement strand
GGCACGGTCAGGATCGAAAGCGACGGGCGCCCGGTCGTGGACTTCGCTCTCCTGAACAACGACGACGACGTCGCCGCATTGGCCGACGGAGTCCGGCTCGCACTCACAACGCTGGCGCACCCGGCGTTCACCGCGATCATCGACACCATCTACATCGACGACGTCGGCACCACCGCTGACGCGCTGCTCGAGGACGACGCTCTGCGTGCCTGGCTCCGCTCCAGCGGTGGCGACTATGTCCACGCATCGAGCAGTTGTGCGATGGGCACGGTCGTCGACGAGGACTACGCAGTGATCGGCTACGAAGGTCTGAGCGTTTGTGACGCGTCGATCTTTCCGAACATTCCGACCGTGAACACACACCTGCCCGTCACCATGGCCGCAGAACGCTTCTGCCTGCGTGAAACAATGCAGCGATGAGCACCGAACCGACATCTGGCTTCACTCTCGGCTTGCACGAGCTGGGCGATCGCTGCTTCGCCTACCTGCAACCGGACGGCAGCTGGGGATGGAGCAACGCGGGCCTGATCATCGGCGACGGTCAGTCGCTGCTCGTCGACACGCTCTTCGACCTCCACCTCACCCGTGCGATGCTCGACTCGATGTCGGCGCACACCGCAGCAGCGCCCGTCGACTCCCTCGTCAACACTCACGCCAACGGTGACCACTGCTACGGCAACAGTGAAGTGCGGCAGCGGTGGGCCGACGTCGACATCGTCGCATCAGCAGCGTGCGCCGAAGAGATGCCCCAGGTCCCGCCGTCGATGCTGCATGCGCTCAACCAGGCGCCCGGCGACGTCGGTGATCTCTTCCGCAGCTTCTTCGGCGAATTCGACTTCGACGGCATCGAACTCGAGTTGCCGAACACGACCTTCACCGGTCGCCACACGCTCGACGTCGGTGGACGCAGCGTCGAACTGATCGAAGTCGGCCCCGCCCACACCGACGGCGATGTCCTCGTCCACGTGCCCGACGCGAAGACCGTCTACACCGGCGACATCCTCTTCATCGGCGGCACCCCGATCGTGTGGGCCGGACCGCTGAGCAACTGGGTCGCGGCTTGTGACTTGATGCTGGACATGGACGTCGAGACTGTCGTTCCCGGCCACGGCCCCTTGACCGACAAGGCCGGTGTCCGCGAAGTGCGCGACTACCTCTCCTTCGTCGACACCGAAGCCGCCGGCCGCCACGCTGCAGGCATCGACGCCTTCGACGCCGCCCGCGACATCGGCGCAGCCCTCGCAGCCGACGAGCGCTTCAGTGACTGGGGCGAGTTCGGCCGCATCGCGGTCAACGTCGACACCGCCTACCGCGCGCTCGACCCCGGCCACACGACGCCGAACGTCGTCGAGCAGTTCCGGCGCATGGCCGAACTCGAATCTGCCGCGCCCGGCCATCCGTGACCGAAACGGCCACCACCTCAACGCGCCAGCACGATGTCATCGTGGTCGGCGACGGCCCCGCTGGCAGCGCTCTTGCTCGGGCCTGCACAGCGCTCGACGTCGACGTACTCCTCGTTGGCGACGACGCCGAATGGGGAGCGACCTACGGAGCATGGCACGACGAACTGCTGCGGGCGCCGCTGCTTGATGGTCACGACGTGTGCTCGGGTTCGCCGATCGACGTGTGTGCCTGGGGCGACGACCGACACGACTTGCAGCGGTCCTACGTGCTGCTCGACAACGACGCCCTCCGCGACGTCCTGCGTGCCGATGTCGCCACGTCGGCGGACCGTGTAGAGCGCATCGATTCCCAGGCTGACCGTCACGTGGTCCAACTGGCCTCGGGTGAACAGATCGCGTCGAGATTGGTGATCGACGCGACCGGCTGGCCTGCCGCTTTTGCCGTTCGCACCCACCGCGAGCAGGCCCCGTTCTGGCAGACGGCGTTCGGAGTCGTCCTCCCCGAACCGCCCGGGGGCGAGCTCGGCCAGCCCACGCTGATGGACTTCCGCGAGCCGCCGCGCGTCGCAGCAGGACAGCGGGGCACACGGACCGCCACCACGTTTGCGTACAGCCTGCCCGTCATCGACGGCTGGCTCGTCGAGGAAACGGTGCTCGCAGCGCGTCCTGCGATCGAGCCGATCGCGCTCGTCCCGCGCCTCGCCGCCCGGCTCGGACTGGACGCCGACAAGATGCTCGACGATGCGATCCGGACCGAGTACGTGCGCATTCCGATGGGCGGTGCCCGACCCCGACGCGACCAACCTGTCGTGGCCTTCGGTGCAGCCGCCAGCTACGTCAACCCCACGTCGGGCTACTCGGTCGTGCACTCGATACAGATGGCGACGCCGGTCGCAGCAGCGATCCAAGCAGCGCTTGCAGCACGTCCGAGCACCCACGTCGGTGATTCGCTCGCCGTATGGAACGCTGTCTGGCCGGTGGCGCATCGCCGCACCCGCGTGCTGCACGACTACGGCCTCGACATGCTCAGCAAGCTCGATGGCCCGGCGGTGCGCGAGTTCTTCGACGCATTCTTCGAACTGCCGACGCCGGCCTGGTCGTCTTACATGCGTGCCGACACCGCGCCCGCCGAACTGAGTGGCGTGATGACCAAGCTGTTCCGCTCGGCGCCGTGGTCGACCCGCCGCCGACTCGCCCGCGGCAACCCCGCTGCCTTCGCTCGCCTGATCCGCCCCGATTAGGCCCGCAGCTCGGCACCGCACGAGGTCGCTGCGCTCATCGACCTGACGCACGCCGCCGAGTCGCCAGAGACCGCCGCACCGCGAGAACCCAGCCGACTGCCACGGCGGCAGCGAAGATGAACCACTGCACGGAATACGAGAGGTGATTGCCCTCGCTCAGCTCGGGCGGGTCGAGCAGGGTGGGGTCGTCCGGGCCGACTGCCGGGTCGCTCTGCAACAACACGACGTACATCGGCACCAGCTCACCATCATCTGCGAGCTGACCGAGTTGGTCGAGGTCGACACGGCGCACCTCGGTGACGACTTCCTGCTCGGCGTCGGTCAACGACCCGCGCTCGCGTGATTCGGATGGGCGCAGCCGCCCCACGATCTGCACCTCACCGGGGAACGGCACGGGCGGCGCCACGCCGACGCCGATGGCACCGCGATTGACGATCAACGTCGAGGTTTGCTCACCGTTGCCGCCCGGCGGGAGCAGCAGTGGCGTGAGCACGTTGTCGACCGCCCGGCCACCCTGCGAACGATTGAACAGGACGACCTGGTCGGGGGAGTATGTGCCGGAGACGATCACCCGGCGATTGACGACGGAGTCAGGATCGGTGCCGATCGTTGCTCGCAGATCATCGAACGGCACGGCCGGCTGCTCGATCTGGGTGACAAATTCTGCGTTGTTAATCTTGCGCTCGTCGAGCCGGCGTAGCTGCCAGAACCCGGCGGCGAACATGGCGACGACCGCAACGGCGCAGAGCAGATGAAAGCCAATCCACATGGGCCGAGCCAGGAAGCCGAACCGCGACAACGACGCCATCGCTGAGTGACGGTATCGGCTGCTTTGTTACTGTCCGCTCGATGGGACCCGATGACATGACGACCACGCTGATGTCGGAGTTGATGGGCGCCGACATCACCGCCGTCGGCACCAGTCGCATCGGCGACGGCCTTGTTGGTCTCAACTTGCGAGTGACCCTCGAAAGCGCTGATGCGGGTGTTCCGGCGACCGTGGTGATCAAGCTGCCGTCCGACGACGCGACGAGCAGGGCAACCGGCGGTGCGCTCCGCAACTACGAGCGTGAAGTGAAGTTCTACCTCGAGGTCGCTGACACGATCGACATCCGTCTCCCGCACTGCCACCACGGCCACTGGGACGAGGCGACCGGTGACTTCATGCTGGTGCTCGAAGACATGGCACCCGCTGAACAGGGCAACCAACTCACCGGCTGCACGCCCGACATGGCGTTTGCGGCCGTCGAGGAACTGGCGGGGCTGCATGCGCCGCGTTGGGGCGACGCCTCGCTCGACGAGCTCGACTGGCTCGGCCGTCGGAGCAGCGCCGATGACGTGAGAACCATCGTCGGGCTCTGGGCGATGTTCCTGCCGGGTTTCCTGGACACGTACACGCCGCACCTCGATCAGCCGCAACTCGACCTCGTCCAGGCGTTCGGCTCCAAGCTCGATGCGTGGATGGGCGACCGAAGCGGACCGAAATCGGTCACACACGGCGACTATCGCCTCGACAACCTGCTCTTCGGCGACGGCATCACCTCGCCCGTGGTCACCGCCGTCGACTGGCAGACACCAGGACATGGCCCGCCCGTTGCCGACCTCTCCTACTTCTGCGGTGCAGGCCTCCTCCCCGAAGCTCGGCGCACTCACGACCAGGCGCTGGTCGATGCCTACGCAGCAGCCCTCGCCGGTCGGGGTGTCGACGTCGGCGCCGACTGGTTGTGGGAGCAGTACCGCCGCGAAGCCTTCGGCGGTGTCGTGATGGCCGTCGTGGCCTCCCAGATGGTGGGGGAGAGCGAGCGCAGCGAAGCAATGTTCGCCGCCATGGCTTCCCGCCACCTCCAACACGCCCTCGACCTCGACTCACTCGACTTGATCTGATGTGACTCGTATGGCCCTCACCCGAATGGCCCTCACCCGAATGGCCCTCACCCGAATGGCCCTCACCCGAATGGAGATGACATGAACGAAGACGACATCGAACTGCCCGACTTCCACATCCCCCACGCCGAGAAGATCGAATGGATGATCGAGACCAACGGGTGGGCGCTCGAACCTGTCGAGGCGAACCCTGACGCCGATCCGCCGAAGCCGGCCTACGCCTATTCGATCGGCATGCCCGGTGCCGTCGATTTTTCCGACGTGGTCGTCTTCGGATTGAAGCCGGCGGCGGCGAACGGTCTGGTCACCCTTGTCGCCGATGCCTGCCGTGGGGGCACCGAGATACCGGTCGAAGTCGAACTCGTCGGCTTCCTCGACAACGAACTGCGCTGCTACTTCGCTCCGGTCGACGTCGAGGTGCACGGCGCCTTCTTCGGAACAGCGGCTGCGTGGTACCGCGGTGAATCGTTCTCGATGGTGCAGTTGTTGTTTCCGGACCGCAACGGGTTCATGCCGTATGAGACCGGCTACGAGCAGCGGATGCGGCTCGCCCAACCGATACTCGGCACCGTGGGCTGACCAGCGCGGGTATCGTCCGCAAGGCATGTCCGACCACCTCGCGCTTCCCGCCACCGGCGCGTGGCGCCCGGGCGACGAAGCCGGCCAGCGCCAGTTCTTCACCTTCGCGACCGACCGGCGCTTCGCGCTCGACTCCGGTGCCGCACTGAGCGACGTCGTCGTGGCGTACGAGACCTGGGGTCGGCTCGATGCTGACGGGTCCAACGCCGTGCTGCTGTGCCACGCCTGGACCGGCGACAGCCACGCCAGCGGCCCGGCGGGCCGTGGCCACGACACGCCCGGGTGGTGGAATGAATCTGTGGGCCCGGGCAAGCCGATCGACACCGACAAGTACTTCGTCGTGTGCGCCAACGTGCTGGGTGGGTGCCAAGGCTCGACGGGCCCGGCGTCGCCGCACCCGGACGATGGCAAGCCCTACGGCTCCCGCTTCCCCGTTGTCACCATTCGCGACATGGTTCGCGCCCAATCCCGCCTGATGGATCACCTCGGCATCAGCCGCTGGATGTCGGTCATCGGCGGTTCCATGGGTGGTATGCAAGCCCTCGAGTGGGCAGTGATGTATCCCCATCGGGTTCGCTCGCTCGTGGCCATCGCCACCTGCATGCAGGCAACCGCTCAACAGATCGCGTGGGGTGCGATTGGTCGCCGAACAATCGGCCTGGACCCGAAGTGGCGCGGCGGCGACTACTACGACGCCGAAGACGGTGACGGGCCATCCGAGGGTCTCGCAATTGCACGCATGGTCGCTCAGGTCACCTTTCGCAGCGACAACATCTTCACCGATCGATTCGGCCGCGAATTGGCTGACAAGACAACCGTTGGCGACACGCTCGGCATGTGGCAGCAGTTCGAAGTCGAGCGCTACCTCGAGCACCACGGCAACAAGATCGCCACCCGCTTCGATGCCAACAGCTACCTCGGCATCGGCAAGGCAATGGATCTGCATGACGTCGCCCGTGGTCGCGGCTCGTTGGAGCGGGCGATGGAACGTGTCACGGCGCCGACTCTGGCTGTCGGGATCTGGAGCGACATGCTGTACCCGGCCTACCAGCAACGCCAGATCGCTGAGATCCTGGAGCCACGCGGCGTACCCGTCGACTACGTCGAGATCGACTCCCCCCACGGGCACGACGCCTTCTTGATCAACAGCGACCAACTCGCTGAGCCGATCGAGCAGATCCTGGCGTCTGTCTCGAAGTCGACGCTCTGAGCGCTGACAGCCCGGATCCGTGCCCGAAGGACTCGAAGCCGAGATCTGGCGCCGCTCGATCGAGGTCCTCGTCGGCCGAACCGTCACCGACATCTGGTTCGATGCTCGAGTCTGCGACCACGGAATCCCTGCCCTGATCGGGCAGACCGTCGAGGCGGTGACCCGCCGCGGCAAGGTCGTCCAGGTCGTCGTGGGTGGCGAAACACTCGGTCTCCACTTCGGGATGACCGGTCGTGTGATCGTCGACGGCGATGCGCCGATCGAAGCGCTCGAATACTCCTCGACTCGTGACCGCCCCGAGTGGGACACGTTGCGCCTCTATGCCGAGCCAGCGGTTGGTGGTGCCGCCATCCCGGCGTTGCGTGTCAACGACCTGCGCCGGCTCGGCCGGGTCTCACTGGATGCCGACCCGAGCGCGCTCGGCGTGGACATCTTCGACGTGTCCGAACAGACGTTGAGCGCGGCTCTGGTCGGCCGGCGTGCGGCCATCAAGTCGCTGTTGCTGGATCAGTCGGTCATCGCAGGTCTGGGCAACCTGTGTGCCGACGAAGTGTTGTGGTGGGCAGGCATCGCGCCCACACGCCCGGTCGACGGCCTGCGGTCATCTGAAGTCGGCGAACTCGCGTCCGTGATCAGGCGACGCCTGCCGATCATGCTTCGTCGTGGCGGCTCCACGACTGGCGTGGTGAATCCCGACCTCCGCCGCACCGCTGGACCGTGTCCTCGAGACGGATCCGCGCTGGAGCGATCCACCGTTGGTGGCAGAACGGCCGTGTGGTGCCCAGATCATCAGCAGTGAGACACGGTTTCGGACACGCGAGATGGCACACTCACGGTTGGTGAACGTGGAGGGGCTGACCGATCTCAGTGCTGTGATGGCGACTGCGAGTGTTGGATCATCGACGCGCACCGTGTACGGCATCGTGATCGCGCTCGGGTTGATCGGGTTGGGCTTCGTTGTCCTGGCCATGTGGTTGATCAGGCAGACACGGCCGGAACGGCAGCTCCTCGCTCCGCTCGAGCGGATGGACGATCGGTCGTGGCGGGACCAGGAACCCACAGCAATGCGACGCGACCTGGACTCGCTGCGGCCAACCGGCGCACGGCCGGTGATCCGTGAGCAGGTAACAGCCGAGCCTGTGAGCGAAATCGGCACTCCCGAAGACACCCTCGTCGACGACGCAACGCCCGAGACAGACAAACCGGACGGCGCTGACGGTGCTGACGGCGTTGACGACGACACCGGCGATCTCGAAATCGACGACTTCGGCATCAGCTCGACAGTCGTTCCGACCGCAGACTGACGTCGGCCATGCCGGTCGCTCGGTGCGGCCGGGCTGAACTGGGCTGGGCTGCGGCGAGCGAGGCGGATACGATGTTGGCGTGGCAACTCTTGACCTCGACGCAATGCTCAAGCGATTCCGTGAACGTGCCAAGGCGGTCAAACAGCGGCCGCTCCCACCGGTCGGCGGGGACGAACGCGCAATGTTCATCGAGCAGCAGCAGGCCGATTTCCAGGACTACGCCATCATCGGTGACGCAAACGCGTCACTCGAAGACGGCATCTTGACGCTCACGATCGATCTACGATCACCCGAGGAGCGATCCGCCACGACCGAGTGACGCACGAGGGGTTCTCGAACCCGAGATCTCGTGTCCGGTCCGCGGATCGGAGTGCTAGATTCAAAGATCGCAATACGGTTCCACATGCGGATGTGGCTCAGTTGGTAGAGCGCAACCTTGCCAAGGTTGAGGTCGCCGGTTCGATCCCGGTCATCCGCTCCAGAAGCTCCCGGTCCACGCCGGGAGCTTCTTTGTTTTTCACGCTGCTGTGTCTTGGCAAGCAGCACGAACCGTCATGTGTCTTGCATCGTCGCGTAAGATCGGACGTCCGCTCGAAAGGAATACCTGAATGACCTCGAACTCCGTGATGAAGCACCGCAACGTGGGCGTGCTGTCGATCGAATCCGTCGAAGCACCTGAGATCGTCACCTCGGCGTGGATCGACGAGCAGCTCGCCGTCACCTACGAGCGGACCGGCATGAAGCCGGGCACGCTGTCTGACTTGGCAGGCATCGAGTCCCGTCGCTGGTGGCCTGCGGACGTCACTTTCGACAAGGCCGCTGCGTTGGCCGGCCGCAAGGCGCTCGACGCGTCTGGCATCGACCCGCAGAAGGTCGGCATGCTCATCTCCACATCGGTGTGCAAGCACCATCTCGAGCCTTCGATTGCCTGCTCCGTGCACCACCAGCTCGGCCTCGCAGCGAGCTGCCTGAACTTCGACGTCGGCAACGCCTGCCTGGCGTTCGTGAACGGCATGCAGATCGCCGCCGCAGCCATCGATTCCGGGGCAATCGACTACGCGCTCGTCGTCGACGGTGAGGGCAGTCGGTACACGCAGGAGAAGACGATCGAGCGGTTGCAGCAGCCGTCGACCGAGGCATCGGACATCTTCGCCGAATTCGCCTCGCTGACACTGGGTTCGGGTTCGGCGGCAGCGCTCCTCTGCCGCATGGACAAGCATCCCGACGCGCACCGCCTCATCGGTGGTGTCGCCCGTGCGGGCACCGAGCATCACGAGCTGTGCATCGGCGACCTCGAAGCGATGTACACCGACACCCATGCGCTTCTCATCGCAGGTCTCGACCTCGCAGAGGCGGCCTGGAAGAACTCCGGTGAGCACTTCGACTGGGAAGCCGGGATGGACTGGTACATCGTCCACCAGGTCAGTTCGGTCCACACCCGTTTGCTCTGTGAGCGCCTCGGCATCGAGCACGGCCGCGCGCCCCAGACTTTCCCGACCAACGGCAATGTCGGGCCTGCTGCGATCCCGATGACGTTGGCCAGCGTCGCGGACAAGATCGCTCCGGGGCAGCGCGTCCTGCTCATGGGTATCGGCTCCGGGTTGAACACCAGCTACACCGAAATCGTCTGGTGAGCTCGGCCGCGGGGCGGTCGTGGGTGCCCGACGCTCCGGGTGCCGACGATCTGGCTTCGTGGAAGCTCGATCCTGCCTGGTCCCGAACGCTCGACGTGTCGAGCCACGACGGCAGCACGTACCGGTGGCACGTCCTCGACACCGGTCCGGCCATTGCCGCAGCCGGTCAGCGACCCGTTGCGACGATGGTGTGCGTCCATGGCAATCCGACTTGGGCGTATTCCTGGGCCACGTTTTTGCGGACCTTCGGTGACCGCGTTCGAGTCATCGCCGTCGACCAACTCGGCATGGGTTTCAGTGAACGCACCGACCTGCGGCGCTACGCGACCCGCGTGGCCGACCTCGGGGACGCGATCGGCGCACTCGACATCGACTCGGGTCTTCCGCTGCTCCTCGCTGCCCACGACTGGGGCGGAGCTGTTGCGATGGGTTGGGCCGTCGACCACGCAGACGAACTCGCCGGAATGATCCTGTGCAACACCGGTATCGCAGTTCCCGCCGGCCGCCGATCGCCGGCGATCATCCGGCTCGCCGCCAGCGCCCCGCTACGCGACTTCGTGTGCCGCCGCACCCCGACCTTCGTCGAAGGTACGACGCGCCTGTCAGGCCGCAAGATCGACGCCACCGATCGCGCTGCCTTCCGTGCGCCGTACCCGACTGCTGCACATCGTGCCGCAGTTGGTGACTTCGTGGGCGACATCCCGCTGCAGCCAGGAGGTGGCCACCCATCCGAAGCCGCACTCGACGACGTCGCCGCCCGGCTCGGCGACGTGCGCTGCCCGGTGCTGCTCGCATGGGGCGCTGCTGACCCGGTGTTCAACGACGACTTCGCCGCTGACCTCGCCGACCGCCTGCCCAACACCCGCATCCAGCGCTACCCGCGGGCCAACCACCTCGTCATGGCCGAAGCCGATGTGGCCGCAACGGTCGACCTCTGGCTCGCCGACGTGCTCGCTCATCGTGGTCCAGGTGCTGCCGCCGACGTGCCCAGTCGCGCTGTCGGGCCGAGCAACGGTTCAGCTCGCAGAGCACTGTGGAGCGGTCTCCGCGCCCGGCGAAACGACCCGGCCGCCGCCTTTGTCGACATGGCGGCCGGCAGTGAGATCACCTGGATCGACTTGGCCGAACGAGTCGACCGTATCGCCGTCGAACTCGCTGCCCGCGGCGTGCGCCCGGGTGACCGTGTCGCGATGATCACGCCACCGGGCGTGGAACTCGCTGCTGCGATCTACGGGGTCTGGCGAGCGGGCGGCGTCACGGTCGTCGCTGATCGAGGTCTCGGCCTCGTCGGTCTGCGTCGCGCCATCCGGAGCACCCGCCCGAGCTGGGTGATCGGCCCCAAGCAGGCTTTGGCGGCCTCACGCAGTCTGCGGTGGGCGCCAGGGGCGACGGCGATCGACATCGCCGACCTGATGGCCGTCGGTGCAGGTGCACTCCCTCCGACACCGCGAGCGGACGCCGACGCCGCGATTCTCTTCACGTCAGGGGCAACCGGCCCGGCCAAGGGTGTGCGTTATCGGCATGCGCAACTCGAAGCGCAGCGAGACGCACTCGCGGCGACGTACGACATCACGCCCGACGATCGGCTCCTTGCTGCGTTCGCGCCGTTCGCCCTCTACGGGCCGGCTCTCGGCATTGCCACGGTCCTACCGGACTGCGATGTCACCACGCCCGGCAGCCTCACCGCAGCAGCCTTCTCCTCCGCCTGCAAGCGGCTCGACGCCACCCTCGCGTTCGCATCGCCCGCCGCCCTCACCAACGTGCTCGCCACGGCCGCTGACACTCGGCCAGACGCTGCGCTGCAGCGGCTCCGGGTGGTGATGTCGGCCGGTGCTCCGGTACCTGCCGAGACACTGGCAGCATTCAGCGAACTCGCTCACAACGCCGAGATGCACACGCCATATGGCATGACCGAGGTGCTGCCGGTGGCAGACATCGACCTCGCGGCCATCGAGTCGGCGGAGGTCGACGAGCCCGCCGGGGGAGTGTGCGTCGGCCATCCGGTCGAGGGTGCCACCGTGACGATCCTTCCACTCGGTTTCGATGCGGCCGATCCGCCCGCCCCGGTCGGAGTGGGCGTCACCGGCGAGATACTCATCGACGCTCCGTGGGTGTCCGACGGCTACGTCGGCTTGTGGGCGGTCGAGCGCACCGCCCGTCCTGGCCGTGGCGACGGCAGGCGTTGGCATCGGTCCGGCGACGTGGGCCATCTCGATGCTGCTGGCCGTCTGTGGGTCGAAGGTCGAGCGGTCCACACCGTCGACACCTCGAACGGCATCGTCACCTCGGTGCCGGTCGAACGTCTCATCGAGCGCAAGCTCGACCTTGCTCGTGTCGCTGTGGTCGGTATCGGCCCGGCGGGGGTTCAGCAGCTCGTCGTCGTCGTCGAAGACGCCAGCGGCACCGACGGCCTTGCATCAGCAGCCCTCACCGAGCGCGTCCGCTCGGTGGTCACCGATCCCGTTGCTGCCGTTTTGTCGCTCCGAGCGTTACCGGTCGACATCCGGCACAACGCCAAGATCGATCGTCGTCTCGTCGCTGAGTGGGCACATGACGTCCTCGCCGGGCAGCGCGCAACCGCTCCGGGCAGTTCACGCCTGCCGTGGCGGCGTTGAGCGAACGCTCGGCCATGCGCATTCTCGTCACGGGAGCATCGAGCCTGATCGGCACTGGTTTCGCCCGGGCGCTCGCGTCACGCGGCGATCAGGTGGTGTGCTTCCAACGGCGCACCGTCGATGCGCTCGTCGGCCTCAGTGGGGTTGAACAACGCCTCGGAGACGTTCGGGATGCGGTGGCACTGGCAGGGGCAGCGACCGGTTGCGATGCGATCATCCACCTTGCTGCACGCGTCGGCGTCGTCGGCTCCGAGGACGACTTTCGCAGCGTGAACGTCGGCGGTACGCGCAATGCGCTGGCTGCAGCCCGCGAGCACGGCATCTCGCGCTTCGTCCACGTGTCGTCGCCGTCAGTCGCGCATGGCGGTGAAGCGATCATCGGCGCCGACGCCGACGAACCCACTCTGGGCCGTCGCCGTGCGTGGTACGCCGAAACCAAGGCGTTGGCCGAGATCGAGGCGCTCGGTGCAGCGTCGGACGAACTGGGCGTGGTGGCGATCCGTCCGCACCTGGTGTGGGGTCCCGGCGACACACAGTTGGTCGGCCGCATCGTCGACCGAGCCAAGCACGGCAGGCTCGCCCTCGTCGGTGGCGGCCGAGCGCTCGTCGACACGACCTACATCGACAACGCAGTCGATGCGCTGGGCGCCGCAGTCGATCGTGTCGGGCCGGGAGCAGCGTGCTCGGGCGAGGCGTACGTGATCGCCAACGGCGAACCCCGCCCCATTCGCGATCTGGTAGCCGGCATCTGCGCTGCCGCCGCCGTCCCGTTCGAGCCACGCGACGTATCACTGCCTGCTGCTCGGACCCTCGGCTCGGTGCTGGAGCGGGTGTGGCCGCACCTTCCCGAACGTCTCCGCGACGGAGAGGACGAGCCACCCCTGACCCGGTTCGTCGCCGAGCAGTTGGGCACGGCTCACTGGTTCGATCCCCGCCCGGCAGCGACCGACCTGGGCTGGACTCCGAAGGTGTCGATCGACGACGGTCTCGGTCGATTGGCTGAATGGTTCGCCGAGCACGACGACTGATCGGCATCACTGGGCCGCTATCGTGCAGATACCTGGCGACGTGGCCGAGTGGCTTAGGCAACGGACTGCAAATCCGTGTACATGGGTTCGATTCCCATCGTCGCCTCCAGAAGATGTCGTACGACATCCAAGAATCCCGGACTCTCCACGAGGGTCCGGGATTCTTGCTTTTGAGGCGCACTGCTCGAGATCGTCCGGTCGTGCTCCCTCATGTTTCAACTCGACCGTGAACGCACCGAGGCCTTCCTTGGTGGCTATCGCTCGATCTCATCGCTGTCGCCAGATGAACTCTTCGACGGTGCTCGCGCCTGGGGCTGCTTCGCCGACCACCATGTCTGGGCCACCGAGGAGCGTTACCTGCACGGAAACCGTTCTGCGGAACGATTCATCCCGCAGCAACCCTTCCGACCCTTTGCCAGAGCGTGGCACGAGTTGGGATGCACGTAGTGACGAATCACCGGTCTCGAGCATTCGGAGTAAGCGAAGTGCCGCTGGCTTGGACGCGGTTGCGTAGCTTGCAGAGGTGACCACACCGGAGGCGTCGAAGCATCGCACTGCTTTGACCGCCGGGATCTTCGTCGTCGCCTACGGCACCAACGTCTCGACGCCATTCCTCGTCGAGTACCGGCGCCGCCTCGACCTCACCGAATCAGCGACTGTCGCGATCTTCGTCGTCTACGTCGTCGGCATCCTCGCATCCCTGCTGCTCGCCGGTTCGTTGTCGGATCGGTTCGGCCGTCGGCCGGTCGTGTTGCCGATGACCGCTTTATCCGGCGTCGCCTCGCTGGTGATGATCGCAGGTCGCAACGAATTTGTGTGGCTGCTGTTCGGTCGCTTCCTGCTCGGCGTCGTCAGCGGCGCTGTCCTCGGTGTCGGGACAGCTTGGTTGCTCGAGCTGTACGGCCCCGGCGAGGAGCAGCGCGCTGCGGTGCGGACCACGCTCGTCACGTTCGCGGGCTTCGGTATCGGCCCGGTGATCTCGGCGTTGGCGTTCTGGCTGCTCCCCGGTCCGCTCGTGTTGGCATTCATCGTGCATGCGGCGGCGGCGGCGTTCGTGACCAGCCTGATGCTGCGGATTCCCGAGACGCACCCCGGCGACGCCGCCCGGCGAATTCGCATCTCGCTCGGCGTGCCACCAGCAGCCCGGCGAGCCTTCATCGTGGTGATCGTGCCGGCAGCCATCTGGGTCTTCGGGTTCCCTTCGGCGGGATTCGCGCTCTTCCCCGTCCTCGTCAGCGACTCGATCAGTGTGAGTGACGTTGCCGTCGCCGCTGCGGCGGGCGCACTGACCGCTTGGTCCGGGGTCATGTCGCGCCCGCTCGTGGTCCGCATCGGTGCGCGAGCCGCGTTGCCGGTCGGCATGGCGATCGGAACGGCCGGATACGTCGCGGGCACGATTGCCTTCGCTGGCGACGTCTGGCCCCTCGTCCTGATCGCCGCACCACTCCTCGGGGCAGCATCGGGCACGATCACGGTGTCGTGCTTGTCGCTCATCGGCGTCATGGCCGACGACGCTCGACGAGGTTCGCTGACCTCGAGCTTCTACCTCCTTGCCTACCCCGGTATGGCCATGCCGCTCCTCATCACGACGCTGGCCGAACTGAGCTCGACATCGGGAGTGCTCGTCGGGGTCTCGGTCGTCGCAGCCTGCTGCAGCCTCGCCGTCCTCGCCGCCTCACGCAGCGATGTCATCGGCGCGTGATGTTGCTTGGAACGGCGATGTGCTCCTCGATCTTGACGACGACCGGATAGGCGAGGTTGTTGTCGATCACCATGTCCGCTGAGGAGTTCGCTTCGCAGCACCAGATCCCAGCGACCGTGTCGATCACCAGGTCAGCAGTCGGCCATTGCTTCGAGCGCGTTGCAGATGAGGGAGTCGGCGCCTGGACCGAGTTCACCGAGTCGACGAACCAGCATCGATCTCGGGACGACGTCGAGATTGTCGAATGACGCCACGCAATCGCGACTCAGCCCCTCTTCGCTCCCAAGCGGAATGCAAGTTGGGATCCGACGTACCGTCGAGGTGACTGGGGCAACGGTGACGGCATTGAGAACCGGGATCGCCCGATCGCGCGTGACGATGAGAGCAGGCCGGGCCTTACCCGAGCGGGTGTCGCTCAAGAGCCACAGATCACCCTGCTTCATCGTCCCCCTCCTGAAGTGCTGAGGCCATCCATGACTACCGGGCTCACTCCGGTGCGGACTCGTACTCTGGCCACGATTCGCTGTCGAGGAGAGCGAGAGCCCCGACGCGAGCAGCGGTGATCTCTTCCTTGGTTTGGGGCATGGCCTGGTAGCCCGAAACGATCTCGTCGCCGATCTGCGCTCGGTGGAGCGCATCTTTCATTCGCTTGATCGAGAGTCGGATCGCGTCGGCTCTGCTGCTTGCCAGGCCAGCGCTCACGACCTCATCGAGCGTGGCGATCTCGCCCTCGTCGAGCCGTGTCGGGATTGGTGTTCTCGACGTCACGATGTCAGTGTATACCAATCGTAGACCACCCCTCGCGTCGAGGATCAGGCAAATGCTTCGTGGGCGGCGGGGATGACGGCTTCGAAATAGGCGTCGAGTGCGTCGTCGTCGACGGGAAGACGGAGTGCCACGTTGACGAGGTCGGCGCCGGCGTCACGGAAGGCAGCGATCTGCTCCAACGCGTCATCGGGCGTGCCGGTCAGCGCACCGGTGGTCACCCGCTCAGCCATCTCCGGGCCCCACTGGTCGATGATGCGCTGCAACTCGCCGTCAGCTGCATCTCGTGTCGCTCCCATGTGGAAGGCGAGGTTGACCGACCGCTCCAACGTGACCGGGTCTCGGCCGATCGCTGCGCAGGCCTCGTCGAGTTGCCGATTGAGACGGCCGAACTCCTCGGGCCCGACGTAGGGGACGTTCCAACCGGAGCAGTAGCGCGCAGCGATCGCTGGTGTCCGCTTCGGGCCACGGCCGCCGGCCCACAGCGGCATCGAACCGTTCAGTGGGCCTGGCACGCACGTGACCTCGTCGACGGAGAAATGGTCGCCCTCGTACGTCGTGGTGGCGCCCATCGTGGTGTCGCCGTCGCACATGCCAGTGATGATCTCCAAGCCGTCGGTCAGCATGTCGAAGCGAGTGCCGAGCGACGGGAAGTCGTAGCCGTGTGCCTTGAACTCTGGCTCATGCCAGCCGGCACCGAAACCTGGTTCGAACCGTCCGCCGGACACATGATCGATCGCCACACACGCCTTGGCCAGCAGCGCCGGGTTGCGGAACGGCACGCAGAACATCAGGCAACCGAGCCGAGCCTGGCTCGTGACCGCAGCCAATGCTCCGAGCGTCGCGACCGCCTCGTAATGCGGCGTCGTCCCGCCATTCGGTGGGGCCTCGTACAGATGGTCCCACACCGAGATCCAGTCGACGATTCCGTCCATGCGCTGCACGCGCTGGATCAGGTCAGGCATCATCGTGTTCTGTTGGCCGACGTGGATGCCGAGTTGCAGTCCTGGCCGGCCGCGGCGAGGTGGCAACGACGTCATGACGCGCCCGCTGCGTCGAAACCGTGCAGATCGACACCGTGCAGATCGACACCGTGCAGATCGACACCGTGCAGATCGACACCGTGCAGATCGACACCGTGCAGGGGATCACCCGCAAGTGTGATCCGGTACAACAGCCGGCGCTGGCCGGGATAGTTCATGTACACCCGCTCATGCTGATGTCGACGTCGGAGACGAGCGCCCCGACGTGGTCGGAGGTGGGTTGGACCTGCATTGCTCCAGTTCAGCAGGCGGAGCGGCAGTGGCTCGTACCGGCGGTCAGCCAGCGAGTTCGGCGAGCGTCTTGCCTGCCTCGTTCGTGCCGAGCACGAGGAGGATGTCGCCATCGAGGGAGCCAGAGTCGGTGGGCACATCGTCGGGAAGGGCGAGCACGGTGAGGCCGCCGAGGGTGGCAGCGAGAGCATCAGCATCAGCCTTCACTGTTTCAGCATCGTCGGCGTCCTCGTTGTAGTACAAGACCGATTCCGACGCTTGCGCCGTGCTGTTGGTTGCCGTTCCCACCGTGAAACCGGCGGACTCGAGCTGACCGCTCATCTCACCGGCTGAGCCACCGACACCGCTGCCGTTGGCCACGATCACGGTCGAGCCGGAGTTCTCCACTGGGTCGACGCCTGCGGCTGCTGTCGCCCCGCTGAGTTCGACGATCGATTTGTCGGCCTGCAGGTTGCCGAGCAGGAGGAGCACATCGCCGGTGAATTCGCCTTCGATCGGCAGCGTCTCGGGCAGCGGCTCGACGTCGACGCTGCCCAACTTGACGGCGAGCGACTCGGCGACGGCCTGGGCTGTGTCATCGTCAGCGTGATACACGATCGACTCCTCGACCTTCTCGGTGCCGTCGACCGAGGTTCCGACCTCGAATCCTTCGAGGGCCAGTGCATCGGCCATCCGGCCTGCGGAGCCGCCGACGATGTTGCCGTTGGCGACGACGACCGTTGCGCCCTCGATGACGAGGGCGACGGTGGTGGCTGTCTCCGGAGCAGCGGTCGTGGGTGCCGCGGTCGAGGCGGTTGTGTCGTCTGCCACTTCGGTGTCGGTCGACGGCGTCGAGGACGCCGTTTCGTCGCTCCCGCCGCTACAGGCAGCCAAGACGAGCAGGGTCGCCGAGAGCAGGGCAGGGACGATTCGTGACATCACTGTGCCAGTCTTCCAAATTCTGAGGGTCCGATGTGAACGCGGCTGTGAACGCAGCCGGTTCTGCACCTCTCACCTCGCCAATTCCAGTACCGAGCGCAGGGCTTCGAGAACTGGCCTCTGACCCACGACGATGCGCAATGCAGCGGTGTGCAGGTCGAACCAGTCGAATTGGTCGAGTTCGGCGAACTCGCGGACCTCTCCCGATTTCGGGGGCCACTCCAGCTCGAAGGTGTTGCTCGAGCACGACGCTGCATCGAGGTCTCCACGCACCGCCCAGATGTGGATCTCCTTGGCTCGGTTCTGGCGAAAGACTCCGAGGTCGGCTGCTGCGACGGCAGGGACGGGGTGGCCGGTCTCTTCTGAGAATTCCCGCTGCGCGGCCGTCCATTCGCCTTCGTCGGCGTCGACGAGTCCCTTCGGAATGGTCCACGCAGCATCCTGCTTTCGTGCCCAGTACGGCCCGCCCATGTGACCGAGCAAGACCTCGAGTGAGCCAATTCCGATACCGCCTCGATACATCAGCACACCGGCGCTGCGTTCCATCGAGTCACGCTATGCCGCGTCGCAGGACCTTCGCCTCTCGGATCGTCGTGCAGACCGTCGCGTTGCTGTTGCGTCGTTGCTGCGTGCCAGAGTGAGGGAATGATCGAACTGGTGTTGACCATCATCGGGCGTGACCGTGCAGGCGTCGTTGCCTCGCTGGCCGACGTCGTTCGCTTTCACGACGGCAACTGGAAGCGAAGCGAACTCGCCGAAATCGCCGGAACGTTTGCGGGTGTCGTGGTGGTGGAGGTCGGTGACGACCGGGTCGACGAACTCCTCACCAACCTACTGGTACTGCGCGACCAGGGCCTGCACGTCACGGCTCAGCAAGTCGAGGAACCGACCGCCGCTCCGGAAGCCGACGAGGTGCGTCTGCGCCTCACAGGTGACGACCGGCCCGGCGTCGTCCACGAGATCTCGACAGCGATCAGCGACCTCGGAGTCAGCATCTCCCGACTGGGAACGGTGACCGACCTACCGGGCACCGATGGTGGCCGGCGGTTCGAGATCACCGCACAGCTGACCGTGCCCGCCGGGGCCGACTTGGACGCAGTCCTCGATTCGGTCGGAGCACTCTCGGGGAGCTTGGGCATCGACCTCGACGTCGAAGACCTGACAGGCGACGACGCGCCCGGAGAGTGAACCCAGGACGCGCCGAGTGCGATGTTGCTGATCGGTACGATGCTGCGGTGACACGGCGGCCCTTCGGAACGACACGAAGTGCCAGCGCTGTGGCGAGGTCGGGCCGGCTCGGCCCCGCACGAATGAGACGAATCGCTGCGATTGTGATGGTCTCCGTCGGAGCTGGCAACGTGCTCGGCGCGTGCGCAACCGTCGATGACTCGACCTTCGACGTGCTGGCCGCATCGTCGTTCACCGATGTTGCCGAGCCGCTCGAAGCGCTCCTGGAAGCCGAGTTCGGCATCGACGTCCGGTTCTCGTTCGGGTCGTCGGGTTCGTTTCGGGAACAGATCAATCAGGGAGCGCCGGCTGACGTGGTGATCACGGCTGACACCGCCACGATGACCCGACTCGAAGCGGCGGGACTCGTCGAGCCCAGTGTTGCCCTCGTGCGTAACGAGCTGATCATCGTCACCGCTGACTCCGCAGCCGGACGCTCGGTCGAAGCGCTTGCCGATCTCGTTGATGCCCACAGCGAAGGCGATGGCGATGGCGATGGCGACTCCAGCCGCGACGTGATCGTCGTGGTGTGCACGTCGTCGGCGCCGTGCGGGGCCGCTACTGACGAAATGCTCGCTGCAACCGGCATCGAACTCTCACCAGCGAGCCGCGAACCCAACGTGCGCGCAACGCTCACCAAGGTCCTCCTCGGAGAGGCCGACGCCGCGATCGTGTACCGCAGCGATGCCGTTGCCCACCCCGAACTGCGCGCAGTCGAGATCGGTACCGACAACGTCAGCGTCATCGGTCGTGCCGCCGTGGTCCTCGACGATGACTCTGACAACGGTGCTGACAATGCGCTGACCGCAGGAGAAGTTCTCGAGGTCCTGACAGGGGAGCGCGCCGCTGGGCTGTTCGCCGAAGCTGGGTTCGCCGCACCGTGAACCGTCGTCCCCCACAGTGGGTCATCGTGCTCGCCCTGGTACCTGCCGTCGTGCTCGGCGCGCCGCTGTTCGCACTGTTGTGGCGTCTGCCGTGGAGCGACCTCGGTGGCGCATTGAGCAGCGAGGCGGCCACGTCGGCGCTCGGACTGTCGCTGACGACATCGCTTGCTGCGACCGTTCTCTGCATCATCTTCGGTCTTCCGCTGGCATGGATGCTCTCGACCGGCACCGGCGTCGCGACTCGCGTCATCCGAGCGCTGTGCCTGCTTCCCATCGTGCTTCCGCCCGTGGTGGGCGGTGTTGCACTGCTGCTGTCCTTCGGACGACGCGGCGTGATCGGCCAGTGGCTCGCCGACGTCGGCATCCAGCTGTCGTTCAGCACGGCGGGAGTCGTCCTTGCGCAGTCGTTCGTGGCTCTGCCATTCTTCGTGCTCTCGGTCGAGGCAGCGCTCCGCCAGCTCGACGTCGAGTTCGCCGAGGTCGCACATGTCCACGGAGCGTCACCGATCCGGGTCTTCGTGTCGATCACGTTGCCGTCGATCGCGCCTGCGGTAGCGGCCGGAGCGATCCTGGCGTGGGCACGTGCGCTCGGCGAGTTCGGTGCGACGGTGACCTTCGCCGGCAGCCTGCAGGGCACGACTCAGACACTGCCGCTCGCCGTGTACGACCTCCTCGAACGCGACCCCGCCGAAGCAGTCGTGCTGAGCGCGGTGCTCGTCGTCGTGGCCGTCACCGTGCTGGTCCTGTTGCGTGACCGATGGTTCGGCGTCCTGCGCGCAGAGGCGCCCCGATGAGCGGCCTCGCTTCGTGGGTCTCGGTCGACTTCCGGCGTGGTGAACTCGAACTCGATGTCGACATCGCCGATTCGCCGTTCGCGGCGTTGATCGGGCCGAACGGCGTCGGCAAGACCAGCGCGCTGCGGTGCCTCGCAGGCCTCGAGGCCACCGCCGTCGTCAGGTGGGCGACTGCGCCACCGCAGCGCATCGGCTACCTGCCTCAGCGCGTCATGCTGTACCCCGCCATGTCGCTCGCCGACAACATCGCGTCGTCGTTGCGTTTCGTCGGGGCCGATCGCAAGTCGGCGATGTCGAGAGCGCACGAACTGCTCGAAATGGTCGACATCGTCGATCTCGCTGCACGACGACCGCACGAGGTCTCAGGCGGCCAACGCCAACGGGCCGGTCTCGCGCGCGCCATCGCTGCCACACCGGACCTGTTGCTGCTCGACGAGCCGTTCTCGGCGATCGACGCAAGCAGCCGAAGCGCTGTGCGCGCCCGAATCATCGAGCACATCGCAACATCAGGGGCGCGCTGCATCTTCGCCACGCACGATCCGGCGGACATCACTGCAGCGGGGGCAGAAACGGTCTCGGTCAGCCCGATGAGTTGACGGGCGCCGGGCAGTCGGGCTGACCCCTGGCACGTCGACGAAAGCTCACCGATTCTCGGCCTGACACCTCTGCATGAACATGGCCGTTTGCACTACTACGCTCAGGACTTCACACCCATGGCTTCTTCGTCTTCTTCCAGCAGCGTCTCCGGGCGGAACTCGGCAACCGATTCGACGACCACGGTGGTCGTTCCCGGTGAGCACGTCATGGCGGCGCTGGTCGGCCCTCGAGACCAGTTCCTCCGTCGAGTCGAGCAACAGTTCCCCGCTGTCCGGATCCGCGTCCGTGGTAACGAGGTGCGCGTCGCTGGTGACGACACGGCGCAGGTCACCTCGGTGGCACGGTTGTTCGAAGAACTGGTCACCCTGATCCAGAACGGCCAGCAACTCGACGACAACACCCTCGACCGAGTGTTTGCCATGGTGCAGGCCAACGAGGTCCCGAGCGAGATCCTCACCCATCAGGTGTTGCGCAGTGCCAAGGGCCGTCAGGTCAAGCCGAAGACCGCTGGCCAGAAGCGGTACGTCGATGCGATTGCCGACAACGTCATCACCTTCGGCATCGGTCCGGCCGGCACGGGCAAGTCCTGGCTCGCCGTCGCCATGGCGGTCAGAGCCCTCCAAGCCAAGCAGGTCGAGCGCATCATCCTCACGCGACCAGCGGTCGAGGCCGGCGAACGGCTCGGTTTCCTCCCGGGTGACCTGATGGCCAAGATCGACCCGTACCTGCGTCCGCTGTACGACGCCCTGTACGACATGCTCGACGTCGAGGGCGTGCAGCGCCTCCTCGAGCGTCAGATCATCGAAGTCGCGCCCCTCGCGTTCATGCGTGGCCGCACGCTGAACAACAGCTTCATCATTCTCGACGAGGCGCAGAACACGACTCCTGAGCAGATGAAGATGTTCCTCACCCGAATCGGATTCGGGTCGCGCGTGGTCATCACGGGCGACGTCACACAGGTCGACGTCGCTGGGGGCAAGAGCGGTCTGCTCTCCCTTGAAAAGACTCTCACCGGAATCGACAACCTGGCATTCGTCAAGCTGGGTGGGTCCGACGTGGTGCGCCACAGGATCGTCGCTGACATCGTCGCTGCGTACGAGCGCCGAGACGACGAGCGCGCAGCCCGCAATGACACCAGCACCTGAAACCGGAGCCGAGTCCGGAAGTGGGCCGAGTGCCGAGCCGACCGTCGTTGCCGAGGACGCTCGGTCCACTGACGACTCACCGACGTGCTTCGTCGATGTCGACCGGTGGCAGCGCCTCGCCGTTGCGGCGCTACACACCGAAGGAGCCTCGGGCGAGGTGACGCTGACCTTCATCGATCAGACAGAGATCGCCGAACTGAACGAGCAATACATGGGCAAGTCGGGTCCGACCGACGTGCTGTCGTTTCCGCTCGATGACGCCTCCGATGGCCCCTCGGGCGACACGACGCCGGGCATCGCTGGCATGGCGGACGCCGACGGTGCCATCCCGCGGCTGCTCGGCGACATCGTGCTGTCGCCGGCGGTCGCCGAGGCACAGTTCAGCGAGCATGCGGGCACCTACGACGACGAGATCGCACTGCTGGTCGTCCATGGCGTCCTGCACATTCTCGGTCACGACCACGCCGACGTCGACGACACGTCGTTGATGCGGTCCCGCGAGCTCGCTCTGCTCACAGATCACCATTGGGGCGGTCCCGCACCGGCCGCCTTCAGGCAGCAACACACCGACGAGTAGGTTCGCCGTCCATGGAGATCTCTCTCGAAGGCAAAGTTGCACTGGTCACCGGAGCGTCGCGCGGCATCGGTAAGGCGATAGCGGCCTCGATGGCAGCTGCTGGGGCGAAGGTCATGCTCAACAGTCGCAAGCAGGATGCCCTCGAAGCAGCTGCTGCCGAGATGACGGGCGACGTCGACGTGTTCGCCGCGAACGCCGGCGACGACGATTCCGGCGAGCGCGCCGTCCTGGCCACCATCGAGCGTTTCGGCGGTCTCGACATCCTGGTCAACAACGCAGCGACCAACCCGTACTACGGCCCCACGATGGGCGTCGACAAGTCCCGCTACGACAAGACCTTCCAGGTCAATCTCGATGCACCGATCTTCTGGACCCAGGCTGCTTACGAACACGCCCTGAAAGACAAGCCCGGCGTCGTCATGAACATCGCCTCGGTCGGTGGCCTGCGTGCTGAGGGCGGCCTCGGAGTCTACAACTTGACCAAGGCAGCGATCATCCACCTCACCCGTCAGTTGGCGGGCGAGATCGGGCCCAACCGTGTGGTCGGTATCGCACCCGGCCTCGTGCAGACGGACTTCGCGGCCTACCTCGTCGACAACTTCGGCGACAGCTTGGCTGCGCGCCTTCCGCTCGAACGCCTCGGCGACCCGCAGGACATCGCGAACCTTGCGCTGTTCCTCGCGAGCGACCAGGCCAGCTGGATCACCGGTGAGACCTATGTGATCGACGGTGGCGCAGGAGTCGCAGGCGCCGGAGTCTGAACCGTCACCGTCACCGACACCGTTCCCGGCGGCGGTCGACGTCGCCTCTGTATCGAGCTACTGCTTGCGTTGCAGCTTGCCGAGTGATGTGCGGGGGAGCGCGTCGACCAGCGTGAGTCGCTTCGGTGCCATGAACGCCGGATGAGTCTCCTTGACGTGGGCACGCAGATCGTCGAGTGCGACGTCGCAACCGACATCAGCGACCACGACGGCCTCGACGAGCTGACCCCACTCGGAGTCGTCAGCGCCACGAACGAGCACGTCGGCCACCGTCGGATGGGTCTGCAGCACGGCTTCGACGGCCTCGGGCCACACGTTCTCGCCACCGGTGATGATGAGGTCGCCCGCCCGTCCGTCCACCCGAAGGCGGCCCGAGTCGTCCCAGCCCCCGAGGTCGCCTGTCGCGAGCCAACCTGCGGCATCGAGGGGCGTCGAACCATTCCGGTAACTCCTCAGCAGCATGGGGCCACGCAGAAGAATCTGACCGTCATCGATCCGCACCTCGACGCCGGCGAGCGGCACGCCGTCGTAGACGACGCCGGATCCGGTCTCGGTCATGCCGTAGGTCGTGACGCAGTTCGCAGGTCGATCCGCCGGAGGGCGCGATCCGCCGAGCACGATGTTGCGCCAACGCGCCGAGTCGATGCGTGTGAGGGCTGTCGACACGAGCGACACCAGGGTTGCGGTCGATGCATCGACTGCTGCAGCATCGAACCCAGGCAGGACGGTCAGCCCGGTGTGTGCGTGGAGCGCCCGAGTGACGACCGACAGCCCGCCGACGTGCGACAGCGGCAAGCACGCCAACCAGTGGTCGTCCGGCGTGACCATCAGTCGTTGGCTCGTTGCTTCGGCCGACGCTGCAACTGCGTCGTGGGTGAGGACCACGCCCTTGGGTGTGCCCGTGGACCCACTCGTCGCGACCACCAGCGCATCGCCCGCCTCGACGGGGTCGCCGACGCGCATGGCGTCACAGAGCGCCGTCTTGGCAGCATCAGGCAGCCGTCGATCGACGGGGAATGCTGCGTCGCCTGCGTTCCAGATCGCCTGCAACTGCTCGACGAAACCGGGTCCGCCTGGGACGTCGAGCGCAACGAGACGGGGTGCCACGTCAGGCGATCACAGGGTCGATCGGCGTGATCGTGCCGACGAGCGCCTCGATCTCGGCGGCAACGGTCAGGCAACGAAGATCGGTGAATCGGTCACCCATGACCTGCGCACCGACCGGCAGGCCATCGACGACACCGGCTGGCGTAATCGCCGCCGGTGTACCAAGGAGGTTGGCCGGAACGACTGGGCGGATCGTGCCGGTCACCATCTCGATGTTTTCTGGGTCGATGTCGACGCCGTGCGCGAAGGCCGGGTGAGCCCACGTCGGAGTGAGCAGGATTGGGTGCTCCACGAAGAATGCGGACCATGTCTTCATCGCAGCGAAGCGCTCGGCGTGCAGTGTCAGCATGAGCGGGAAGTCGGTGGAGGGCAGGTTGTTGTCGAAGTTGGCGACCACCTGCTGACCGTCCGCACCCATGATCGCGATGAGCAGATCCTTCTGCGCCCGCAGATCGGCAATGAGCAGCCGACCCCACAGATCGATCGCCTCCTCATAAGCAGGAGGCACCACTTCGACCACGTCGTGGCCTGCGTCGGACAGCCGGTCGCCGACCGAGCGGATCGATGCTGCGATGCCAGCGTCGGTCGAGCCTCCAGGCGGTTCGGCGAGCACAGCGATCCGCAATCGTTCGCCGGGGGCGCAGTCGGTCAGGTTGACCGGGAGCGAACGCGGATCACGGATGTCCGGGCCAACGAGCACGCCGAGGCCGGCTCGGACGTCGGCGACGGTGCGCGCCATCGGCCCCTCCGCCACCATCACCTGCGACGCGATCATCATGTCCTCCGGTGGGATGACCGTGGCCACCGGGATCACGCCCACCGTTGGCTTGAGCGAAGCAATGCCACAGCAGTGCGCCGGGTTACGGAGTGAGCCGCCGATGTCGTTGCCCAGCCCGATCGGGCTCATGCCCGACGAGATCGCCGACGCCTCACCACCGCTCGAACCGCCGGCCGTGACGTCGGGGCTCCACGGATTGCGAGTCAGTCCGTGGAGCTGGGAGTCGGTGTGGACGCGCAACCCAAAGTCGGGCATGTTGGTGCGGGCGAACGGAATGGCGCCGGCGGCTCGCATTCGTGCCGTGGTCGGAGCATCGATGGGTGCAATCGCATCAGCGAACATCTCGACGCCCTGCGTCGTCGGCGTGCCGGCCACGTCGATGTTCTCTTTGATCGAACACGGTACGCCGTGGAAGACACTGAGGTCTTCGCCAGCCGCAACTGCAGCATCTGCTGCGTCAGCAGCGACGAACGCCTCGTCGTCCAGGCGTCGGACCACGGCATTGAGGTGGCCGTTGACCGATTCGACGCGGTCGATGTGGGCCTGCAGTACCTCCCGACTCGATGACTCGCCGGTGCGGATCTTGTCGGCCAGTTCCAGTGCCGACAGCTGCCAGAGTTCGCTCACCGCAACAGTCTTCCAAAGTTCTTATGATGGCGGGCACATGAACCGTTGGATCCTCGGGGCGCGGCCTCGCACCCTGCCCGCTGCGATCGTTCCGGTCGCACTTGGCGTGGCCGCTGCAGTCGGTGTCGGGAGCATCACCTGGTGGCGCGTCGCAGCATGCCTGGTTGTCAGCCTGGCACTGCAGGTCGGGGTCAACTACGCGAACGACTACTCCGATGGAGTCCGTGGTACCGATGACGTCCGCGTCGGCCCGGCCCGACTGGTCGCGAGCGGTCTGGCCGAACCCGCTGCAGTGAAGCGAGCCGCATTCGCTGCCTTCGGTGTGGCTGGCGTCGCCGGCCTGGCGATTGCACTCGACACCTCGCTAATCCTGCTCGTCGTCGGCGCAGCAGCGATCGCTGCGGGCTGGTTCTACACCGGTGGCCCGAAGCCGTACGGCTACATGGGCCTGGGTGAAGTGTTCGTGTTCGTCTTCTTCGGCCTCGTGGCCACGGCAGGCTCCACCTACGCAGCGGTCGGCGAGGTCACCGGCCTGTCGATCGTGGTCGGCTGCGCAGCGGGTTCGCTCGCCTGCGCGCTGCTCGTCATCAACAACCTGCGCGACATTCCGACCGACCGAGAGGTGGGCAAACGGACGCTCGCCGTCCGGCTCGGCGACCAACGGACCCGCTGGTTCTACCTCCTGCTGGTCGCAGCATCGTTCGTGCTGATCGCCGCCTGCGCCGCATCGAGGCCGACGGCGCTGCTCGGACTGCTGGCGGTCCCGCTGGCGGTTCAACCGGTCCGAACTGTGCTCGATGGCGCCAACGGCCTTGCGCTGATCGGCGTACTCGGCGGCACCGGCAAGCTGCAGCTCGCATTCGGTCTTGCTGCCACCGTCGGCCTCGCCATCGGAGGCTGACCGCGGTGGCCCACGCGCCGTCAACGGACTCAGGGCCGTTTCACACGACGCAGAATTCGTTGCCCTCCGGATCAGCGAGTACCACATGATCGAGCCAGGCGCCGTGGTCGTGGCGCCCGACTACGGTCGCGCCGCGTGCCGTCAACGACAAGACGGTGGCCTCGATCAGCGACGAACGGACCTGGGCGTCGACATGGCGGCCACCCGACACATGCAGATCCAGATGGAGACGGTTCTTGGCAGTCTTGGTTTCAGGCACCTTCAGTATCGAAATGGGCGGTCCGATACTGAGCGGATCCTCGATGGCGGCGCCGTCGTTCCACTCGGCCTCCGGGACGCCGTGGTCGCGGAACCAGTCCTCCCAGGTCGGCCACTCGGTCGGCGGGCCGGCCTCGACATAGCCGAGGGCTGCTGACCAGAAGGCGGCGAGCACACGCGGATCGGCCGCGTCGATCGTGATGCTGATCTTCATCTCCGCAAGCTAGTGCCGGGTCGGACGGTTGTTCAGACAGTGAGCCAGTCGACAAGAACGTCCGCCGTGGCGGCGGGCTGCTCCATGTGGGCACTGTGGCCGGCGCCGTCGATCACGGCAACGGTGGCGTCGCGCAGCCTGCCGGCCATCTGCTCCGCGATGGCGCGGAACTTGGTGTCGTCAGCACCGACGACGAGCAGCACGGGGCAAGCGATTTCGCCGAGACGATCACTGAGCGGTTCCTGCGTTCCGGTACCCGCCCGCCGCAAGCTCGATGCCATTCCGGTTGCTGTATTGCGCAGGCGATCCGAGCGCATCGCGGTCTGAGCGGTGAGCCCGGCGAACAGTGGATTGGCGAGCCACTCATCGATGAACGACTCGACGCCGACCTCTTCGATGTGTGCGGCCAGTCGGTCGTCGGCCGCTCGACGCTCGCGTCGCTCGCTGTCGTCGACGATGCCCGGCGTCGCGCCGATTAACACGAGCCGTTCCACACGGTCGGGGTGGGCGAGCGCTGCGTGGAGTGCCACACGGCCGCCCATCGAATAGCCGACGAAGGTGCCCCGGTCGCCAGCAGCGACGAGAAGGTCAGCAGATTCCCAGAGCGATGCGCTGACTTCGGCCGCCGAGCCATGGCCCGGCATGTCGACCGCTCGAATCGAACTGTGGACCAAGCCGTGTTCAACGAGCTGTTCGGTCAACACGTCCCACGATCGGGCGGTCTGGGAGAAGCCGTGAGCGAGAACGAGCCGACCAGGCAGTGTCACTGTGAATCGGAGGCCGCCAACGCGTTGGCAGCCATCTTGCGGAGCAACTTTTCGAAGGTGTCGGCATCTTGGGCTCCGGGCACTGCCCACTCCCGGTTGAACACGTAGGTCGGAACGGCGGTGATGCCGTTGGTCTGTGCGTCGTCGATTTCGGCCTGCACTTCGGCCACGCCACGATCCGACGCGAGGTATTCCTCGACCTCGGTGCGGTCGAAGCCCAACTCGACGGCGCAGGCAGCGAGGACCTCGGGGGTGCCGACGTGTTCGCCGTCGGTGAAGTACGCCTGCATCAACCGTTCCTTCACCACTGCCTGCTCTACCGGTGATCCGGGTTGCCCGGCCAGCCAGATCAGACGGTGGGCGAGCAAGGTGTTGGCGCGCAACGCCTTGTCCATGTGGAATGTGATGCCGTCTTCGGCTGCGGTGGTGGTGACGTGAGTGAGGATCTCGTCGGCACGTTCCTCGCCACCAAATTTCTTGGCGTACGCCTCCCGGATGGGTGTGGCCACACCGGGAGCGGCCGTCGGGTCGAGTTGGTAGGCGTGATACGTCACGTCGAAGTCGACGCCGAGGTCGTCGTCGATCTGACCGAGACCGGTCTCGAAGCGTCGCTTGCCGATGTAACACCACGGACAGACCACGTCGGAGTAGATGTCGATGGCGATGCTTGGTCGGGTGCTCGTTTCCACGTCCACGACGTTACGCCTCTAACGTCATCGAGCAATGGTCGGCCCCAACGAACACAACCCAGACGACGGCGACCTGGCGGCACACGACGTCCAGGCAACGTTCTGTGCCACGCTGGCCGACGAGTGGATCAGCCTCGGCGTCACCCACGCTGTGATCGCCCCCGGGTCGCGGTCGACCCCGATGGCGGTGGCCTTGGCAGCGCGAAGCGACATCGAGGTGCATGTCGTGCACGACGAACGCGTCGCAGCATTCGTCGCACTCGGCCTCGGCCTCGGCGGTACCCCGGCTCTGCTGCTCTGCACGAGCGGAACGGCCGCAGCGAACTTCTTTCCGGCGGTCGTCGAAGCGGGCCTGTCAGATATCCCGATGATCGTGCTGACCGCCGACCGCCCACCCGAGCTGCGCGGCGTCGGGGCGCCCCAGACCATCGATCAGATCGACCTGTACGGCAAGCACGTCCGCTGGTTCCACGACGCCGAGATCGCGGCGGTCGACAACTCCTCGGACTGGCGACCGCTCGCAGGAGAGTCCATTGCCCGGTCGATCGACGGCCCGGTGCAGCTCAACGTGGGCTTCCGGGAACCGCTGCTCGGTGAACCGTTCGAGTTGCCGGCACCCTCAGACCGTTTGCGTGACGAAGTCACTTCGTCAGGGAGCCTCAACCGACAGACAGACGAAGTACCCACAGCAATCGCCCAGCCGCGAGGCCTGATTCTGGCCGGAGGCAGAAGCGGAGTCGGGGCTGATCGTGTTGCCGAGTTGCACGCCACAACAGGCTGGCCGGTACTGGCGGACCCGATCTCGGGCATGCGCGAACTCGACGGCGTCGTCACGACGGTGGAGTCGATGCTCCGCCACCCACCGTTCGCCGATGCACACCTGCCCGACGTCGTCGTACGGCTTGGGCGACCGTCGACGTCAAAGACGCTCGCGCAGTGGGTCGACCGGGCCGTCGCTGGTGGGGCAACACTCATCCAGGTCGGCGGACCCGGCACCATCGACCCGGCACACAACGTGAGTGCCCGCTGCTCGATCGACGACGTCCTTGACGCAGCTTCCGCCGTCGACTTCGGCCACGAGTGGGCCGATGCCTGGTCTGCGGCGGAGTCTGCGGCGTGCGCCGCCGTCGAGGACGCACTCGCCACCCTCGATCAGAGCGGCGAGCTGAGCGAACCCGGTGTTGCTCGCGTGGTCGCTGATCATGTGCCTGCGGACATTCGCCTGGTCGTGAGTTCGTCGATGCCGGTGCGCGACCACGAGTGGTTCGGCGGCCGCCGAGCGTCAGCGCACGCCAACAGGGGAGCGAACGGCATCGACGGCGTCACGTCCACGGCTCTCGGCGTCGCCCTCGCGTCACGCAGCGCTGTAGTGCTGATCGGGGACCTCGCATTCGTTCACGACGGCAATGCACTCATGGGGCTCGCTGCTCGCAAGACCGACCTGCGCATCGTGGTCGTCGACAACGACGGTGGCGGGATCTTCTCATTTCTCCCACAGGCCACGCGCCTGGAGCGCGACCGATTCGAGCAACTCTTCGGCACGCCACACGGCACCGACGTCCTCACGCTGGCGTCTGCGCACGGCATCGCGACCCACGACATCGACTCCGCAACCGCACTCGCCGAACAGCTCGGCCGGCGCGGCCCCTGGGTCGCCCGCATCCGTTCGACCCGTGCCCGCAACGTCGAGGTCCACGCGCTGCTCCACGCCGCCGTCGCCGACGCACTCGGCTGAGCTCGCGAGGACAACCGGGACCGTCTTTCAGGGGCGAACGATGGCGCTGAGCATGGCCTGGAACTTGGCCTGGGTCTCGGCCAACTCGGCCAACGGCTCGCTGTCGGCGACGATGCCGCCACCGGCCACCAGCCGGGCTGACATCCGGTCTGCGGCGAACTCGGCGCAGCGGATCGCGACGGCCCAGGTTCCGTTGCCGACCGCATCGACCCAGCCGACTGCTCCGCCGTAGCGACCCCGTTCGAACCCCTCGGTCCGCTCGATCAGATCGAGGGCGCCTGCTCGCGGGTGCCCACCGAGCGCTGGTGTCGGACAGAGCACCCGGGCGAGTTCGATGACCGTTGGGCCGGGCTGGCTCAACATCCCCTCCATCCGGGTGCCGAGGTGTTGCACGTTCGCGACACTCACGACCGATGGCTCGGGTTCCCAGTCGAGGTAGCTGGCCCACGGCAACAGCGTGTCGTGCACCACGTCGATGACGATGCGATGTTCGATCTGGTTCTTGCTGCTCGCCTGGAGCTCCGCGGCCAGAGCCCGGTCGTTGTCGACGTCACCGGTCCGGCGCGTCGTGCCGGCAAGAGGATGTGACCGCACGACGGACCCGTCGACCTCGACCAGCAACTCGGGTGAGGCCCCGACGAAACCGTCGATCGAGTACCGGTAACTCGACCCGAACGAGGCCTTCAAGCGGCGGAGCACAGCGTGGACGTCGATCGGCCGGTCGACAGTGACGGTGATCGGCCGAGCGATCACCGCCTTGGTCAACTCCTCGGCACGGACTGCGTCGCGTGCAGCGGTGACGGCAGCGAGGTAGGTGTCGACCGGGACGGCCGAGCCGAGGGTGTAGTTCGTGGCGATCGGAACGACCTCGGGTGGTGCGGCGAGTGCCGCGGTTGCATCGGCGTCGTCGATGGTGGTCACCCAGACCGTGCCGTCGGCACGTTTGCCGACCGTGACCTCGGGGATCAGGAGCTCGCCTCGAGAATTCGGCAGGAACGGGATCGATCCGACGGCGATCGGAGCGACGCCATCGACGGTGCTGTCGTGGTCAATGGCGGCCAAGACCTCGACTGCGTCGTCGATGGCAACTCGCCGTGCGACACCGCGCCCCGCAACGCCGACACCGTCACGAACGAACAGGTGCCCGTCTGAGGCGGCCACGTCGTTCAGGTCGAGCGCGACGTCGCAGATCGCGCTCAGAAGTCGTGTCGTTGCTCGCATCGGCAGGGGTCGAGGCGCAGCGCTTCAGTTGCGCGTCGCTACCATCAACTGGGTCAGCCCACCCGACATCTGCTCGTGATTGGCGTCAGCGAAGCCCGAATGTTGCAGTGCGCTGACCATCTCGGCGGGTTCGGGGAGGTATGCCACGCTCTTCGGGAGGTAGGCGTATGCAGGGCCGTCGGACAGTGCTGCGCCGATCTTCGGCACGATCTTGCCGAAGTAGATCCCGTTGCCCCAGCGGACCAGGCGATTCTTCGGGACGCTCACATCGAGCAGCGCGATCCGGCCGCCTGGTTTGACGACGCGCGCTAACTCGTCGAAGAAGGTCGGCAGATCGAGCAGGTTGCGCAGCGCGAAGCCGCACATCACGCCGTCGACCGATGCGTCCGGTACCGGAAGGCGCAAGATGTCGGTCTGTACCCGCGGGCTGCCTGACCGATCCGCCGACAGCATCCCGAAGCTCAGGTCCATCGAGATGGGGTGCATTCCAGCGGCCGCCATGTCGATACACAGGTCGCCGGTGCCGCTGGCCAGGTCGAGCACCGTGCTCCCGGATGCCAATGCCAGGTCCCGAACCGCACGCTTGCGCCAGCGGACATCGAGGCGGAACGAGATGATCCGGTTCAAGCGGTCGTACTTCGGTGCGATCGCGTCGAACATGTCGCGCACAGCGGCGACTTTCTCCTCGCCCTCGGGCAATCGCTCGGTGTCCCAGGATCGTGCGGTGTCCACCTGGCTCAGGTTACGGGCGCCGTCAGCCGGTTGCTGTGCCCGGCGCACCGCCGGAGTCGCCCTGGGCGTCTGGTACTTCCGGCAGGGTAGGCGGCGGCAACTTGCCGCTGACCCGGCTGTCGAGGAGCTCGACCTCAGCGCGAGCCTGAGCGAGTGCCTGCAGTTTGATGTCTGCGTCGGACACCGCCTGCTCCAACAATTCTCTGGACTGGCTGACCGTCGTGCTCTTGATGAGTGCGGCCACAGCGTCTTCGAGGGCGGCGACCGACGGTTCGAACTCGGCAACTGCTGCGGGCCGATGGCTCGACGGCAAGCCGCCAGCGGCAACGAGTCGCTCGTCGATGGCGAGGGCCTCGGCCTCCAACTGCTTTGTGTGGGCAGCAAGACCCAGCTCGACCAGACGGGGGTTGTTGCGTGCCGCACGCACTGCTTCGCCCAGCCGGCGATGGAGCTTGGCTTCCGGACTGTGGGCGCCGGCCCACGACGCAGGCGCTGCGGACTTGACACCGGGGACGACCTCGTTGGCGTCATCGAAGTCCTTCTTGGAGCGCACGGTCAGCGCAACGCCGAACCCGACGATTGCGATGACGGCAGCGATGAGGATGATCGAGACGATCATCAACCGCTTCCGCCCGCAGACACCGCCACTGCAATCAAGGCAATCACCAGCGCGGCGACGACGATCGCCAGCACCGCCGACTTGATGCCGACGAACAGCGCCTGCACCAATGGCATCGTGCCGAAGGCGAGGTAGACCCAAGCCAGCGCGAACATCACCAGCGCGCCGGGGGCCACGAAGAGCGCCCCCGCGATCAGCCCGCCCGC
>ENA-ORXT01001352-ORXT01001352.1-marine-metagenome-genome-assembly--contig:-NODE-1352-length-33402-cov-9.498545_pt1 | contig 33402 bp, 23 predicted proteins | sample MGYA00237868_ERZ511482 | MGnify/ENA metagenome assembly ERZ511482 | reverse complement strand
TGTCTTTTTGAAAAAGTATATATGCATTTGTTAAAAATTTTGGAGCACCATGTACCTAATGAAAACTTGGTGATGGCTGGTGGTTGTGCTCTCAATAGTGTAGCTAATGGAAAACTTTTTGACCATACTAATTTTAAAAATACTTTCATCCAACCAGCCTCTGGAGATGACGGCCTAGCCCTAGGTGCAGCATTGTATGTTAGCCAATCAACACTCAAAGAAAAGAAAACAGAAAAGATGCTTAATAGCTATCTAGGAAACGAATTTGAAGATGCTCAAATAGAACAAAACCTAAAAGAACTAGGAGTACCTTATCAGAAACTAACTCAAGAGGAAATGATAGACAAGGTCTCGGATAACCTAGTTAATGGCGAGATAATTGGTTGGTTCCAGGGTAGAATGGAGTGGGGTCCAAGAGCACTTGGTAGTAGATCAATAATAGCTCACCCTGGGTTTCCTAACATGAAGGATATATTGAATGCAAGAATAAAACATCGAGAATCTTTTAGGCCATTTGCCCCAGCGATATTAGAAGAATATCAAAATGATATCTTTGAAAAAGAGCACCCTTCGCCATTTATGCTACATGTCTACAAGATCAGAGAAAAGTGGAGGTCTAAACTTACTGCGGTTACTCACACTGATAATACTGGAAGGTTACAAACTGTGAATAGAGTTGAGAATCAGCTTTACTATGATCTAATAAAGAAGTTCAATGAAAAATCCGGAGTGCCTGTAATTATAAATACGTCATTTAACGAGAACGAACCTATTGTCTGTGATCCAAAAGAGGCTATAGATTGTTATATGAGAACAAAGATGGATTGTCTTTCAATTGGTAGTTTTTATTGCTCAAAAAAATAATCTTAATAAACAGTCGCAGGGTTTTGGAGCGCTTTAGTGTCTTCATTATAGGTTTCAAAAAAAATTTAATGTTAGTTAATTGAGGGGTAGATATTTTTAATGAAGATTTCAATCATTACAGTAGTATTCAATGCTGAAAAAACAATAGAAGGTGCTATAATGTCTATAGCCAACCAAACCTATCAGAATATAGAGCATATAATAATAGATGGTGGCTCAACTGATGATACCCTTAAACACATAAATTCACATAAAGACAAAATAGCCTATCTGGTATCTGAACCCGATGAAGGTTTATATCATGCTATGAATAAAGGTATTACAGCTGCGACTGGTGATGTAATTGGAATATTAAACGCAGATGATGTGTATGAAGACAATACTGTATTACAGCAAGTAATGAATGCTCATAAAGACACCAAAATAGAAGCTTGTTATGCAGATCTAGTCTATGTCAAAGAAAAAGATATTACCCAGATAGTCAGATACTGGAGATCCAAAAAATATTCTCCTGGCCTCAGCTTTACCGGATGGATGCCTGCTCATCCTACATTATTTTTAAAAAAGCATGTATATGAAAAAGCTGGCTTATTTAATACAGATCTAAAATATCAATCAGATTTAGAATTTTGCGCAAGAATATTTGAAGTATATAAAATTAAAAGTATTTACATACCTACGCTTTGGGTAAGAATGCGTTTAGGCGGTGTGACTAACAATAGTTGGATAACTATGTACAAGGGAAATAAAGAATCATATATAGCTCTAAAGAAACTAGGGTTGAATCGAAACCCTATTAGTTTTTTCCTACATAAATTCTCTTCCCGAATTAAACAATACTTTCAACGGTATGAATAAATCAAATCATTAAAGACTTTATTGTCTTACAATAGTTGTGCTTCAAATTAATAAATGAAAAAAAACAGATACATAGTAATAATGGCCGGTGGCGTAGGCTCAAGGTTTTGGCCTGCATCGAGAGAGTCTCGCCCAAAACAATTTCTAGATATACTAGGCGTCGGCCAATCACTTATCCAAATGACATTCGAGCGTGCTAAATTATTAGTGCCTACAGAAAACATCCTGATTGCGACTAATGAAAAATATAAGTCTCTGGTACAAGAACATTTACCAGAAGTTTTGGAAAACAGAATTCTATTAGAGCCATCAAGAAACAATACAGCTCCTTGTATTGCTTATGCCACGCTTAAGATAAAAGCATGGGATGAAGATGGTGTGTTTTCCGTCCTTCCTTCAGATCATGTAATTCTTAAAGAACAAGAATTTGTTAGTAAGATGACTGAAGCTTTTGATTTCGCGGAGAAAGAAGAGGCCTTGGTTACGTTAGGGTTAGACCCTAGCAGACCGGATACTGGATATGGATATATAGAGATCGAAGGGAGCAAACATAATGGCGCTAACAGAGTAAAGCAATTCAAAGAAAAACCTGATCTAGAGACAGCTAAATCCTATGTAGATTCTGGCAATTACCTATGGAATGCTGGAATATTTATCTGGAGCGTCAAGAGTGTAATAAATGCATTTAATAAAAATGCACCCCAAATAATTGAAACTTTAGGCGAGGACATTAGCAAATTAAATACTTCTGAAGAACAGGCTTACATTAATAAAGTATATCCAAATACTGAATCAATCTCTGTAGACTATGCCTTAATGGAAAGGTCCGATAATGTATACACCATTCCTGCAGAGATAGGATGGAGTGATCTTGGTACATGGAATTCCTTACATGCTTATCTAGAAAAAGATGAAAAAGGAAATGTGCTTCAAGGTGATTTTTTATCCCTTGAGAACACATCTGGTTGTTTAATAAAATTGCCTGAAGGTAAGCATGCTGTAGTAAAAGGATTAAAAGATATGATCATAGTATTAGAAGATGATGTCTTACTCATATACCCTAAAGAAGACGAACAAGAAATAAAATCAGTGAGAAATAAAATTACAGATACTACTATCCTATAATGGGTAAGAAGATCGCTATAGTCGCAAATACTACCTGGAATATTTTCAACTTCAGGTTAAATGTTATCGCCGAATTAGTAAAGCGAGGACATCAAGTTGTAGTGGTCGCCCCTGTGGATGAGTTCATGGAATACAAAGAGCGATTTCCCTCTGTAGAGCACGTGGCACTTAGAGTATTGGACCGAGATGGGAAAAATCCGTTCAGAGATTTTATACTTATAGAAGAACTAAGAAGAAAATATAAAAACATCAACCCTGACCTTGTACTTCACTATACACACAAACCAAACATCTACGGAGCAATAGCAGCGCATCTTAATGGTATCACATCCATAGCGGCTATTACTGGATTGGGTTATGCATTCATACACAGTGGTTGGGTCAACAAGATTACTAAAGCACTATATAAACTGACTTCTAAGTACCACCGGAAGTTTATTTTTGAAAATACTGATGACTTACAATTGTTTATTGACGATGGTGTTATTACAGCCGACAAAGGAATATCTGTCAAAGGTTGTGGCGTTGATACGGAACATTTTCAGCCGTCCGCGAATGGTGTATTCACGGATAAATTAGTATTCACATTTATCGGTCGTTTACTCTACGACAAAGGAATCATAGAATTCATAGAAGCAGCGAAAGCTATTTTGTCGAGATTTATTAGTGTTGAGTTCTGGGTCATAGGCGAGTTTGATGAAGGTAACCCATCGACTATCAATAAGGATAGGTTTGTGGAATGGGTCAATGAAGGAATCATCGTCTACCATGGTTTTGTTAGAGACGTAAGACCTTTCATAAAGAAATCCAACTGCATCGTCTTACCATCAGTGAGAGAAGGGATGCCTCGTATTGTATTAGAAGGCATGGCTATGGGCAAGCCGATAATAACTACCAGAACCGCTGGTTGTAGAGAGACCGTAGAAGAAGGTGTAAATGGTTTTCTAGTGGACGTGAAAAATGCTAAACAATTAGAAGAGTCTATTGAAAAATTCATCGCCTTGTCGGAAGAAGAAAAAATGGCAATGGGAGTATCTGGTCGCAAAAAAGCAGAAACTATCTTCAACGATAATATAATAGCTAATCAGCTTTGCGATATCATTGAGGCGGAGTTATAGCTACGTCTTGACCCTGTCATAACCTCCAAGATAGTATCCTCCTAATAAACAAAAATACGGAGCTATCAATGCTCCAAATCTAGGCTCCGCCGCGGGACCACTTATAAACAAGAAATAAAGTCCAGGCAATATCAAGAGCACTACTAGCTCCCATTTCCTTCTCCTCATTATTTTTATTCCTCCTAATGTTGCAGTTACTAACATGGTTGCCCAGCAGAAGATCCACGGAATCATCACAACCAAACTCCACCACCTATTATCAAAATAGGCTTTCGTTGCACTGATCAAGCCTTCCTTTCGCAGCACATCCATCGTTCCCCTCTTTCCTTCCGTTTTTCCATATAACTCCAAGACATAATGTACTCCTGGTATCAGACAATTGATACTGTTTTTTAGATGCAGGAAAACATACAGCCCTAAATTTTCTATGATAGTCTCCTTTCCTGCTGATCCAAATTTATCTATATAATCGTAATGCCCGCTATAATCGCCCAACTCTCCTTTCGTCTGTTTGTATACTTCTTTTATTCGGTCATCTCTTAAAATCGATTCTGGTGTTCCTGACTTATGGCTTAAAACCATATTTGCATTATATGCGAATAAATTATAAGAACTAATAGAAGATATAGTAAGTGAGTTAGTAATGCTTTGGTTTCTTAACATCCATCCACCTACTAAGATCATGAAAGGAAAAAATACTAAACAGATCGCTTTAAAACCTTTGTTAGTAATTAAAATATAAAGCGCGTACAAGAAAACTAAATACAGCCCAATAGGCTTACAAAGAACTGCCAACCCAAGCGCAAGCCCACCTAACAAGTATTTTTGTTTTTCACTGACCAGGTAAAGACTTAGCACCGTCAGGAAAACAAAACTCGTCTCTGCCAAAACCTCCGCACACATAACCACATTAATAATACTTATGGCATATAATAAACCACCGATAAGCCCCGCCTTTCTTGTAAACAATCTTGTGCCTATTCTATAAATTATGATTAGCGTAAACAAGTCTAACAACAATTGCATAAAAAAAATCACTCTAATATCCTCCATGAATATTTTTGTCCCCGCTATTAACATTGGATAGGTCGGGGTCCGCAATACATCTTTGTAGTAAGGTGCTGTTGGGCAATTAGAGTATCCATTGCCTTGGTATAAGTTATCTGCTACTTTGAGGTAAGAGGGTGAGTCGTTTTGTAGCATATTGCCAGCATCCTGAAAGATCGGAATTGCAACTATTAGTCTGATCAAAAAAGCAATCAAAAGAATAACGCCTAGACTCTTATACTCTTTCAGTTTATTAATCAAAGTCAATCTGTTGTAGTGTTCTGCTGATTTTAGCGTGCCAGCTAAGGTTCTTCATCGCATATTCTCTAATTTCTACAGGGTCTGTTTTTCCCACTTTTATTACGAATGTTACTAAGCTTTCTATGTTGATCGCTACATCTGACTCTTCATAGTATTTTACATATTCTAGTGTTCTAGGAAAGTCCCTGTCTTTAGCACAAAGTATGAATGGTAATCCCCTTCCTGCATATGCCCTATGCTTTAGAGACGAATCTATTTTAATATTCTTTCTATGCATACCCAATGTCCCAATTCCCACATCTGCCGCTTCATAGAAGCTATCTAGTCCGTCCCCTTCTCTCTCTCCTACAAAGATTATTTGCTCATTAAGACCAAGTATCTCCACCATACCTTTTAATTCTTGAAGGGCCGGGCCCTCTCCAATTATCACTAATTTAATTTGTTGTTTAAGACTAATTTCTGCCTCAGCTATTCCCAGGATAAGTCTATCTAGGCCATGCCAAAATTGCCACTTCCCCACTGCGATCAGATTAATAGATTTTGATGCATTGTTTTTACTTCTCACCTTGATATCAGAGAAATCTATCCCATTCTCCGAGTTTATACACGGCATGCCTAGAATCTCTTTCTCTTCTCCGAGATGAATTACATGATCGACATATTTACTTAACTTTTGTCTATAGTAGCTGTCTACCTTTTTTACTATCAATCCTTTTGCTCCTGTCCACTCGTCTGTATATGGGTAAGTTGCAAATTCTAAAAGTATCTTGAGTTTCTTATTATTTTCCTTTGCTTGTTTGAGAAAGGAAATAAACCCAACAAACGAGAGTCCATATCTGATATACAACATGTCATACTTGCTAAAATCAATTTCTTTCCCGAGCGATTGAAAAAACTCAAAAAGTACCGAACCAAACTTTGACTTGCTTAATTTCTTAATCGGGTCATCGTTTAACAATATCTGTCCTGCACTGATTCTTATCGTATCAGCATCCCACCCATTTGACACAAATGCCTTAGCCTGCCCATCAAGTTTTTTGATGACTCCTTTATTGGAGACTATCGATTCGTCTACTCGGTATATGATCAGTACGCGTCTAGCCATTTGTTAGTTTAGCATATAACTCATCTTGAGGAAGCCCATACATCTGTGCATCATCAAATCTAGAATTATGAAAATTACAAGTAAGCTCCGTACCATATTCATTATCATCAATCAAGCTGTTTCCAATTTTTGAAAATTGTCTCGAACCAAAGTTAGCCTCTTCGAATAGTGAAGAGTCCATAAGCGTAAGAGGCTTCTCAGTTACCATACTAGCTCTTTCTCTTGTGTGATCGAAAAGTATAAATCCAACACCCGTCCCCGCTCTAAATCCAATCCTACGATTAAACCCAATAGTCGAATCTTGCTTTATTCCAGCATCCTCTAATATCGATATGGTCTTCTCAAAAGAAAAATGCAAGTAGTGCTGCCTACTGATTATTATTTCTTTATCGATTATATTTTCTAGTATTTCTTTTTCCTTTTTTAAAAGTGAGCCATCTGTCCATGTAGCATAGCTTGGATGTATCCCAATCTGATAACCTCGTTCTTTACTTAGCCTAATTGCTTTCTTAAAAATATCAGAACTGGTATCAAGTGGCGTATCAACAGCAGTCTCACCTCCAATCAAAAAATAAATTTCTCGATCTATGGGTTTTTCAATTAGCATACTATCAAAAACATCATACGGCTTTTCGTTAGAAAAAATACTCTTAAAATATGAACTCCATAAATTTTGAATCGCACTAATACCTAGACCGTTCTTAAGGTAGTAAGCATTAAACCTGAAGAAGCTTAGAGGCGATTTAAATTTTGTGATCAAGTCAATATCATGAGTTATCCGAATGGTAGTTTTATGTGTGATAGTCTTCACACCAATGGCTTCCAAAAAACAAACTACTAGATCATCGACTACTGGCTTTTTCTCCAGTCCGCACCTTACTAACAACTGGTCTGACTCTCTCATCATATCCCATCTATCCCTTCCCGCCGCATCACAATGATATTCTTCATATCGTGACAAATGAAAAAACATCATTTCGAACAAATCAAACTGAAATATTCTACCCTCTATAAAATTCCTCTTTTCATGGCGCTGTTTTTCAACCGAGTACAATGATTTTTTTTCCCATATATACTCATTAGCATTTAAGCTAGATGTAGTATGTACAACTTCCGAAAAGAAAATATTCTGACTAAGAATCTGATAATCTCCTTCTCTGTCATCAACGCCATACTGTATTCTCAGGTCGTATGTTTCTAGCCTACAGGATAACTGTACTTCTGCTGGACACGAGGGGTGGTCATTAATAAAATCCACCACATAGTCCACCCTACTTTGATACGCTTGACTTATATTATCTACAAAAATATTCATAACTAAAACTTACCAGCCATGGTCAACAATGCATCCGTAAACTTATTCTTTGACTTGTAGATATTATAATACGGAACCTGTTTAGCACCAAAGTTTCTGAAAATCCCTGCTACTGCTGGTATCGTACTTCCCTCAAAATCAAATGCCTTTTTATTCTTTGCTGTATCTTGAATAGCATGCCATATCACAAAGGGAATTGCACCGCTTTTTCTAAGCTTCGTGTCCGCTCCTAAGCCAATCAAATAGTGATACTTTTGATCGATAATTATGAACGCTCCTGCATGATATTGTCCTTCACTATCCTTAGCTAAAAATATCTTGCGCTGATCTCTCTGAGCCAGCTCTTTATCTAACTTTTTAAGAAAATCAAGCGAATAAGGAATCGACATTCCTTGCCGTTCGAATGTCTTCTTATTGATACTATGAAAGAGAGCAATGTCATCCGTATCCTCAATTACCAATAAGTTACTGGACTTATTCAATTTATTTCTAAGACTATCCTTAAACCCCGATCTTATCATCTCAAGATCAGATAAATCCTCAAAGACATTGGTCAATTTAGTTGTGTTTCTAAACCCCTTCCAGTGCATAGGTAGCCACGACTCAAAACCACGGTGAAAGTTTTGATTAAAATAATTTTGGCTTCCTAGTTGATCTACTAAATTATTTACCACCTTTTCCTCAAAGGCTCTTTTGCGCTCTTCTTTCTCGATATTATCTGGGTAGTTAATATAAATTCCTAGATACGGTGTAAGCGGCGGCATACTACCATAACTAAGCCCAAACTTGGTCTTCTGGAATAGTGGTAATACACCACGTACCTGACCATTTTCAGTGGTGTCGATCAATACTTTCCAACTACCCTCATGAGTTACTATGTCCAACCACCACGGCTGAAAGAAGACAGGAATATCCATTTTTGTAGCACAGAATTGCGAATACAATTCTTTATTTGACATAGTAAGAATATTATAGTATAAAAATACCTTATATAAAGTAATGTGTGGCTTTGTAGGATATATACAGCAAAAGAAAGACCAAGTACCTCTCAAAATTCTAAAGAATTGCCTTGATCAAGTCAAACATCGAGGACCAGACGGCCATGGTTTATATACCCACGATCTAGTGGGTTTAAGTCATCATCGATTATCCATATTTGACACCAGCAATGCTGGGCATCAACCTATGGAACGAGGTGATCACGTCCTTATTTTCAATGGCGCTATCTATAATTTTCTAGAACTAAAAAAAGAGTTGGAACACTTCTCTTTCTCTTCTAATACAGATACAGAAGTGATCATGGCCGCATACCAAAAGTGGGGTACTGATTGTGTAAAAAAATTTAACGGACAGTGGGCATTTGCGCTCTATGACAAAGCTAAGGATATCGTTTTTTGCTCTCGGGACCGATATGGGATCAAACCGTTTTATTACCTAGAACAAGATGATAGCTTTTGGATAGGGTCAGAGATCAAAGCACTATTACCGAATCAGTCTGAATTAAAAGAAAACCAATCCTTAGTCCTAGACTTCCTCCAACACGGTATCCATGATCATACAGAAGAAACACTATTCGAAGACATAATCAGCTTACCTCCTGCCTCTAATCTTGTATACGATCTGTACGATCACAGCTACGCAATAGAGCCATACTATACACTTCCAGACCAAGTGTCCGATGATGGTCTTGATAAGTCCATTAACAAATTTAGAGCTCACTTCTTCGAGGCTTTAAAATATCGCTTGCGCAGCGATGTGACGCTAGGCGTGTCTTTGTCGGGTGGACTAGATAGTGCATCCATCGCTTGCGGTATAAGCTCTCTAGGGTCGCATCCTCATAGCGTAAGCGCCATCTACAAAGAAAAGGCATATTCTGAAGAGAAGGCAATCGACGTTACTGCTAAGGCGGCTAATCTGGCTAGTCATAAGGCTATGGTCAGTGAACAAAGTGTCCTAGATGCTTTGAGCAAAGTCGTATGGTATCATGACCAACCCATAGCTAGCATGAGCGTTGTCGCACAATATTTTAATTTTCAAAAAGCTAAAGAAAATAATATCAAAGTAATGTTGGGTGGGCAAGGTGCTGACGAGACACTTATGGGTTACGATTCTTTTCTCAAAGTATATCTGAAACAACTTACTAATCCTGTAAGTCTTATCTCCGAATCATTGAATGTGGCGTTGAAATTGCCATCGCTTATCAGTAAGCGTCTGCATTCGCAAAATGAGCCTATAGATTATCTGAAAGTGCAATCTTCTTATCAATTCAGCAACTATGCTAATACCAAAGAGCAGTCTCATGACTTGATCTCTAGAACAGTTCTTCCTGCCCTACTACATTATGAAGATCGTAACGCTATGGCTCATGGCATAGAATCTAGGGTACCTTATCTGGACCATAAGCTAGTAGGTCTTATTCTATCAGTCCCGCAGGAACATCTTATCAAAAAAGGAGTCCGTAAACATCTACAACGAGAAGCCCTGAGAGATATCCTTCCTCCAGAAATTCTGAATGACAATGATAAAAAACCATTTATCTCTCCTCAAGAGATCTGGATGAAAACTAATAAAGCCAATTATCTAGAATTGATCAAGGGTCATGGTCCCTACATTGAGCACTTGGTAAATATTGATAAGATCGATTCTTTAGGATTTAGAACACTTTTTAGAATCCTTACTTATGCGATCTGGAGAAAGACATTTTTCAACCAAGCGCTTTTTTGAATCGTTCTAATCTTAGTTTGCGCGATTCTTGTTGGACTAGTTGCATGCTTTGCGCAAAAGTCTTGTATCGCTTTTTATTGATCCATTGCAATAGTATTTCTGCTAAGTCATCAACACCTTGATATCGCTCTACTATCCGCTCCTGTTCTTGATCAAGCGGATAAAAATCTGGAATGATAGACGGCTTACCAAAATATAGCATATCATTGATATTGCCAGACACACAGGTGTGGCCGTTCTGCTCTTTGAAGTGACGATACCTCATGACCCTTGATATAGGTAACAGTAGAAAATTAGATCGCTGTATTTGCTCATCAAATTCTCGTTGGTCTATGAATGATGTATAATATTTTAAGCTGAAATTATCATTCTGTAGTTTCTCTAGCTCATGGATGATCTTTCTGCCGTAGCTAGTTTTTGCCTGCCCTAGTATTACCAATTCAGTTTTATTAACCCTACTTACTATTTTTTTTATAGCAGATAAGACTGCTTTGTAGTCTCGACTTTTGGGTATGACATTACCTGGTATGCTTATCACTGTACTTTCTTGATCTGGTAATCGATTAGTACTTTTGGGAATTGCGAAATCTAGCACTTCGGTTAACTTAGAGCTTGTTGTTCTTGCTTTAACAAAAGACATAACTGAAGTAGAAGGGACTGCCAATTTGGTCATCTTGTCGATTAGCAGATCTGTCTTTTTTCTCTCTGACTTGGTCTTGAACTGAAACCAAGATTTCGCCGCCCTTGCTTTCTCTTCTAGATTACCACTATAGTTGATCTGCTCTGGTTCGAAGAAAGAAAAGTAATCATGTACTAAAAGTATGGTCTTGGTAGGCCAATGATATTCTGAAAAGAAATCAAGGTCATCATCAAGCGTGATAATTATTACCGTATCACATTGGACAAGAAGTTTTTCGCTCTTTGCAAAATATTTATCGTTGCCTTCTCCTTTTTTAATTATCCACTCGACCGCTGGGTCATTTTGATGATCATAGATCTGGTCATAGCAGAACTGATTTGTAAAGCAAACGATATCATCTGTAATATCTTTTAGGATATTAATATATGATCGTAAGACCTCACTGTGAAACGCTAATTCTACTATACCTACTTTCATTATTAAGAAATTATATCGATAAGGTCTTGTAACATTTTATTGTGTCCAAACATTTGCTCTACTCGTTTTCTTCCTGCTGCTGATTTCTTTTTCCTCAAGTCTTCTGAAAGTATACATTTCTCTATAGTAGCTGCCAGGGAATCTATGTCTCTTGCTTCCGCAATCCAACCACACATCTCTCCATCTAGTACTTCAGGGATGCCTCCTGCATTAGTACTTACGACAGGTATCCCTTTGGCAAGTCCTTCCATATTCGCTACACCTAGGCCCTCTCTCAGCGCTGGCACACAGAGTATGTCACAACTATCCATCAGTTGTCTCACCTCTTGCTGCTGCGTCTTCCCTTTGAAGTGATAATTGACATTTTGCTTACCGCTAAAGTAATTTTCTACCGTACTCTTTTGATGATCATGAGGACCAGATATGATCACTTCAAATTTATATCTTGACAGTTTAGCTAAGCTCTCCGCCAATTCCATAAGCCCACCCCGCTTATAGTCATTCTTTACAAAAAACACCTTTATCGTTTTGTCTGTGTCTATTGCACCATGCTCCACATAGTCAAACTTAGAAATGTCAATAGACTTATATAGTCTTTTTACCTTTGACTTAGGTATCTGATATGCTGATGATATTTTCGCCGAGATAAAATTAGAATTACCGATTACGACATCAAGCGCCTTCGCTGCTCTCTTCTCTAGTTGTCTGCTTTTCCATTTTATTAGCCATTCTTTTGTTGGCTTGATGACTGATAATTTATTATTGATATACTCATCATCATTGACTAACCCGACTGTCTTGATCTTTCCTTTGAAGACTTTTGCTGATTTATATCCTAAGATGGCATCCACAAAAACTATCGCATCAGGTTTAAAGTCTTTTGATACTTTTTTGATATTATCTAAAAACAATCGATTGTCCCAAAACTCCCAGAACGCACCGATAAAAGGTGGATACGTCCGCTCAAATTTGTAGATACTATTAGGTGTTTCTTCTTCTACATCTCTAGTGATCGCTCTTACTTCATGCTCAGGATAGAGCTCGTTTATTTGCATGACAAGGTTTGCAAATTTGGCGGGACCATGCGTTATACCTTCGTAGGTAGAGCTGCAGAGTAATATGTTCATGATGAGCTTTTTAATAAGTCATCATAACACACGGCAAGTTCTTTAGCATTATCCTCTATGCAGTAGTTGCCAGCTATGTGATCATAAGATGCCAAAGCAAATTCTTCATATGCATGTTTATCCATTTTATAAAAGGCTCTAATACTATTAGCTAAATGAGCAGTATTTTTTTCCTTCGTCAATAGCCCTGTCTTTCTATCTATCACCAGCGATGGAATATCACAATGCGTTGTAGCTATGGTCGGCATCCCCGATCCTGCAGCATTAAATATTATTGTCGGAGCCCCTCCTTCGCAATTCTTATTTTGTGCATAGCAGCTTGGGTGTATGAATACATGATGCTTTGACAGTTCATTAGCTAATGCTGTGTAGGGGATGAAGTCCCTGATCGTAATGTGACCTTGAAGATCATTCTCTGCAATATGCTCAAGCACCTTCGCACGATATCGCTCTTCTCTATTATCTCCGATCAATGTCAAGCGCATGTTAGGACATTCCTCTAGCGCCTGACCAAAAGCCTTCACCGAATAGAGTTGTCCTTTCTTCTCTGTAAACGAGGCTATTTGTATGAGACTTAGTTCGCCAAATTCTTTATTTCTTTTGTTTCTCTTGATCAAGGTTTTTTCTATTCCAAGTTTTTGCACTTTCACCTTGTATTCTGAACATCCTTTACTTACCAAAACCTCTTTACCATGCGCTCCTTCAGTCAAGATCAAATCCACCCTATCAAACATTTCTTTATATCTAGCTTTCCATTCTGGTTTTACATGTGGTAGCATTTCATAATCCCATCCATAAAAAGACACTACTATCGGAATGCTTTCCTCCTTCAATGCTTTCTGAACTTCCCATCCCACATTGGCAAAATGAGCGTGTACTATATCTATTTTGTTTTTATGAACATATTCTCGGAGTTGCTCATCAAAACTTTTTGTGAGGCTCTTGGACGCTCTTATAAAAGCCTTCTTGAATATATTCTTCTTCCAGTCAGTCTCTTGGTCTAGTGCTTCTAAACTACTCTGAGGATTATCCATGAACTGGAAGATCTCTGCGCCAGGCATCACATCCAGATACACCTTAGCAGCTATGTGCTGCTCACATTCTGGCGTGTGTGATATCAGTTGATACGCCCAAGTCTCCGTCTGCGGTAGATAATGATTGAATATGTGGAGGACTTTTTTCAACTCTTCTTTAATTTAATTTCCTCAGTTGATCGATATTTATTATTAAGTATTTGTTGCAGATATATTTCTAAACTTAAAACCCGTCCTAATAATTCTAAATTCCCCTCTGTATATATTTTTGCGATATCTATCTCTATCATTTCTGATAATATCGACCTACTACTTACAATTTGAGAAATAAATGGGTCTATCGTCGAAACCCATTTTTTATAATTAACATAGGATATATATTCTATGCCAAACAATTTATTCATTAGATGTATAGTATATCCTTTCAACCTATATTTCATGGTTTTGTCAGCTGTAATTGGTCTACCCAGTTGACTGTAAGTATATTTCGCAAATAAGTTGCGGTCTAGCTTGAGTGCTACTGCGTTGAATAGTTTTCTATCTTTTCGATGAGTGTCATCTATACTCATTAATAAACTTAAAAAGTCCCTGTCTATAAAAGGTAGCAAAGGAGTATTCGGTAATAGTGAACGAGTACCTACTGCTGTAAACCTTCTCAACCTAGTATTCAAAAAGTAAGGTTCAATTTTATTGATACTATAAAATTCAGATTCACCTTTTTCTTCTGTCCATGAATCACGATAGTACTTCTTTATTTTATCCTGACCAATACTTATGTTTGGCTGATCAATATAGTTTCCTCCAAACAAAATACCTCCTCCAAAACCATTGTATACCCCGTTCCCTTTTTTATGAATCTCTCGGTTGTGAGGAGCAGCATGGTCATGGAGAAAACTAATTCCACAATCCAAATTCCATATGTTTTCTATTCTGTTATCCACCCAGTTAGATTTGTCTAGCACCCAGTGCTTATGCGGTACTGCTTTTTCTGCAGACAATTTCTTGGCGATGGAAAGTTCTTCACTTCTTGTTTTTGAAAATGTTGCAGTGTATTCGAGATCGCTTTTGTCAAGTGCAGCTAATATAAGCCTAGAGTCCATACCGCCACTGAGCAAAAGAAAATTATTACTGCAAACATGCTTCCTTTTCTGAACAGCATTCAAAAATACTTCACTGAGTTTATCGACAGATCTTTCAAACGAATAATTTACTTGTTCTACTTCTCCCCAAGTCCAATAAAAAGAAGTGGATACAGAATAGTCCTTTAGGTCTACTTCTACTTTGTTTGAGCTATCTACGAGAGTTACTTTTTCGAACCAACTATGTTTTCCTAGTAAATGTCCATTCTCCAGAAAACATTCGATACTTTTCTTTCTTAGTTTAAGTGTCTTGTCTTGCAAGAAAATATACTTTGGGCTAGAGCTTATCCAAATAGAATTTTCTCGCTCACACATATACACTGGAATCAATCCAAACCTATCTGTATAAACAACTACTTTCTGACTCTTCAGATCAATAAAGATAGCGCTCAGCTCTCCGTCAAACTTGTTGAAATATTCATCGACGGTCTGACTTCTATATCGCTTTAGAAGCTCCTTGAATAGATTTAGGTTTGTGTTACTTACGTAAAATTTATTGATCAACACATAGAGCTGATCATCCTCCGTAAATATCTTTTTCTCAGCGCCATAGGATATGCAAGATAGATTGTCTGCACTGATTTTTTCTCGATCAAGCAACTCACTCGTGTTACCGAGCCAATCATGTTCAAACTTCACAACTGACGATGGGCCTTTACTTATCTTGATAATAAAATTATGCATTTCTACTTGCTAGAAAATTAAATAAATTAAAACCTCTTCTGTCTAGAAAAATCCAAATTGCTAACGCGCTAATAATGGAGCAACCGACATTTAGAACTAGCGTCTGACTAGTAATGGTCCTATTTAATATCGCCATACCGATAAAGCAAATTATAATTACTGATATAAGCGGAATTATTCTGGTGTAAGAAATCTTAGTAGATCTGATAACCAGATAATGCCATATCGGAGAAACTGCTAGTCCTGCCAAAGCCAAATACTTAGATAAAGCAACAATATTTAATCCTGAAAAACCAATAGCCGAGACAACACCGAGGACCACTAATAGCCAAAATATATTCCAATACATTTCGATATTTGATTTTCCTTTTGCTAGTATCAATGGCCCTGCTGGATTAGATAATACTTTTACAATACCGAGCAGGCTTAACCATTCTAAGACGAGCCCCATAGTCGTCCATTTTTCGTCGAATAACAATACTACGGTCTCTTGACCCGCAAAAAAGAGAAATAGATATGCTGGAATATTGAGCAATACAACAAAAGAGATGACGGCATCAAATACCTCTTGCGTATCTTTTTTGTGGTTCTTAAGTTTTGAAAAAACAGGAAAAGAAATACTGTTCGCAATAGCGTTTATTTTTCGTAGAGGTATCGATTTTATATTCCATGCTACGCTATAAAAACCTAGAATCTCCTCACCAAATATTTTACCTATGATAAGTTTATCAAAATTACTGTTCATATAATTAAACAATCTTGATCCTGATATGAACGATCCATACTTAAGCTGAGGTAAGATCTGTTTAGTTGCTTTAGATTTTTTAAACTTGAACAGCCCTTTACCTACAATGTAAGATCCTACAGCTTTAGAAAGTTCTATCGCTATATATCCGTATACCAAGGCATAGATTCTCGCTCCTGCCACAGCACTAAATACCGCAACCAAGAAGCCAACAAAAAATGAAGCTATAGAAACACTATTCAATTTTGCAAACAGTAAATTCTTCTCTAACAGAGCAGAGTAGATATAGAATAGTGGAGATAAGAAGAAAGTAAGAGATAGTAAAAAAACGAGAAAGCTATAATCGGTCATTCCCATTAATTTTAAAACAAAATAACCAAATAGATTTGTCAAGACAACAGCAACTGCTCCTAACAGATAGCTGGATATTAAAAGCTGAGATAGTTTTTCATCCCCTAGGTCTTCACTTTGGACTATAGCATCACCTATCCCCATCTCTACGAATATAGATGCTATCCCAATTATGACGATCAAGACCGCCATGACTCCAAAGTCTTCGGGTTCTAAATACTTGGTTAAGATCCAATATTGTAGCGCTATGATTATGGCTTGAGATACATTGTTAGAAAAAGTCCATTTCAGCCCGCTGATTATTTCCTTTCTATACCTCAATTAGAACTTGATATTGATTTCACGAGGCGCGCAGGGCTGCCTGCAAAGACCGAGTTAGGTGTTGTTGCAGTATCCAATGTTGAATTGCTCGCTAACAATGTTTTACTAGCAATCACTTTTGTTGTATGAAGTACGAGACTTTGCGCTCCTAGATACACACTCTCTTCAAGCCTTATGGCGCCAGATTGTCTTGGATAGCTTTCTTTCAATGCGGAGTCTCCTACATTCATGTGTGTCAGTATCTTTACCCCCATCGAGATAGTACAATTATCTTCTATCGTAATTGCCTCAGAAAGGTCTAACAAGACTCCTTTTCCGATATGCACATTATTCCCTATAGTTAGGTTTCCTTTTTTATAATTATACAGTGTCAGCCCATTATATACTCTACAGTTCTTTCCTAGCTGCACGCCTATCAGTTTTAGCGCTAATCTTGGGTGTAAAGCCCTCTCTACTAAATACTCTTCTGCATGGTCATCATACAAAAACTTGTAGCGTAAATACTTCTCAAAGTAGAGCAAATAGAAAATCGCAAATTTGAACTTTAGGAGCATATCGTATATATAAAAATGCCCTATGGATATTAATATCGATAGGGCATTTAATCTTGTGTTATTCTTTTATCTCAGCAACACCATCTTACCTATACCTTTAGTAAAGTACTGGTCAGTGCCGTTAAATCTCTTTTCGTAATCTTCTCCACTAGTACTGTTCATGATTACCTTATAGAGGTATACTCCATTACCTAGCTGATTACCATAATCATCTCTACCATTCCATCGATACTTTGTTTTGTTAACACCTAGTCTGATCTCTCCAAGCTCTTCCTTAGTGATCTCCTTTACTACCTTACCAGATAAGGTCATTATTCTGATAGTAAATACATCTGGCACCTCTCCCGTCAGGGTAAATACAAACTGAGTAGAAGTAGAAAAGGGATTAGGATAATTAAGTACGTTAGTGATCTGTCTGGCTTTTACAACTTCAAAGGTTGCTTCATATTTTTTCTTCGCTGAGTCATTTCCAGAAGCATCTTTACCTTGCACAAACAATTTATAGGTTCCTTCATCAAGTTCTGGCTTGTACTCTAAGGTTGCTCTATTGTTGTCTCCATCCGCTGGAGTGAACTTCAAGTTAGGGTCTGATAACGGTATCACCTGTGCTTGTGACTGCCCAGGATAAAGTATTGATATATCAAATGCTGAAATATTATTTATAGGAAGAAACTTATTATCATCATTGAGCTCGATCAAGATACATGGACTTGGCGAAACTATGTCTCCATCCAAAATATGTACTCCATCAAAGGTTACATCCAACAGTGGATTCTTATTATCTCCTCGTACATAGAATTCCTTGATCGCAAAATTATTGAAATCAAATTGCTCTGGCTGATCGTCATCTGGATTGATCTCTACACTAAACTGATACTTACCATTCATTTCTAATGTGCTCTTCTGATAACTAGCTGTTAGCCTTCCATTCTTTGGTAGAGGTTCTATTCTTTTATCTTCTATCGTTTCTTGATTAGAGGTGTTTAGTAGTTTGTAATAAACTAGTAAGCTGTCCATATCGGAATTGCTGATGTTATCCACTGCGATCTGAAAGACTAGGTCTTGCCCCTGCTCTAGCGTATCTGCCTGAAAGCTTAGGAGTGCTTGCGGGTTGAGCGCTGCTTCTGGTAATTCAGCAAATTGTATTCTCCAATAGGTCAGTTCTGGAGAAGTCCTCTGTGACTCATCCTTAGCATAATACTCTACTCTAAGATAAGGGTACTGCCCTGCATCAATATTACTGAGATCATATTCCTTATCGGTGATATTTGCATCTAGCTCTGTCTCCACACCGTTCTTATCTATGCCGTAGAGTCTCATGTTTGATAAATCCGTCTCTTGAAAATTAGATTCATCCCATAGCAACTTGTCCCAAGATAGCGCTGGACCGATCAGTGTTGACTTGATGCTTCCTTCTGTACCATTACTTGTTACGAAGTAATCTGTTTTTACAAAACCTGTCCCATCATCAATACCCTCAGCTGTGTCTCCTCCTTCCCCTTTCACATAGACAAAATTATACGGGACTGACCCTAGTGTTTCTAGTAATCTCACTTGAGTAGCACCTTCGTTTTCTAATATATCAAATAGGGTTGTACCGAGCGTTGCTTGGTCATCATTCCACATTTCTGGTGCATAAGAGGACGCTTCATCATTAGCGACGGCGATGATATAAACAAAACTTCCATCGGGAATAATATTGGTTAGAAGGTTGATCATGTCTGCTCTTTGTGCAGCATCCGATATTTTATAAGCAAAGTACCTTTGCGTTCCAGATATATTTATACTTCCAAATTCCCCTTCAACATTTTTTCTAAAGCTTCCAGTAATCGCATCACCCCAGATCACGGCCATTCCTCCTTCTGGCAATCTACCCCATGGTCTCACAGAATTTGCGAAAGTTTCGAAGTTAAACTGTACCCCTCTCTCTCGATCAGACAGTTGATTCTTATTAAAGATCGATATATTAAATCCTGAAGTATCAAATTGCATTTGTCTAGACGCCGGTAAATCCAATCCGTTGAATTCATCCTTAAGCACTTGAAAATAATGACTTTGATTCCATCCTGGTTGCCCACTTGGTAAATAAACGAACGAGCTATTCTGCCAGATAAACCCTTCCCTAGCAATTGTGGTCTCCGGGCTTATCCGCCAATAATAGACGCGATCTTCTTCTAGTGCTATACTTGGCTTATATTCTATCAATCCGCCTCCTTGTCTTACCTCTCCTTGCTCTAGCAGCGGACTATTAAAAAGCTCCGTTGTATCTATCTGTATAATGTATTTCTGTATTTCGAGAAAACCATTACTCGTGGACGCTTTGAGGGTAAGGTCTCCATCTGTGACTATGGAAAACTCGGTAGGATAAACTGGCACTGCTCCAGAATCCAAGATGTAGAAACAGAAAGCTTGCTCAGCACCTTCACTAGATCTCAAGCTATTATTCCCCTCCGCAGAAGGATCTGGGAATTCGGTTATAGAATTATTAATATCAATATTTATTTCGATAGAATTTTTTCCTGTTGCACTGATACTCGGTGTAGGAACCTTAGTAATTATTTTGGTAGAAAATCCTGGCAAAGAAACATCCAAAGTATCTGCGAATAATAATTCACCATCTGGTGATAAATGTCTGACCTCGATCAGTGTGTTTGCAGTTAAAGCCTTACCTAAATTATAAAGGTCAAAAACCAAATCGAAACTATCTAAGTTAGTACTTACGATTGCTGGCTCTGTTGTTACAGACTCAAAGTCAACGACCAAGTCTGGTCCTTCTACAGCCTCGTGTAGCCTTAAGGCTGGGTCACCGTGCAGGGTCAGCTGCTCATTAAGTGATCTTACTTGCAGCGTTTTATTCGCATCCCTTTTTTGCAAGGAAGCTTGAATCACCTTACCTATGGATTCTCCATACATGTCTCCACTCAAGGATTCATATATGTCTAGTCCTGAATCATTAGAGGGACCTACGAACGCATTTCCAGAAGAGGCTAAAAATGCAATCGCTGCCTTTTCCGCTTCCAAGACATAGTTGATACTTAAACTTTTGGTAATGCTATGTATATCTCCTGATAGACACCCTAGAGAAATGATCAGTGGATACTTACCATAATTATTAAAATCTTCTGGCTGATCAATACTAAAATCAAATACCCCTAAGGAAGCGTGACCAAAGAAAGTTATAATTGAAGCTCCTTCTGTAAAACGCCTTGTTAACTCAGTAGAGGTAGAAGTCTGTACAGCATCAGAGGAGGTTTTTCTGAAGGTCGCTACTTCACTGCCTATGTTACCATTTTTTGCCACTTCCGACATATCATTAAGGAATTGGAAAATAATTCTTTGAAGTCCAGCGCCCTCACCACCTGATAAATGGATGATTCTTTTTTTCCAGATCTGGTCTTCTAGTGTCTGTTCATTACTCAATGGATTCTCATGCACAATGACCTTATCCAGATAAAGCCTTACCTCCTCTACCGACCTAGCAGCTATGCGACCAAGTGGCCACACAGGAGCAGAGCTACCCACAGGAGCTAATAATAAATTATCCCCTCCCGGAGAACCAAAAGTAGGTACATTAAAGTTTTGTCTTTTTTGTTCTATGATTTGTTCTGGCGTTCTATAGTTGTTGTACTCTAGCCCTTTTCCCAGTATAAAGAAGTATTCATTTGATTCCCATTCGCTATGAATGTATTGCGTAAAGTTCCTGATGGCAACGGCATGTCTTTCTACACCATAACCAAACTGATCATACAACTCATCTGCAAATACGACCTCTACCTCAAAACCACCACCCTCTACTGATCGTCTATACGTTGCATAAGACTCGACCACATTTTCTCCTAGAGAGTTATCATTGTATAATTTCTCTCCTGTCAGTATCACATACTGCGGGTCTAACTGTGTAAGATCTCTGAAAGCAGTTGCTTCTATACTCTGAGTACTTTTAAACTGGCTCTCGTGAGTTATGATGATGTCTCTATCTTCATCTGCGCTCGGCAAAACAAACTTTAGCATATCTCCCTCGACTTCACCAATTATAAAAATTCCTTCTTGAACGTCAAATATCGTAGGGGAGGCTATATCTCCATTATAATTTTGAACTTCTATATATTGCTCTCTACCATTAGCTGGTATTCTCAGCTTAAGCTCAGATTCATTATCAAAAACAAATCTTCTTGGGTGAGTAATCCCAACTTTAGACACAACAAATCTGTCATCTTCCGATAAGGTGCCATTCAGCTCAACCGTCGTATTGTTCTCTAACAATCCTACTTCTATCTCTTCTTCATAATATTTGAGATCAAAGTCTGAGAATGTATCTCTCTTGACCACTTGACCATTAACACTAAGCACGGGAATATGTCCTCCCGCAGATCGGTTTGTAGCAAATCTAATTGCTACTTTTGCATCAGGACCACCTACAAAAACTTCTGATAGATTGAATTCAAAACCATTCAAATTTTCTAAACCTAAGCCAAAGCCTTCCCCTATATCAAGACTCGTAAACCTCGCCTCAGTCCTAACCGGCTTATGGAAGTAACCCGAAAAGATCTGCTCCTCTACGGCCCAATAATATTCTTCAGCTGAGGGTAAATTTCCAGAAAGATCATTTTCAACTTCACGGTATCTAGTATTGTTGCCCGTATCCCAAGAAAGAAAATAAGCTGAGGTATCTGTGATCAAACTATAGTCAGGATTGATCTGCTTGATTTCTGGTTCTTCGTAAATATGACTGTCTAGTTCTCCTCGATTTTTTCTGCCATAGAAATCTACGTAGTCATCAACTCCGAGTTCTCCTGAAGTACTGACTCGGATAGGAATTTGCTCTCCAAAATAATGCACCTGAAGGTCAGCTCCACTTAACTCGGTCAAAGGAACACCTGCCGCTTGTAATTCTGCACCTGTCAACCTATAGATACCGTCTTCTGCTAATTTTATCTTGTAATACGCCTTGTCATAGTCTACCCATTCGTGACCATATTTTACGGCCCCGTTGATATTCATTTGACTATAAATAGTAGAAGTAGCTATTGTCCAGATCAAGAAAATTAATAGCTTTTTGCTCATTATCTCACCTTTTTATAAAAATACAAATTATCTTATATTGTAATGTGTATTTTGCTGTATTTTAATATTTTGTGTAGCTTTTCAGTTGGTTTTGGTATGCGTTTGTTAGAAAACGTTCTATGCTTTGATTAAAATATACTTATGCTGTTAATATTAATGTCCTTTGACTCCTAATTGCCAATTTTGATCTTAACCGTTTCCTTTATTCTATTCTGTACCATACACACGCTCTTTTGGGTGATGCTCTTTGCCAGATTAAATTTTGTAGCTAGGCCAAAAAATGCAAACCTAGACCAGCTTATATCGGTAATCGTGGTCTTTAAGAATGAACTAGAAAATCTCAAAATTCTTATCCCAAAACTACTTGAGCAGGATTATCCCAATTTCGAATTGATTCTTTGTGATGATTTCTCTAATGACGCTTCCTTGGCTTATGTCGAGCGAATAGATAATTCTCTGGTAAATGTATTGAAAGCAAGCACCGACCTCCCTGGCAAGAAGGCAGCGCTTAAAGAAGCTGTCGCTTTTGCCAAAGGCGAATATATACTTGTGACCGACGCTGATTGCTACCCAGCTACTAAGAGCTGGATAAGCTCTATGTCCTCACGGCTTCGAGACAACAAGGTGGTGCTGGGCTATAGCCCACACCTAACAGCCCCCGGTTGGCTGAATAAATTCATACGATATGAAACATTTTTGGTCGCACTACAGTACCTCTCTTATGCAGCAGCTAATATTCCTTACATGGGTGTAGGTAGGAATCTCCTCTATAAAAAATCTCTATTCATTTCTTCTGACGCGCTTGATCGATCGCCTCATTTGATCTCTGGTGATGATGATATATTTGTCAATGCTGTAGCACAAGGCAATAACACAACTATCAATCTCGACCCTATCAGCTTTGTCCATACCTATCCTTCTAAAACTTTTACTTCATTCATCAGACAAAAAAGGAGACATGTTACCACCGCAACTGTGTATAAATTTTACCATCAAGTCTTATTAGCTTTGTATGCTTTATCCCATGTCATGATCTATCTACTATTTATTGTTGAGGTATTCTGTGGCTTAAGACCTTCTATGATCATTGGTTTTATTATTGTCTTGGTCATAAAGTGGGTCGTTGCTAATAAAACCATGAAAGTGCTTCAGTGTCCAGACCTTGCTGTTGCTTTTCCAATATTAGATATCCTTATGGTTCTTTATTATATATGCCTGACTCCTGCTACATTTATAAAATCTAAAAACTGGTAATATCGAAGAGCTATTAAAATACTTCCCAGAACTCACAGAGAAGCAAATATCTCAGCTAGAAAAACTAGGACCACTCTACAAAGACTGGAATTCTAAGATCAATGTGATCTCTAGAAAAGATATTGACAATATCTACGCTAATCACGTTTTGCACAGTTTGGCCATTGCATGCTTTATTAATTTTTATCCTGGGACTTCTATTCTTGACCTAGGTACGGGTGGTGGGTTCCCGGGGATTCCCTTAGCTATATTTTTTCCTGAGTGTAAGTTTACGCTGATCGATGGAACTCGCAAAAAAATAACCGTCGTCCAAGACGTCATCAAAAAACTCGACATCAAAAATGCCGTAGCTATCCATCAGCGAGCAGAAGAACATAAACAACAACATGATTTTGTAGTAGTCAGAGCAGTTGCTACGATTGATAAGTTATTTGCCTTCGCGAGTCCACTGATCAAAGATAAACAGCAAAATCCTATCCCTAATGGTATCCTTGCACTAAAGGGCGGTGACCTTGATGAAGAGCTATCCAGCTTATCAGAAACCTATGTAGACAAAGTGCCGCTATCCAAAATGTACGCTGACGAAAAGTTTCCTGATAAATATCTGGTCTACGTGCAAGCCTAGATGTCTCGTTAATTTTTAGTTAAATAAACCCTTGATCAAGGGTAATTTCAATATATAAAGGTTTCCTAAACAGTGACTTACGTAAAATGTAGTATATCTGTTCGACTAGCCATTCGTAACAATTTAAGCTCCTTTAAAGTCATAAATAGTAAAGTCGTAAATTTATGAACTTTGATAAATAAAATTAAAAAACACATGTTCAAAAAACTATTATTTACTGTCGCTATAGCATTGACTTTTTCATTGGCAATAGATGCGCAGAGAATCGCAGTGGTAGATATTACGGAGGTACTACAGAGTCTCACAGACTATAAGTCAGCAGAGAGAGACCTCGATAAATTAGCATCAGAGTGGAGACAAGATATCGCTCAAGAATATGATAAAATAAAAAGTCTCTATAACAAATATCAAGCAGAGCAAGTACTGCTAAGCGAAGAAGTCAAAGGACAAAGGGAAGAAGAGATCATGACAAAAGAAGAGAAGGTCAGAGAATTACAAAAAAGAAAATTTGGTCCAGAGGGTGAATTATTTTTAAGAAGGCAAGAACTGATCTCTCCTATCCAAGATAAGGTCTTTGCAGCGATACAAGATATGGCGGATGATAGAGGATATGATCTTATTCTAGACAAAAACAGCAGTACAGGCATACTCTTTGCATCTGAAGAATATGACAAGACAGCGACACTAAAACAAAAATTAGGGATACGCTAAAAAGAATACTTTTGCACACCTTTACAAATAACACGGATAATCACATAATATGAAATCGATAAAAATTACTTTAGTCCTAGCAGTGGCACTACTTTTTACTGTAACTATGAGTGCCCAGAAGTTTGGATATATAAACTCTGCAGAGCTCTTCCAACAAATACCTGAGGTAAAAGAAGCACAAGCAAATCTAGAAACCTATCAAACGCAATTGCAAAAGAAAGGTCAAGAGATGCTGACCGCTTACCAGACAGAATACCAGGCACTAGGTCAGAAACAACAGCAAGGAGAGTTATCTCCTAAAGCTCTAGAAGTGGAAGGTCAAAAATTAAAAACTAAGGAAGTAGAAATTGGCAAGTTCCAACAAGAGAGCGAACAAAAGATCGTACAAAAGAACGAAACACTGTTCAAGCCAATCAGAGATAAAATACAAACTGCAATAGATGCGGTAGCAAAAGAAAATGGTTACGCTTACATATTTGATTACAGCGTAGGTGTGTTGATCTACGCAGATGATAAGACCGATGTAACCGGACTCGTAAAAGCTAAGTTGGGTATGTAAAAACCACACTCCAACTTTAAAGATATTATAAGCCCTTGGATTCACTTCTTAGGGCTTTTTTTATAACCCTAAAAGATTTATAATGAAGACATCTTCCTTTCCTCAATGATGCTTATTTGCTTACTCGGGTGTAATAAAAACGACGAGGGTAGTACTACAATACCAAGTGATAATTCTCACTTAGAATATTTTGGATTTACCTTGATAGATACCTATTGGGATGACCCTACTGATTCAGAACTGGGCTCACGGAGACTTTAGAAATATCAGTCTAGACGAAATGGGTACTGTAAATAATACTATTTCTGCTCAAATATGACACTAATATTTAATTATAGTTTCCCAATCTCATCGTTGAAAATACTCGTGATAGCTAGGCTATCCCTGTGTTTCTCGCCTCCATCTTAAAAAACTATTTCTAAAATATTATGTGTAATTTTCAAACAGAAATGGTATAATAACTACCACCAATTAGCAATATCAGATTCATTGGTAATCGGAGTAATAGGATATTATTGGCCCAATGGATTCGAATTTGCTGAGGCCGTTGGAGCTAGAGGAATGCCGCAAGAAATAAAGGAAGAATATATCAGAATCGGAAGTGAAATTACCGGAAAATGATACTGGTTTTTGAACCTCCTGCTGGCTAGAACTCTAAAGTATTAAGCCCTCAGATTCAATTCTTAGGGCTTTTTCTTTTAGATATAATCAATCTTGACAAGAGTGAATTCTAGATTGTTTGGAATCCATCAAAACCTGTTCGGAATAAATTATGTTAAGTTACATACGATGAAAATACTATTAACAGGCGCAACAGGGTATATAGGAAAAAGGTTACTACCAGTCTTGGTGGAAAGGGGTCATACGGTTGTCTGCTGCGTCAGAGATCCTAAAAGATTTAACCCCCCTGTATCAATTCGTGATAAAATTGAAATTATTCAAATAGACCTGTTGGACAAAGGCTCTTTAGTCAACATACCATCAGATATTGATGGGGCCTACTATTTGGTACATAGTATGTCTTCCTCTAGCGATTACAAAACAATAGAACATCAAGCCGCTGTTAATTTCAGAAATGCTCTAGATGTGACTAGGGTTAAGCATGTAATATATCTGAGTGGCATCGTGAATGAATCTGAATTATCAGAACACTTAGCTTCAAGAAAAAACGTAGAAAACGAACTCGAAAAGGGTGATTATAATTTTACAACTTTAAGAGCAGGAATTATTATTGGTTCAGGAAGTGCCTCTTTTGAGATCATTCGAGACCTCGTAGAAAAGCTGCCGATCATGGTAACACCCAAGTGGCTAAAAACAAAATGTCAATCCATTGGAATCTCAGATGTGATCGAGTTCTTAACTAGAACACTATTTAACTCAGAGACTTATAATAAGAATTTCGATATAGGGGGAGCTGATATTTTATCGTACAAAGAGATGTTATTAGAATTCGCAGCAATGCGAAACCTTAAACGTAAGATCTTTATAATACCAGTCATGACCCCTAAGCTATCATCATACTGGCTATACTTTGTCACTTCCACTTCTTACAAGCTTGCAGTCAATCTAGTAGATAGTATGAAAATAGAAGTTATCTGCAGAAATAAGGATCTTAATCACATACTGGGTATAGACCCAATAGGATATCAAGAATCACTAAGAAAAGCATTTAAGAAAATTGAAAATAATGAGATCGTCTCTAGTTGGAAAGATGCAAATGCAAGCAGTGGACTTGAACTGATGATCTCTGATTTTATACAGGTCCCAACCTACGGCTGTTTCACAGATGTCAGGAAAAATAAATTTATTGACCGTGAGCAATGTCTAAACAAAATTTGGCGTATTGGCGGTAAAACAGGATGGTATTATGGCAACTGGTTATGGCAACTTAGAGGTTACTTAGATAAGCTGATGGGAGGAGTAGGATTAAGAAGAGGAAGGACAAACTCAAATATTATAAATGCAGGAGATGCACTGGATTTTTGGAGAGCTTTATATGCTAATAGAGAAGAAGGCAGGCTACTCTTATACGCAGAAATGAAATTGCCTGGTGAAGCTTGGCTAGAATTCAAAGTTGTGGGAGACACTTTAGTTCAAACGGCTACTTTTAGACCATTGGGAATTTTAGGCCGGTTATACTGGTACTCTGTTTTACCATTTCACGGCTTTATCTTTAATGGAATGATCAAAAAACTGACCGAATCTTCTTAGTTAATAAAAAAACTCGCGATCACATTTATTAATGACCTACAAAAAATCAATTGTTAGAAGCTCTTTCGCATTTCTCGTGGCAACAAGTTGTTGCTGGTTACCTGCATTGATATTAGTAATAGGTGGGGGAAGCACGCTAATCGGAATCAGTAGTGGCTTGGAGAAATTTAGCGGAGTCTTTATAGCAATCGGAATAGGATTTTTGGGCTACGGTGTTTATCAATACCTAAATAATAAGAATGTATCATCAAGCCTGGAAGCCATCCTTCTGTCAACGATCACATGCCCAGACTGCGGATACCGAAAAGAAGAGACTATGCCAACAAATGCATGTCAATACTTTTACGAATGTAATAGTTGTAAAACCATACTAAAACCTACAGGCACAGACTGTTGTGTCTATTGCAGTTATGGTACTGTTACTTGCCCTCCCATCCAATTAGATCAAAATTGTTGTTGATGGAATACATATCCAAACCCTGTATGCTTTATTACGGCCCTGTTCATGGTGCTTTGTTAGGAAATACGTGGATATAGTAAAATATAATATTACAATTTTTTATAATATTTAACTTGTTGTTTTAAAGCACTTTAGTACCTTTGTAGTCGAAAACTACAATCGATGAAAGGTCTTATACTGATACTTCTAATAGTATCTGCTACCTCTGTGTGTGCGCAAGAGTTTCCCTACAAGGACGTAGATGCGCCAAAATGGGCTAAAACCATGTACGGGGCTAAGGGTGAAGGTGCTACGCAAGAAGCTGTAGGTGCTTACGATGAAGCAATGGAGTCTGGGACATTCGAAAAGACTCAACATACTCAATACTATAAAAGATGGATGAGAAACCTTACTCGAGGTATCGATAAGTATGCATCTGGTATCGGCTCACTAAAAGAAGTAGAGAAAGAACGCTCAAACTATCTAAAGAAAAACGAGGCCAATACTAGATCTAAGTCTAGTATCTCTTCTTGGTCAGCACTAGGTCCCTATGACTATGATGATGGCGCAGCGGCAAGAGGATACGCTCCTGGTGCCGCACATATCTACACGATAGAACAATCTCGGTCCAATGCTAATATGCTACTTGCAGGTACTGCCACAGCCGGTGTATGGAAGTCTACCAACAAAGGAAGCACCTGGAGTCTAGTCACCGCAAACTTGCTAGTCAACGAAGTAAAAGCAGTAGAGATAGACAAGACCAATCCTAATAACATGTACTTCGGAGGAGGAGGATATTTCTATAAATCAACCAATGGTGGTTCTAGCTGGCAGCAAAAAACAATCAGTTCGTCCGGTGTTGTAATAACGGACATCGTACAGCACCTTAGTAGCACATCCACGCTATTCATAGCAACAGACAACGGACTCTACAGAAGTACTAACGCTGGTAACTCCTGGTCCTCCGTACTTAGCGCATCGAGTGCACAGGAATCCATCCTAGAAATAGAAGTACATCCTACAAACGCTAACATAGTCTATGCTGTAAAAAGTGTAAGCAACAAAACAGAATTCTATAAATCAACTAATGGTGGAGGTTCTTTCTCATTGAAGACCAATGGCTGGCCAAACCCTGCTACCGAGACAAACGCACACCAAAGAAGAACAGAAATAGCCGTAACCCCTGCTCACCCAACCTACATCTATGCACTAGCTGCAGGACAAGCAAATGGTGGGTCAGGGCTATATGGATTCTATATGAGTACGGATGAGGGAGAGACTTGGTCGTTTACCTGCTGTGGGTCAGGACCTGGCGGCACACCTAATGCTTCCAACAATAAAAACATCCTTGGCTATAGTGTCACTGGTGCACAAGATGGTGGGCAGTATTATTATGACCTCGCACTTGCTGTATCAGAAACTGTACCCGTGTGGATCGTAACAGGAGGAATCAATCTTTGGAGATCTACCAATCATGGTGCGAGCTGGAGTTGCAATGGTGGATGGACTTATTCTGGCAATGGTTCTAAGTATGTCCACGCCGATATTCATGATCTTAGATTTTTTGGTAATGATATGTGGATCGCCTCAGATGGTGGTTCTTACTACTCGACTAACAAAGGAGCTTCTGTCACAAAGAAAATGTACGGTATTCAAGGTGCGGATTTCAAGGGATTCGGCGCTGGCCTGACTAATGGTGATCTGATGGTCGGTGGTACATATCACAACAGCACACTGCTCAAATATGGTAACGTATTTCAGGGTGGATGGGTATCGACTTCCATCGGAGGGTCAGGAGGAGATAATACTAGAGGCTTTGTAAATCCTGCCTTGGATAATGTCGCATACATAGACAAGAGTGGCTTAGATGGAAGAATAGAAATTCCTTCTAGTAGAACTTCCCCATTCACAAAGAAGCCATTCGAGAAACAACCCAATGCAAGCTACACTACTGGTAACTCATGTAACATTGCTTATGACCCACGATACTACAAGCACATCTATACAGGTGAGTCTGATAAGATCTGGAAAACAGAAGACAACGGCGATACTTGGCAACTCCTAAAAAGTTTTGGCAGTGGTAAGGTAGTTTCGATAGATGTCGCTACTAGTAATCCAGACTACATCTATGCTGTAGTGACACCAGCAGCAACTAATGGTACTACAAAGATCTGGAAGTCAACTAATGGTGGTACATCATGGGTCAGTATCACTCCATCAAATATCACATCAAATAAAAACTATCCTATACAAATACAAGTGAGTGCTTATGACCATAATAAATTATGGATAGCGCGAATTCCGCCATTCACATCATCCAATGTTTTGAATGGCCAAAAAGTATTTACCTCAAATAATGGAGGCAGCTCATGGATCAACATCTCTGCCTCAGGCCTTAGTGGCGAAATGATCACAAACATCATGCACCAAAAAGGGACCACTGGTGTGTACGTAGGTACTCGAAGGGCGGTTTATTTTAAGGATGATGGGATGAGTTCTTGGGCAGCATTCAACACCAACTTGCCTGCTAGTACTTATTCTACTAGACTAGTTCCGTTTTACTATGGAGGCAAAGTCAGGAACGGAACTAACAGAGGAGCATACGAAGCAGACTTTTATAAGAACTCTGCACCTATTGCCATACCTTCTGTGGACAAGGCTGAAGGTACCTGTAGCAGTAAGACTTTTTATTTTAAAGATCTATCAACGATATCCTCGAGTGGGGCTGCGTGGGAATGGTCGTTTCCTGGTGGGTCGCCATCATCATCTACTTCTAGGTCACCCGTGGTCACTTATAGCAACAGTGGGAGCTACGATGTTACACTAAAAGTCACCAATCAGTATGGCAACAATACTAAGACCGTATCTAACATGGTCACGATGGCCGCTGGCTGTGGTTCTGCTTCTCCAGATGCTTTCGTCGGGAATGCACTGAAGTCAAATGGCTCCCAAGGATACGCAGAGATACCCGCTATCAATAAAAACACAAATAAAATAAGCGTCACCGCGTGGGTAAAATTAGTTAGTAATCCTAGTGGTGATCTATCTATCGTTCACTGGGAGGACGGGTCAAGCGATACCGGATTCTATGTAGATGCCTCTAGAAAATTAAAATATAAATGGAATGGTAGTGGTAGCAATATCAACTCTGGATTAGAGGTGCCGCTCAATATGTGGACACATGTAGGCATGGTAATCAATAGTAACTCTGTGCAGTTTTATCTTAACGGAAGGTCTGCATACTTTTCCTCTTCACACAGCAATTACACTTTTGACGGAGTAGCACAGATAGGTTCTATAGCGACCAACAGCAATGCGAGTATTAATGGCTTTATGGATGAGGTCCGCATCTGGGAAAAATCACTAACAACAGACGAACTGAGACTCAACAGACACATCACACTGGACAATGGTAACTATAGCGGACTGTTAGCTTATTATCAATTCAATGAATCTGGTTCTCAAGTTTTTGACAAGGCAGGAAGCTACAGCGGTAATCTAAAATTTAATGCTACTATAGCAACCTCGACTGCTCCGCTTGGAGGAGGCGTTTCAGAATTGATCACTGTGACCAACGGAAATGACTTACAATCATTTAGTACTGGTGTTGATATCATGTTTGATCCTAATGATTATCCCCAAGGGGATTTTATCGTTACTCGCATTTTTGGGCATCCTGATTATGCTCCCATGACAGGGCCATATAGCAATGATTATTGGGTCATTAATAACTATACTAATAAAACAAACTTTAGTCCATTGGATATGATTCGTTTTGATGGGATCGGACCTGTGACGAGCTCTGAATCCAACAATCCAAGTCAGCTGGTCCTTATGAAAAGAGAATCTAACTACGATGGAAATTCATGGGGGTCTCCTGTAGAGAATGCTGACGCTGCATATTCTGGTAATATGGGTGATGTAGTTTTTTCTGCTAATAGTAACCTTACAGAGTTTAGCCAATTCTTCATCAGTAGGACTACTGTTCTACCTGTAGAATTACTATCCTTTGATGTAGAAGCTCAAGCTAATGAAAGGGTCTTTGTCAGTTGGGTGACAGAAAGCGAAATAGATCTAGACCGTTATGAGATAGAAAGAAGTACGGATGGTGAAAATTGGGAAATGATCGCTTATACATTTGCTAATGGTTCCATAGATAAGAGTGATTACGATTTTGTAGATCATGCCCCTGAGCTAGGAGTCAATTATTATAGACTTAAATCCATAGATATCAACGGGGACCATAACTACTCGGATGTTAAGTCTGTAGTCATTTCAGATGAGGGAAATTATGCATTCGAAGTATACCCAAATCCAGCTAAAGATCATGTTAATGTTATCATAAATGGGGCAAAAGAGGTACAAACCATGATACTTTTGTACAATCAAAGCGGTCAAAAGATTGTGGAGGCTCAGGTAAATCAAGATCTTAAGTTAGATACCTCTAAATTGACTCCTGGAATTTATCTCTTGGTCCTCCAAAACGACAACAATAGAGAAAACCACAAATTAGTAATACAATAACATGAGAACGATTCTTACTTTTTGCTTATCAGTATTTTTTCTTTCTTCTGGGCTATTAGCTCAGAACGAATTCGCTAAAGTGATCCATGAGTTTGCAGAGATCAACGTGGAGGCAATAAAGGAAAATGACATGGATAAAAAACTAGCCCTCGTACATCCTAACCTGATCGCAATGGGTGGAGGAGAAAAGTCATACAGGTCTATTTTAGAGTCGGAGAAAAAAATGATGGATCAGCATAAAATAAAGATCATCAAAGCAGAATTTGGCATTCCTGGTAACATAGTAAAAGCTGGACCAGAACTACATTGTATCGTTCCTCAAACCTTATTCATAGAGTTTGGTGGTGAGCCTGCAGAAGAAACGACCAACTTGCTAGCAGCTTCTTTAGACGATGGCGAAACGTGGAAGTTTGTCGATCTCAATCAACATGATGCTTCCAGTATCAAAGTATTCTTTCCTTATTTTAGCGAGGACTTGATGAGTGCGTTTGATCGATAAGGTCTACCAAGTTTTCTTTACTTTATC
>ENA-ORXT01001351-ORXT01001351.1-marine-metagenome-genome-assembly--contig:-NODE-1351-length-33405-cov-10.182639_pt1 | contig 33405 bp, 23 predicted proteins | sample MGYA00237868_ERZ511482 | MGnify/ENA metagenome assembly ERZ511482 | reverse complement strand
AGACCAAGACCAAGACCAAGACCAAGACCAAGACCAAGACCAAGACCAAGACCAAGACCAAGACCAAGACCAAGACCGATGCGAAAGCCCTTACGATTTGCGTCAGCAGCGTACCTCAGAGGATGCCGAGGTTCGGTAACTCTGTGTAACTTGGCAGTTGTGCTTAACCTGTATACCCAGCAGCATGAAACTGTGCGAAACAATCGTCTAGTATAGTGTGGTGAGAATGTAGGGTAACTACGCGGCTCTTTGTGGTGAAGCCGCGGCATCCACTTTTGATGAGCTAACAATCTGCTTCCATAGGACCTCGATAGGTATTGGTTTACCGACTCCATAGCCCTGAACCCAATCGACTCCTAGCTCAACCAATACATCTCGTATCGAATCGTTTTCGACAAATTCGGCGACGGTTCTCTTACCCAGCACGTGACCAATCTCATTGATGGCGCGAACCATAGCAAAATCTGTTTCGTCATGAAGAATGTCTTTGACGAACACCCCGTCTATCTTTAAGTAGTCGACCGGCAAGGTCCGTAAGTAGGCGAATGAGGATAGACCACTGCCGAAATCATCCAACGAGAATCGACAACCCCGTTTCTTCAGAACATCCATGAACCGCAGCGCTGAATCTAATCTGGCGATTGCAGCCGTTTCTGTGATTTCGAAACAAATCTTGTTGGGTGGTACGCTGGTTGAATCGAATGCAGACTCTACAAATTTGAGAAATCCAACTTCGTCCAGTGATCGTCCTGAAAGATTTATGGCGCAGTGCTCAAGGTTGTCCAAATCTGCATGATGATGAACGAGCCAGTCAAAAACGTGCTCGATAACCCAACGATCTATCCGACTCATAAGGCCATACCTTTCAGCTGCGGGAATAAAAGCGATGGGTGGAATTAATGCGTTGTTCTCATCAAGCATTCTTATCAATACTTCAAAGCAAGCACCCGATTCATCCACTGGTACACCACGCTCAATTGGTTGCGCCAGCAGCGTAAAACGATCTTCGTCGAGTGCTTTGGTTATGCGTTGCGCCCATATGGGTTCGTCGTCTTCGCGCATTAGCTCGGAACCCTCACCCGCATAGAAATGCACTCGGTTTCTGCCAGCCTCCTTCGCTCGATAACACGCACTGTCTGCAGCACGTAAAGCACTAGCGACAGTGAAGTCACCGCGCAATACGACTAGCCCAATACTAACTCCAAATGAGAATACTTGATCTTGAGAGGTGAATCTGTAAGCAGCCACATCTGCTCGAATATTATCGGCAATTTCACATGCATTATTATCTGGGCATTGTTTTAACAGAATCGCAAATTCATCTCCACCTAGTCGTGAGAGCAAATCGTCTTGGCGCAACCGAGATTGCATTAGCTCGCTGATTTTGCACAAAACACGATCTCCAGCTTCATGTCCGCAAGAATCGTTGACTATTTTAAATCGGTCGAGATCCAGGAAGCAGAGCACGTGCTCAGCGTTCGAGACACTTGTTTGAAGCTCCTGTTGTAGTTGTTCTTCAAACGCACGGCGATTGATCAAACCTGTTAACGGGTCATGACTCGCGTGGTAGATCATACGATCGGCCAAAGCTTGTGCTTCAGTTGTGTCCCTAAAAACCAATACACGACCTAAGTATCTGCCATCGGCTGCGCCTATTGGAGCGATAGTAATCTCCACTATTGCTTCATCTCCAAGCTGACAGTGAAGCAGGCGTGCGCTTACAGATTCAGTGGTTAAGGTCGTGTTAGTTTGAATGGTTAGCAGTGGAAGATCTGTGTCTAAATCGAGAGGGTCAAACACATTGATTAACGGGAGGCCATGTGCCTCTGCGCTCAGCCAGCCCGTGAGCACCTCAGCAGCTGGATTTAAGTAATCAACCTTATCAGAGTAGTCGGTTGTAATGACAGCATCGCCAATCGAAGCTAACGTGATTCGAAGCCGCTCTTTTTCCTTTTCTTGTTCTCGTAGTGCTGCTATCTGTTTAGTTATCTCCACACCAACTATCATTACTCCGACCATCAATCCTGCAGCGTCTCGCATTGCTGTTGCTGTTACCAATACGTCAATCAGTTTTCCATTCGCGTGTTGGAATTGCATAGCAAGTTCGCGCTGACCCTTGTCATCGGTAATTAGTTTCATATTAGCTTTAGCTAATAATTTAGACTCCTCGCTAAGGTAGGTAAATGAAGGAGTACCAACCAAATCGCACTCTTCGTAGCCGAGTGTATTGAGCCAACAACGATTAACGCTCTGCATCAATCCGTTGTGGTTAACTACGTGCATCATTACCGGGGCGTTTTCATAGAGCGCTCTGTATCGTGCCTCGCTATCATTAGCTGCCTGTTCGGCTATTCGTCGAACAGTAATGTCAGTCCCAACTGACTGATATTCAAGTATCTGACCGTCTGCATCGAATACAGCAGAGTCGGTCCACTGCAACCATTTAATGTGGCCATCAACCTCCTCAGAGTAATCGAACGATGAGGCTGGTGCATCGGGTGTTAATGCTGCTAATTGGACTAGCACTCGTTCATGATCTTCGTTCGGAATGTTGATCAGAAAAGATTCCCCTTCAAGCTCCTCGACACGATAGTTGAAGTGTTCCGAATAAGCTCGGTTAACAAAGGTTAGCGTGCCATCTGGACGGAACCGGCAAATGAGATCATATTGATCGTCTGCTACTGAGCGATGTAATCGTAAACTGTTTTGGGTTTTTTGCTGTGCTAGCCAAGTATGCAAAACGTGTTCAATAAGTGTAGAAAAAGCATGCGAATCAGTTTCACCGTCGACTAACCAATCAATCGCTCCATGGCGAATGCCTTCAAGAGCTCTCTGATGATAGTTTGCGGTACACATGACCACGGTAGGAACTTTTTCGTTTAACAGCTCGATGTCGTCAAGGCGCTCTCGCCACGTGACGCCGTCAGCGAGTGAGACGATAACCACATTAATATTGTTGGGCGCTGTATCCCCCCGCACGATATTACCAAGACTTGACCGTGAGCATGTTTGTATTGCACCCACGGGTGCAGCGAGTACTTCGAGTCGCTCTCGGTCTATATCGCTGCCATCGAATAGCAGAGTAAATTTATTACTCAAATTAGATTTTTGCATCGAAGGCGGTTGATGTTTATCTTTTGTATAAGAGGAATCGGCAGATTGCTCACACTCTTTGAGTATGGGGGGTTACATTTGTAATAGGTTAGCGCTAAAAAGGCCTATCAAGCTGCATTGGAGGGAGCGACTTCTAGGGTCCAAATTCTTGAGATTGAAATGGCTTAGTTAGAAACTGTATTCTTTTAGACACGGATAATGCATCTTCAATATCTGCAGTACTTGAATCAACAGGCCAAATCGTATCTAAAGTCGAGTCCGTACTCGAAACCGGTCGCAGTTTATGGCATTGTCATGTACATGGTGTTGACCCCAGCGTTGCATTGGTTGCGTAAGCACTAAAGCACATTCCATTTCGTGAGCCTAACCAGATTTTCTAAAGCTGCAGTGCCAGCATGTGAGTTACCGTTGGCATTGAGACACGGAGACCATACGGCAACAGCGGCAATATTTGGTACTACCGCTATAATTCCACCACCAACACCGCTTTTACCCGGTATTCCAACGCGGTGGGCAAATTCACCAGACGCATCATAGTGGCCGCACAACATCATCATTGCATTGATTCTGCGTGCTCGTTCTTCATCGACAATTTGTTTGCCGGTGAGTGGATCAGTACCATTGTTGGCCAAGTAAAGTGCGCTGCGTGCTAGTTGTTCGCAACTCATAGCAATAGCGCATTGTTGGCAATAGACGTCAAGTACATCATTGACTGGTCTATTAAGGTTTCCAAAGCTTTGCATGAAATGGGCAAGGCCTGCGTTGCGGTAGGCAGTGGCGCGTTCGGATTCAGCTACTGTGGTATTAATCAAAATAGAGCTATCACTCGCTAGAGTCTGTACGGATGCAATTAGTTTCCCAGTACAGTCTTCAGTGCTCTGGTTTCCAAGTAATGCATCCGTTACAACTAATGCTCCAGCGTTGATGAATGGGTTACGTGGAATGCCTTTTTCCTTTTCAAGTTGTACAATTGAATTAAAAGCATTGCCCGATGGCTCTCTACCAACACGATTCCAGAGATTAATACCGTGTAGGTTTAATGCTTCAGTGAGTGCGAAAACCTTAGAGATGCTTTGGATGGAGAAGGCTTCCTGGGCGGCGCCAACGAGCGCCGTCTCACCTGTCACCGTTACGATGGCTGCGCCGAATTTGTCCGGTGGAACTTGCGCCAACGCAGGAATATAATTGGCGACTTTGCCAATACCGATTTCATTTTGAATTAATCGACAGGTACTTTCTAGTTGTGTCTGCAGTGATTGCATCTGAGAGTGACATTTTGAATGTGATCAGAGGCTAGCAGGAAACCAAACTGTTTACACGTGCTTTAAAAGTGATTTAGCATTGCTCAAACGACTTCGCGCAACAACTTAGCCGGTGATACCGACAACGAACGTGCCACCCAAATCGCACCTGCAGATAAGCACAACCCAGCAATAGCCACAGCCACTGCAGCACCACTTAACAAGGTCACCACCCCCACCGGCAACTCGAGCCAAAGGGCTGCGACCAATGTGCCTAAAGCGCCGCCGACGATACTGGCAAACACAGCAACTACAACACCAAGCAGCAAGTACTCTATGCCCAGTGCTTGCATCAAGCTTCGATGACGACTGCCAATGGCATGAAGTATGGCCGCTTCGTGTAATTGTCGCTGACGATTCGCGGCGACCACGCTTGCCAGCACGAGTAAGCTTGCAAACAAGCTGGTCAGTGCTACCAAGGAAACAGCTAGTGCCGCTGCATTGAGAATGCGTTTGGCAGCAGCTAAACCGCGCGCGGTACGAATGGTGACAACCGCTGGAAATTGCATTGAAATGGCATTGGCCGCAGCAATATCAATCGGTATGCCGGTGTTGTCACTCGACATTCTGGCATCGGCCGCTGCATCATCTAACGCAGTAGCATCCTGAAAAGCAATGCCTACATAACGCGTAATAAAGTCATCCAACACGCTCGGACTAAACACGGCTTCAAACCAGAATCGTGTTTCAAAATTGCCTTGCGCGTAAATCGCGACGAGCTCCGCTTCCAGTGTTTCACCTAATATAGAAAACGTTAGCGTGTCGCCAACCTTAACACCAATCTGTGCAGCTTCGCGATCTTCCATGGCAACCAATGCTGGTCCTTGATAGTCACGTTGCCATAGTTTCCCGGAGGTCGCCCGGATGTTGTCGACACGTTCGGCGCGATAACTGAGCTTATGTTCATCGTTGGCCTCCAACGCTTCACTGGCATCATCTCGGGAAGACAAAGCTTTACCATTTACTTGGCTTAACCGGCCTAACACGAGCGGTACTGTTTGCACATCAGTGACCCCAGGCGCATTAGTGACTGCGTTTTCAAACGCTTCAATGTCTGGTTTTTGAATATCATAAAACGCAAGACTTGGAGCTCGCGCGGGCACCGTGCTATCGAGCATGCGTAACATTGCAACAATCACAATGGTCGCTGCAACCAGCAATGTGGTTGCGATGCCCAACGACAGCAACAACGGTCGCAGTGGAGAACCGAGTTGGTCCATGCCTGCCAGCGCGCGACGTGCCGCAAAACGTTTATCAAGCTTGCCCGATTGCACAACGCGCCTCGCAATGCGTCGTATGAGCACGACCAGTCCGGATAGCGCTGCATAAAGTAAGATCATTGAAATAACAAAGCCGATGCCGATGATTCTGTCGGGCACCAATGCGATGAGTGCCAGAGCTGCCGCTATTGCAAGTGCTGCGCAAACAAATTTTGCACGCAGCGATAACGGTTGCCTACTGTCGTTTTCTGTGTCACCTCTAAGCAGTTTGGCAGGTTCTGTGGAAAGACTTCGAGCAAGGTTCGGTGCTGCAAATGCAAGCGCTGCCAGTGTGCCAAAAGACATTGACACAAGTGTTGGCCACAATAACAGTGCAGGGGAGGTGGCCACTGGCAGGCCACCACTTAAGCTTCGCGAAATCCAAAATGCGATTGCCGCACCAACAAGTGCTGCAACCAAACTACTAAGTAGGGACACCAGAAGAATTTCGATAACCATGATATTCGCACGCCAACGGTTTCGTGCACCAATGGCCGATAGGGTGGCAAGGTCTGCACGTCGCGAATGCATCCAAGCTGCAACGCCATTAGCGACACCCAGTCCACCCACTAATAAAGTTGCCACCGCAATAAGCAGCAACACCGCAGCCACTTCGTTTAAACGCGTCGATACCCGATCATTGCGCTCTTCGACCGTATTCAGTTCAGCCGTGTTGTCAGGAAATGCGGTACGCCATTCGTTAAGAAAGTTGGTGGTATCGCCAAACACGCCAGCATTGGTGTTAATGCCAGGGCCCTCTAGCCGCACACGGTACTCGTATTCCACCCGGCTGGTCGGCACAATTAAACCGGTTGCATCGAGCGTTTGTTCAGAGACCAGCACAGGTGGCCCACTAACATCGGCACTAAAGGAACGATCGGGTTGACCTTGAACAATCGCACGCACTGTGACCTCGGTATAGCCGATAGTGACTGTGTCACCGACTTTAAGTCCAAGATCGAAAGCCAGGGCAGGATCAATGGCGGCCCCTAAATTATCGGTAGCCTCGCTGAGTGTCATTGCAGGCTCAAAGCTGACATTGCCATACAACGGATAGTGCTCATCCACACTTTGTAATTCTATAACGGTAAATTCATCGTCATTGGTGCCCAGCATGGTCCGAAATTCTATAAGGCGCGATACTGTGCCGCGTGTTTCTATCCAATCGAGTGTTTGCACATTTAGCGGCTCACGTACTTCCACCTCAATATCACCACCAAACAACTGCCGCTCTTCACTGGCAATGCCGTCGCGGACCAAGGCAAGCAACCCGGTACAGGCCGATATCAACAACACGCCAAGAAACAAACTGGTGGCGAGTAGGTGCAACGAGCGAGAACCGCGCTGACCTATAAGATCTCTTAATAGAAACTGAAACATGCTAATTAATCTGCCTCATGCGTCTGTTGAACTGAGTTGCCCTCATGATGCATCGATCGATCTGAATTGCCCCTTATGATACGTCTGTCGGTTTGAGTTGCTCTCATGATACGTCCACTGGTTTTAGTTGCCCCTCATGCAAGCGAACTTGAGAATCACAACGCGCGGCGAGCGCCGGGTCGTGGGTAACAAGGATAAGCGTGGCATCGCTTTCCTGGTTAAGTTCAAACAACAAATCAGCCACCGCATCCCCAGTTTGATTATCAAGATTACCCGTTGGTTCGTCGGCCACGATGAGCGCAGGCTGATGAATTAATGCACGAGCAAGTGCAACACGTTGGCGTTCACCACCGGACATCGCGTTTGGATAGTGGTCCATTCGATGCCCAAGACCAACACGCTCGAGTAACTCGCCAGCGCGAATGCACGCGTTGTCGCTGCCGGCAATGTCTAATGGCAAGGCGACGTTTTCGCGTGCGGTTAAACTTGGAATAAGGTGGAAATTCTGAAACACAATGCCAATTTTGTCACGGCGAAGATCGGCGCGAGCATCGTTAGACTGGGTATGTAACTCAACACCATCGAAGATGACTGAGCCACTATCGGGGGTTTCTAAACCGGTGAGTACTAACAGTAGTGAAGTTTTACCCGAGCCGGAGGGGCCAATGATGGCAACACTTTCGCCTCTAGTCACATGAAGAGATGCGTCAGCGAGCACAGGAATTGAAGCGCCTGCGGCACTGTAAGCGAGGTGTACGTTTTTAAGGGCAATCATGGGTGTTTTAGAGTGAGGGCGGGGTTGATGGTTCCCAAACAATGATAGTAACCGAATTTACTTGCTTAGAGCTGTGTTGAACATTCTGGGAATATCACTGCTCCAAAAGTGTATCTATCATAATGGTCTGTGTGCCACCGATCATTGCTGGTGCATTCTAGCCTTCTCTCATCGCTGACATTAACATAGGGCGCTCCTGGATTTAAATGTGTTCGACGAAGTCTGCCTTTCTCGCAGGTGGTTGAGGTCATGCTGCGATGGTTACGGGCGGCACAGGAAAGAAAATTCTCATGTTGGTCGACTGTGAGTTGTTCATGAATGGCAAATTTAACGTAAGGTATTCAGTCGATAGGGTAGTGTTACTCAATTGCCATGACGAACATAAAAAGGAGGCGTAATGCCTACAATAAGTCGACGCACTTTTTTAAGTGGAACCGCTGTGCTTTTAACTTCACCGCTTTCAGCCGGAACAATCCGTTGGCAGGCAGTGCTGAATAGAGCACGTGGGTTTGACCAGTGCCATGCAATCGCAATTGTCCAAGATGGCAAGCAAGTGTTGTCTGAGGTATTCCGTGGTCCTGCTATCGATAAAGTAGTGCCGATTAAATCTGTGTCAAAAACTATTGTTGCAGCGCTTACCGGTGCTGCCATTGATCGAGGTGAAATCTCTGGGGTGGATGCAAGTTTGGGTGAGATTGTTCCCGCTTTGATTCCTTCCAAAGCCGATCCAAAAGTCGCCAACATCACCGTTGGAAACCTTCTCACAATGCAAGCAGGCCTTGAGCGTACATCAGGGCAAAATTACGGTGCTTGGGTTAATAGCCGTGATTGGGTTGTCGATGCGTTGTCTCGTCCGATGGTTGCAGAACCAGGTACACGCATGCTTTATTCCACAGGTTCATCTCACATTATGGGTGCGGTTTTATCAAAGGTCTCCAATAAAAGTTTATTAACACTTGCACGAGACCGTCTTGGTAAACCTTTGGACATTAAGATTCCATCCTGGACCCGCGACCCACAAGGGCGTTACCTTGGGGGTAATGAAATGGCGTTGACACTACAAGGGATGATTAGCTTTGGCGAGCTGTATAACAATGGCGGGCGAGTTGGGGGCCATCAAGTGCTCAGTGAGGCATGGGTGAACCAGTCCCTAGTACCGGTAACACGGTCGCTGTTCTCTGGTTTGGAATATGGCTACGGTTGGTTTCTCGGAGAGAGTAGTGGTATCAAGTATGCGCTCGCGCGGGGTTATGGTGGACAGGTTATCTGTATGGTTCCGGAGTTTAAGTTGACGGTTGCGATTACTTCAGATCCGACGCGTTTGGCACGCAGTGGCGGGTATTTTGGGGATTTGTTGCAGCTGATAGAAGATGAGATTATTCCGGTGGTGGTGAGCTCGAACTAAGAAAACAATAGCTGCGTCTAACAGTAAAGATGATCTAATGACAGGTACGCGATTCAAGTTTTAAACTAGAGTTGTCATCCTCAATATCAATAAAGCAACCAGTTTGGTTTGTAGTAGGTGAAATGATGAACAAAGCAGTCAGTGGCCTTAATGTCGATTCGTGTGTATTGCCTTTTCTGCCTATGCTCTATGTTGCTTGGTCAGATGAGGTCATCTCTCCAGCGCAAATTCGTGGCATAGAAAAGGTGTTGAGCACCAGCCCATGCCTGCAACCTGATCAGCGTCAATTAATCCATAAATGGCTTGATCCTGAGAACCCGCCGTCGGCGAGTGAACTGCAGAGTTGGTTGTCCTATATACGCAAAAATAGCAGTGAGCTGTCTATCCATGAGCGCTGCTCTCTTGCTGAACTTGGCGCCACCTTGGTGGAGGGTGATGCGCTACCAGATAGTTCCCCGACCAGAAATGCGCTGAAGGAAATTGAAGCCGAACTAGGTGTTTTAGGCGAGGAGGCCACAGCAGAAATACTGGGCAAACAAGTTGTGTTTGCAAACAAACCAAGGCAATCAAGCGTTGACGTTAAAGCCCTCAATGCTTATCTGGATGGAAAACATGCCGCTCTTCGCCATGATGTCCGGCAGTTCTTTCTCGACCCAAAGTTGTCGTTAGATCGTATTCCCGAAAACAAAGATGAGTATCGCGAATTGATTTTCGAATGGTGCGAACTAACGGCCCAGCAAGGGTGGGGTGCTTTGGCTTTTCCAGAATATGCCGGTGGCAGAAATGACGTAGAACTCTACATGGCCGTGTTTGAGGAGCTGGGTTACCACGATTTATCGCTGACAATTAAGTTTGGGGTGCAGTTTGGTTTATGGGGTGGCAGTGTTTTTTGGCTAGGCACAGAGAAGCATCATCGCAAATACCTCAAAGACATCGGTACGCTAGCGTTACCTGGCAGTTTTGCTATGACAGAGGGTGGACATGGCAGCAACGTACGCGATATTGAAACGACTGCTACCTACGAACCCGACAAAGATGTTTTTATCTTACACACACCCAATGAATTGGCACGTAAGGAATATATCGGTAACGCCGCTGTACATGCGAAGGCCGCTACCGTTTTCGCTCAACTGGTGACTAATGGAGAGTCACACGGCGTGCATGCTTTTGTCGTGCCACTCAGAGATGAGACGGGAACACTAGATGGTATACGGATTGAAGACAACGGCCGCAAGCTTGGCCTTAACGGTGTTGACAACGGTCGCATCTGGTTTAGCCATGTTGTCGTGCCAAGGGAGAACTTACTCGATAAATTCGGTTCAGTCGATGCCGATGGAAATTATTCAAGCCCTATAGCCAGTCAAAGTAAACGTTTTTTTACAATGCTTGGGACGCTGGTAGGCGGGCGCGTGGGCGTGCCTTACGCAGGCTTAAGTGCAGCGAAACTCGGATTAACTATCGCCATAAAGTACGCAGAGAAACGCACGCAATTTGGCCCTGCTGGCGCTGATGAAATCAGTATTCTTGACTACACCACACATCAACGCCGACTGATGCCATTGCTAGCGCGAGCATACGCGTTTCACTTTGGTCAACAATATAGCTTAGGGCGTTACGTTAATAAGACGGAAGACGATGGTCAGGAAGTCGAAGCGGTTGCAGCGGGTATGAAGTCCTTATGCACTTGGTTTACTACGGCCGCATTACAGGAGTGTCGCGAAGCTTGCGGTGGCAACGGGTATTTGTGGGAAAATCGTTTTGCTGATATGAAAGCTGATTCTGAAATCTTCACGACTTTCGAAGGTGACAACACAGTACTTCTGCAACTGGTGGCCAAGACACGGCTGTCACAGTTTAAAGAGAGCTTCGGTAACATGGGGTTTGTTAGCACGATGCGTTTTGTGTCAGATATCGCAAGCACGACTATCAGTGAATTAAACCCTGTTATCACCCGTAAAGTTGATCGTGAACACTTACTGAGTCGCAGCTTCTACGCAGCAGCGTTTAACTATCGCGAGTCTTACTTGTTGCGACTGGTTGCACAACGGCTAAGAAAACGCGTGAAGAGCGGCATGGATTCTTTCGATGCGGTTCTTGAGTGCCAACCTATGATGGTGGAGCTTGGAAGAGCTTACATAGAGCGACTTGTTCTAGAGCAATTTGTAGCCGGAGTGGATGCTGCTGACGAATCGATTAAAGAGCCACTGCTTCAGCTAGAGCAGCTATACGCGCTATCCATGATTGAAGAGCATAAAGGTTGGTATTTGGAAAATGGCTATATCGAGGGTCGTAAAGCTGTCTATATGTCGAAGATGGTTGACGAGTTATGCCTTACAACCCGAGCCGATGCTGTAGCGCTTGTCGATGCTTTTGGCATTCCAGATGGGCTCATTAAAGCGCCAATAGCTACTGAGTATCCTTATAAGTAGGTTTGTTTTAAGTGCTTTTACACATGAAAAAATTAGTATTGATATTCCTATTAGCCTGCACGTTTAGTGTACAGGCAGAGTGGGTTGAATTCTCGACCAAGTCGAATGGTGATGTGTTCTATTTCGACAACACGCGAGTGGAAAACAATGGCAACGAAATTAGTGTTTGGATCCGGGTTCGATACAAAACATCGATTATGGCGGCGTCGAGCTACCAGAGTCTTCTAAGACTAGATTGTTCTGAGAATTCAGAAACGGTACTACAAAGTACTTATTTTACTGATAAGGATTGGGCTAAACCCGCCATGGAAACCAATACTAATGCGAAACCCAAAACGGTTGTAGCGCAAAATTCTGCGACCGAGCAGCTTATTGGTATCTTGTGTAACGACTAGTTACGCACAGTGCACAGCGATCAAAGCCAACTCGCGCTACTTTCATAGCGCGAGCAACTCATTTCCTATTTCGTTTTCTCTAACCGTTACCTTAATATTGAGCGGTTGCGGTTATTTTATAAATGATTCCATCATCTACGGTGGCGTACAACGCATTGTCCGGTCCCATGACCAGTCCGCGATATCTCGTGGTAATGGCAGTTGGCATTATAATGGCACCCTTAATTGCCATGCCATCATCTGCGAGATCGTACACGTCAATACGCGACCCTGGTGGGGTGTTACCAAAACCAATCCCCATGATACCTACGCTTAAACGTCCTTCGTAAATGCCCCAATTGCTGCCCGTTAGAAATGCCGCAGAGCTGGTACCTTGAGAGAAACCGTGATTGTTCCAAGACGGAGGCATTAAATCTTCAAAGCGAGTATCGCTCATTGGGGTATAGGCCGCTCGAATGGCAGGGTCCATGGCATCTAGTTGATTGGGCTCGTAACCGCAGTACTCGTCTGGGCATTCGCCTCGTCCACCTGTTTTTTGTGCCGGATCCCAACCAGCATTACCACCGTTGACCAGTGCAGTAATTTCATCACTGTGCCATGGTCCGTGCTCAGCGGTAAACGCTCTACCATCACTTGGTCGAAAATCTATGCCTTGAACATTTCTATGTCCATAAGTGTAGATTCGCTGATCAAAACCTTCAGGTGGATTGTTATCGGGGTGTCCCTTACCGTCTCCATCTATTCTTAGTATTTTACCGCACAACAATTGGCCATCTTGAGGGCAAATGCCTCTATGGCGATCACCACCGGTTACCCAAAGGTATCCATCTGGACCAATGCGTAATCTACCGCCATTGTGCGCGCCGGGACCGCCGAATGGTTGATCGGATTCAAACGGCTTATATTGAATATCGGTGACAATATCGGTGCGATCGGTAACGCTCTTAAGGTCATCGCTCACCTTAAAACTCATCACAATGTTTCCATCGCACTTTTCGAAGTTGGTTTTACATCCCTCACCATAATATTTGGTGGAAGAGGAATAGAGATATAGCGTGCGATTCTCCGCAAAGTTTGCGTCGGCAACCGTTCCTAATACACCCGCTTGTCCGTCACAGAAGAGATCATCTCCAGAATCAGAGTAGCCGCTGGACCCTTTGGCTCCGTAGAGTGCATGTATATCACCAGAACTGGTTCGTACGGAAAGCCCTTTACACTTTTCAGTGAAGAACATGGTGCCGTCAGGTAGAAAAGCCATATCCCAAGGATTTTCAAGCCCGGTCATAAACTCTGTTGTTTCAATGAATGGTACGTTCATGCCTTTGCCATGACCATCGGCTTGTGTGTTAGACACAAATCCGACAAGTATGAGAGCAGACGCAAAAATCGCTGTCTTCTTAAACATCGTCATTTACTTTTCTCCTGATGTGATTGTTGTTGTTAGATTTAGTTTGTTGCTTCCTTTAAATATACCGCTAAATTTGCGATTTCTTCGTCTGTTAATGGCTTTGCCATCATGATCATCAAGGACGAATTGGGTCCAACCTTGATTCCATCTCTGTACGTTTCCAATTTTTCTATCGTATAAGAAATTTCCTTACCCGATATTTTCGGAAAACTCGCCACCCCTTTACCTGCGGCACCATGACAGTTGTTGCAGCTCTGATTGTATCTCTGCTCTCCAGCCTCAACATTCCCAGTTAACGCATCGCTTTTTGTAGACACATCTTTTTCAGTCGATACATCGCTTTCATTCGGCGTTTCACCGCAGATGGCATAACCGAAATAGCCAAGAAGAACCAAGAGAAGTACAGGTGAAAGAGCGCGAGCTTGCATGTTTTATAGCCGTAACAGAAGAAGTCTATGTCGTCGAATATACCGCTTATTTTTATGAGGAGCAATTTATAAATTCGTTTTGCTACAACGGGATGTTACTTACCCAGTTAGGTAGTACGTGATGTGAGGTTATGGTTTTTTGACAGATCAACGTGTTAGACAAATACCTTTTCATGGTGCGCATGGGATGGCGATAAAAGGTAAAAAAAGTAAAGCTTAGGTGAAGAAAAAGTTAAGATGACGAGACTCATTCAGTCGCATCTCCAATCTGAAAAGGTGTTTTCCAATGGAACATCCGCCTAAAAGAAATAATGTCTTAAGTCAAAGAGCCGTGTTTAGGCGAACTTGCTTTAGATACAAGCAGGCGAGTGCACATGAGCTGAACGGGTTAATGAGAGTGTTGTGTTGATCGGTGCTCTCACTAGTCAAAGCAGACAATTTATTACCGCCTACCGCCTACCGCCTATTGGCTGTAAGGCAATACTTCTTCAATCTCAAGCCGGTACCCAGATTCGGCAAGATTACTTTTAACTGTTTCGGTGCGTATTGTACCAATTGCCCAGATGGGGTCATAGATACTTTTTAATTCAACCGTTTCTGGTGAATTTGCATGTACAACCTGATTCGCTGGTGGTGGTGGAGTGTGCATGCAGGCACCAACGTAGGGTACGAGCAAAAATTCACTCAGCTTAGTTTGACCATCGAATTCCAGTGGAGTGATATAAGCTGCAAGCTTCACTCGCTTGCCGTCTAAACTGTCAACAACCGGCGCGTAATCAAATTCAGCTTGTAGTTTCTCTAAACGAGCGGCTGACTCCTCACTGCCATCGAGCAACACATCAATCTCCTCTTGAGACATTGTCATAAACGGATTTTCCGGCTGTACAAAGTCGTCAGGGATTAAGTCTTCCCAGGTGATCGTAGTCAGTTGTGCATTCTGCTTATCAGCGTCATCCTTATTGAAGAATGAAAACCAGCCAGCGTAACCAGCTACGCTGAACATGAGCGCTGCAGCTACGAAAAATGTAATGGTTAATTTTTTCATTGTCATAATGAGATTCCTAAAAGCTAAAGCATTTAAAGTTTTTGTGACAGCCCATCGGCCAATGATTTTCGGTAAGCCTGAAGTGCTGGAATCATACCGGCGACCAGTCCGGCAACGGCCACACTGACTAATATTTTGATCTCGGTGCTCTGCGGCAATGACAGCTGCACAGACAACCCAAAGCGTTGCATTAAGAATAGGGAGCCTGCCGCAGTGAGTATGTAGTGCATCAACAAACCCATTACGATGCCACCGAACGTTAGCAGCGTGGATTCAATGCATAGCAACACAAACACGTGCTCTGGGCGAGCACCCACTGATCGCAGTACAGCCATTTCTCGTCGCCGTTCGTTTAAACCCGCTAATAAAACCGACATTAAATTCACTAATCCTGCAATAACAACCATGACCGATACAATCATCAATGCTATTTCAGCGACACCCACCAGACCCCATAGTTCCTGTAACGCAACGCCAGGTAAGATTGCAAGAAGCGGCTCCGCTCTATAGGTATTGATGGCACGCTGTTCACGAAAAACAGTGCCCTTTGATTTGAGCCCAATCAGCAAGGCGGTGACAGCGGTTGGTTGAAGATCCATGTCTCGTATGGCTTCAGCCGAAGTACCTTCACCCTTAACCGTGGCACCATTGCGCCAGTCAACATGCATCGCTTCAATGCCTTGCAAACTCACATGTATGGCGCGATCAACTGGTGTGCCGGTGGGTGCTAATATGCCGCTGATTTTAAATGGTTGCTGTTCATGCTCCACCAAAGCAACGTTTCCAGTACCGTGACCCACCACAATATTATCGCCAACTTGGTATTTGAGCTGCGCTGCCACTTCACTGCCAATCACAGCATCAAAGACATCATCGAAGCGCACGCCCTCAGTAAAAGCTAACGCACGTTTTGCGCCGAATCGATAATGTTCAAAATAGGCGTCACTGGTTCCCAGTACTCGAAAGCCTGCATGTGAATCACCTAAAGAGAGTGGAATGACCCAGTCAATTGCACGCCGACTGCTAATTTCTTCAACACTCTCCCAACTAATATTGTTGGTTGCGCTGCCTATTCGAAATACGGAGTAAAGCAGTAGTTGTACAGCACCACTTCTGGCACCAACGATTAAGTCGGTTCCCGATACCGTTTGAGTAAAGCTGTTACGAGCATCGCGGCGGATTTTTTCCACAGTGAGAATGAGTGCGACGCTCATGGCGATGGCCAACACGGCCAATAGTGCGGTAGGCCATCGATTGCGTAAGCTTTTCCAGGCAATACCGATCATTGCAATTCACCGGATAAATCTGTGGGTATGATGCTTTGATTTATATCTTGTAAATCAACACATCGATCGAACGAGCTTGCCAGAGCTGCATCGTGACTCACGAATAAAAGGGTGGAGCCTGCCGATTCTACTTCACTGAACAACAGATCAAGAAATGCTTGCCTGGAATCGCTGTCTAGGGAGGAGGTGGGTTCATCAGCGATGATCAACGGTGGTCTGCCAATGAGAGCACGTGCTACGGCCACACGTTGTTGTTGGCCAACGCTCAGTTCAGATGTCGCTCTGTTTCTAATTTCATCGGGTGCAAGTTTCATCGCGCTAAGTAGTCGGTCGGTCTCTTGATCTAAGTTAAGTCCTGCCTCACAGGCGCGTGATTTTCGCAAGGCAGAGAATCGACAGCTGAGCTGCACGTTTTCTGCGACCGATAAGAAAGGTAACAAATTGAATTGTTGGAAAACTAAACCGATGTGGTCAACCCGAAACTGATCGCGCTTTGAACGCGGCAGCTCGGCCAATGGTTGGTTGGCAATGGTGATGCTGCCCTTCTGCGGTAGGAGGACCGCTGCAATTAAATTGAGCAGCGTCGTTTTGCCAGACCCTGAAGACCCTTTAAGGAAAACATGTTCTCCACGTGATAGTGAAAATTCCTTGATTGCTAGCACCGGGTCTAAACCCCGGTGCCAAGCAAATTGAATATCCCGTAATTGAACAATGGGTTGATTGTCTGTTTTCATGATGACAATTTAACGATTAAAAGGGTCCCTTGGCTTTCCAGCCGTTACTTGACTTTATCGAGACTAATAGTCGTATTGTTAGGACTAAGTTCAACCAAGGTTTGTCCTTTATCGCCTATTAGTTGAATGTCTAGAGATTCAAATCGAGGCCAAATTGAGAACAGGGTGGCATCAATGGTTTTTAGACGATCAATTTGCGAACATTCGTAGCTATAGGTTGCAAGCACAGCGGTGTGGGTTGTTCCCTTCTCATCATCGTGGGCATGCTCGTCGTCGTGATCTTCACCATGTGCATCCTTGGTTTCGTGACCATCTTCGTGGTCGTCTTTGTGCTCACCCTCGTGCTCATCTTCATGATTTTCTTTATGTTCACCCTCGTGCTCATCTTCGTGGTCGTCTTTGTGCTCACCCTCGTGTTCATCTTCATGATTTTCTTTATGCTCACCCTCGTGCTCATCTTCATGCTCGTTGTGGTGTTCATCATCGTCCCCATGCTGTTCATCAGTCATGGCACTTTCCACGTCAATTTCAGCCAGTGAACAGTCGCCTGCATTGAACGCAAACAATTGAGTAGGGTCGTTAAGCTGTTGTAATGCTGTTTCGACAAGTAATCGTTGATCATCGGTTTGTGGGGTGTGCTCAAATCCGACCAGATTATTCCATGGGGTGTTTAGCTCAATAAAAACATTGGGTTTGGAGATCGCAACGTTCAAAGATGCAGCACCATGAACATGGCTTTCTAGGTCCCGTTCTGTTTGGGCTAAGGTGTTAACTGAATAGACGGCCGCTACAGCGGTAAGCGCATGAAAAAGCTTCATAAAATACTCCTGATTAAAATGTGGCAACTGGGTGTTGCCTTAGGTATTACAAGATCAGGAGTACAAAGGGGGACCGCGGATAGGGTGTGCTAATGACGTTCGAGCGGAAAGTGATATGTGCAGAAATGGTTTAACTAAGTGGTTCTTAGGATTAAAGTTAGCACTGCTACTCTGCGCAGGCGTAATGCCATTGGTCCCTGCGTAGGCATGAAATATGGAGCAGTCGCTCTTTGCGTCATCTGGGCTGGATTTTTCTGAGTTTGAACCACTGTGATCTAAGTTTGAACCATCGTGATAATGCCCATGAGCGTGAGACACAGGCAAATTGCACTCGATAAGAGCGACATGCATATGATTAATCATATGTGCATTCGTTGCCATCTGGCTCACAAGCATAGCCAGAAGCAGCAATACATGTGTGAGGATTCTGCCGTTCATCAAGCGAGTATAGCGTTAATTACGATTTAAATAATCGTTTATTACCGTTCTGTGTAGCATGAGAATTGATCTTTTGCGTGTTAGCTTCAACGACAGCAGTTAGGAGAAGGGGGTGGAAGAAGTCTTCAGCAACCAATAAATTTGGATGTTGCCAAGCTTCAAAATTCTTCCGACCCATTTCTTCTGACGTTATGGAATGATGATATTTCGCTCTGGGAGTATCACCGGGCCAAAAGGGATTGGCGAAGGCCGTTAATAAACTGCCATCTTCTGCTAGTAATTGATAACTACCTTGGAGACGACTACTTGCATGATCGAAAGAGGAGGTGGCGGAATGCCAATGTTGCTTCAAAGGGCTGTTGGTCGTGACGGTGACCCATTGATTGGCAGATTTTTGCGTTCGCAGGCGGCCATTTGTTTCCAGTTCGTAAACGTGAAAACTTTGCGTTCCACTCGATTCCAAGCGGTAGTTGCTGTCGCGTATCCACTCTTCAATTTGCCCATATATGGCTATTTTTTGATACTCGGTAATGCTTGCGCTGCGATTAAAAATATAAGGATTGTATTGCTGTTCAAATTGTTCAATGCTGCCGTCAACTCGGTATTCCAAACCGTTCTCTCCGACGAGCGAAAACCCTTCGTAACGGTAGCTATTTTTGGGTTTAGCGGAACCCCCAAAATTTCGTTTGTCGTCATGCATTGAGCCTTGCACAAGATAGACTCCATCGGGTATGAGTGAGTCGCGCACAGCTATTTTGCATTGATCAAATAGATATTCCCTGAGCCCTATATATTGATAGCTTGGCTGGTCAGTATCAGGCTCGGCATCGATCGGTCTCGGTGTATACATCTGATTAGCGCTGCCCAGCGTAATCTGTCCGTTGCGATCATAGAAAGTGACGCTAAGAAGGTGGGTTTCGTTGGCCGGAAAGTCAGCGGTTGCATACCAAAGCTCATCGACTTACCAAGACGCATTGATTTTCTGATTACCCCAACTCACTTTTACCTGTAGTTCATTGGATACATAAACGGGTACGTTAATGTCGAAGTCGACCACAACGATATTTTCAACGGGTGCTTCATCTCCAACCACGTTCACCTCTTGTCGCTCGCCGCTGGTGTGATTGATGACGATGAACTGGCCTGAATCAACTGGCAGCAAGTCGCCTATGTGAAGGCGACTAACAACACGCCAGACGTTGAGAACATTGGGATAAGATTTGGTGAGGCTCTGAGCCTTGGCGGAGATGGGCAAACTCTTGTTGTTGGTTCTAGTGTTGAAGCCGGTGGTGGCAGTGGCATAAACCCTGATCGTTTTGATCGTTCTGCGCCGGGCGCAGGGGCTGTGTTTGTCTATTGATTCAGGTTGCAAATTAGATTTGCTAGCATGCAGCCCCACCGGAACTCGAGGAATTAAAGACGCTGCTGGTAACTTACACTAAGCTAGTTTTGGCAACGTGGCAAAAAACACTATTAATGATGATATTCCATTACACCCTGTTTTACGGCTAAGACTTTTTATATGCGTACGAACTGTTGATGGCTTCGTCTTAGTTTCATGAGCAACAATTTTTATTGAGTCTCCGGCCGCAAGTAAAGACATGACTTGCTGTTCACGGGGTGTCAGTCCAAGTAATCTACAGGCTTTGTCGAAACCTGAGTGTGCGCAAACATTGTCTGAACAGCCGTAAACTTGTAGGACCCCTTGCTTCCTGCATCGCGCTAGGCCAATAAAAACAGGCACTGGCGACGCTCGAACCATAACGAGTGAGGGCTTATCTTGCGTTGCTACCGTGGTGACCATATCGCGCCAATGTGTACGCCTTTCGCAATCTGAACTGACCACTTTCCCACCTCGGATACAAAGTCCGTGTTGCATCAACACGTTTTCGTCTGCCCGTGGCGTTTGGTCTATCAGTGCTGCATCTTGGTCTATGTACGCAAGCAAATTTTCGCTAAGAATCATGCTAATCCCTGTTTTTGTCATAGCAATCTAATGCGTGACGCTGGAGTAAGCTTGGTGGCCTGATATGGTCTATTAACTTTTTCTGACTAGCTATATTCCAAAAGCCTATTGTTTCTCACTATTTGACTATGTCTATATGCCTTTTGGCTAACTCAAACTATAACCTTTGGCTAGTCGAGCTGACTGCCAAACGGTGTACTCGTACTAAACAGGGTTGCTAGATTGTGTTAGCGTAGAGAAATAAAGCGCCCGGAATAGACGACTCAGATTTTTCTCAATGTGAGTTCGACAACTATGCTAGCGATACCTTTTCGCCTATGACAGAACAGACGATTTCAACTATGAATGTGCTCTTAATAGACGATCACCCGCTGTTTAGAGAAGGGTTACAACTTCTATTATCAGATTTGAGCGAAAAGTTGACGTTTAGTGGTTGTTCGGGCATACGTGATGTTGAGCAATCTACGCTCAAAGATGCAGATCTTATACTCCTTGATCTTCATACGAGTGATAGTCAAGGGATTGATTCATTGAAATCGATACGAGAGGATAGCCCGGCAGGGGCGATAGTCATCGTTTCTAGTGAAGACAGTCCCCATATCATTAAATCATGCATTGATAATGGGGCGATGGGGTTTATTCCCAAAAAATCTAAACCGCCCATACTTATCGCAGCTTTGAAGTTAGTGCTAGCTGGAGGTGTGTACATTCCTCCCGAATCGGTTGATGTAAACAAATACGACAGCCAGATGGAAGCTGGCATTAATTTAACCAAGCGGCAAATGCAGGCTTTACTGCATGTTGCAAAAGGGCTTTCTAATAAATCGATTGCGCGTGAAATGAACATATCTGATGGGACAGTAAAGTTGCATCTTTCTGAAGCTTACAAGGCGTTGAAAGTTAGCAGTAGAACAGAAGCCGTGTATGAGTTGTCGCAGTTACAACTGCCCGAATTAACAGGAAATTCGGATGTCGTGCTATATCCACTTAAAAGCAATATTAGATAACAGAACAATGTTATTAACTTTGAAGGTTAGTTCGACTCAACCTGTACTGTGTGAAAACTGTCGAAAAAGCTAGTGTGAACGAGTTATCTTCTAAACAAGATCAAGTGCTGCTTGATACTTTATACAGGCAAGCGATTCGTTCACCTGTGCCAATGGCGATTGTGGCCGTAACCATTTCAATGCTGTACTACAACCGAGTGAACTCGAGTTTAGTTGCTGTGTGGGCGCTGTGTGTCATTAGCATGCAGGCTGTAAGGTTTTTTGTCGTGCGCTACCTTGCTAGCGACCAATCCCGCGCTTCAGCACTTAGGCTCAGATACTGCGTTTATTTGTCGTTGTGTAATAGTTTGTTATTGTGCAGCTCGGTTATTTTCTTTAGCCAGCTGCTCGATGTTCATAAGGCGATTCTTTGCATGATTTTGATAGGAGTGGCATCAGGAACAGTAGCGACATCGCACGGTTATCGGCCTATATTTCTCGTGTTTGTTGTTCCCATTCTTTTTACGCTATCCATGGCGTGGATCTTCGCCGCTCCACCTGATATGTCAACAGAGCAATCCGTTGCATTGGTCGCTCTGACTGTCATGCTTGGTTTATTGTTGTACGCCTCATCAAGAGACGTTTATGAAGCTTTTTTAAGTGATTATATTACCAAGGAAAAACTCGAAGTGGCGTTGGTATCCGAGCGTAGTGCCAATGCCGCAAAAACACGTTTTTTAGCCGCCGCTAGTCATGATCTGCGACAGCCTCTGCACACAATGTCAATGTTGAGTGCTGCTCTGACACTGCGTGATCTTGACGAAAAAAGTGCCAATATTGCTGAAAAAATAAGTACGGCAATGAATGATCTTTCCTCAGAACTTGATTCATTGTTAGACATCTCCAAGCTCGATGCTGGGGTAGTACAAGCACGTCCTTCCTATTTCGATTTGCGTTCGTCTTTATCGAGAGTCGTTGAAAGCTACATTGAGGTGTCAGAAGTAAAAGCGCTTAGCCTCGAGTACGAGCAACATCCACCGCTCATGCTTAATTTGGATCGATCAATCTTTGAGCGCGTTATGAGAAATTTATTAGACAATGCAATCAAGTACACAAATAAGGGCTCAGTCAAAGTTAATGTCATTAGTAAAAAAGGCTGCTGCGTTATAGAGATTATTGATACTGGTGTCGGTATCCCCGATATTGAAATAGACAATGTTCGGGCTGAGTTTTATCAATTAGATAATCCAGCAAGAGATCGGCAGAAAGGCCTTGGGCTAGGTCTTTCAATTGTTTGGCGGTTTGTCCCGCTTCTCAACGGCACCATATCCATGGACTCATCTGTGGGGAAGGGTACAACGGTCACACTCGAGATACCTTGTGATCCATTGGATCAGAATCAAGCGCCGAATCAATATGAAACCAATCATTTGAGCAACACGACTGCTCTGCGACTTGATGGGGTCAGAATACTCCTTGTCGAGGATGATCTAGACGTACGGTTAGGTACCACAACGCTCTTAGAGAGTCGTGGTTGTGTGGTCTTTGGATGTAGCAGTACATCGGAGGCGCTGGACGTTAAGTTGAATAGTCATCCCGATATTGCGTTAGTTGATTTGCGCCTGCCTGATGGTGATGATGGTTTCTTTGTTATTCACGCACTTCGTAATACAGATATTGATTTCCCTGTCATTATTTTAAGTGGCGAGACCTCTTCTGAGCGTTTGCTTGAAGCCCAAGAAATGAAGTGTAAGTATTTGGTAAAACCAGTCGAGATGCATGAGTTGGTTAGTGAAATAGACAACGTCCTTCATCACAGCCAAACAGACCAGGTATAGACAATGCTGAAACCTGTACACCCGCCGTTAAGCGAAGAGTTCTACGCCACTGAGTTTCTTTCAAAACGGTTTGAAGTCTTGTACGAGAAATTACTAAACGAGCGTAGTACCGGTTCCACTGAGGAAACTGATTTCGATGTGGTCATCGTTGGCAGCGGGTATGGAGGTGCTATTAGTGCTCATGAATTGAGTAAAGTGGTTAACCCTGACACAAAAAAACCATTGAGAGTGTGTGTGCTTGAGCGAGGCACAGAACGTCTTCCCGGTTCGTTTCCAGATACCATCGGATTAGCGCCTAAGGACATCAGAATGCACACCGCAGGGTCTGACAGTGTCAACGGGAATGCCAGCGGCCTTTTTGATATTAGAGTGGGCTCTGGGTATTCGGCCCTAGTCGCGAATGGGCTAGGTGGAGGGTCATTAATTAATGCGGGCGTTATCCTCAAACCAGAACAACAAGTGTTTAAATCAGGGCAATGGCCTGAAGGTATTGCGACTGATACGCATCTTGATGACACATTTGAAGAAGCTGCGAACCTGTTAGGGGCGCGTGTTGCTAACAGCTTGAACGAAACGGTAGACAACACAGTTGATTTATTAGATTCAGAGTATACAAAATTTGATGCGTTGAGAGAGCTTGGAAAAAACCTTCCGAATACCAAATTGGTAGCGGTACCTCTGTCTATCAAACTGGATGATCAGCACGAAAATCAGGCAATTAAAACAAATCAGTGTATTGGTTGTGGGGATTGCTTTAGTGGTTGTAATCATAACGCGAAGAAATCGCTGGATACTAATTTGCTAGCGGTTGCCGAGCAAAATGGTGTAGAAATATTTTGTGGTGCAACAGTGACTCATTTTCACTGTGAAGCGACTGGAGATTGGTGTATCAGTGTGATGCATACAGATGGCGCGATGAACAAGCACCTAGATGGTCCAATCAATATTAGAACAAAAAAGCTAATCTTAGCTTGCGGTAGCCTGGGTTCCACTGAGTTATTGCTGAAAAGCCAAGCTAAATCTACCGAGTTAATTTTTTCTAATCAGCTTGGTCAGCGTTTCTCTGGAAACGGCGACATGGTGGCCAATTTGAGTGGCTGGCCCAGTGCGACAAACTGCATAGCGAGTGAAAAAGTAGCGCCATCTAATAGAAATGTTGGTCCGACTATCATCGGTATGCTAGATCGTCGTCAAAGCTCGGAAAAGTCTGCAATACAAGATCTAACCATACCCGCAGTACTGCGACACGTCGTGGTACAAGCCGTCGCCTTTTCAAGGACGTTGGACGCATTAGGCAGTTTAAAGGAGAGTTTTCAGAGTAACTCTGAACCTTTCGTGACACTACTGGCAGATAAGCTAGAGAAACAACCGAACTCTGACACCGACAATTTAATGGTCGTTGCAATGATGGGGATGGATGATAAGTACGGTAGCTTAAGCTTGCCGCACCATGAGAAAGATGATCATGGCGTTTTAGATTTACATTATCCGTCGCCTGGAGATAAAAGTAATGGCTCTGAAAAGACGCAGGCAAAACAACCTGAGTCGGAGCAACAGAGTGTCAATTTTTACGAAATTAATATGTCCTATCTACGGCATATGGTTAGTCAAAATATTAAAGGTGGGTTAGTTCATGCGAACCCACTGTGGAAACCACTAGGTTCCAATCTAACTAAACTACTCAATACCTTTAGCGATTCAGCTGACACTGTCAAAGAAAATTCATCGACTGAGAATGATGCCGCGCTGAGCAAAGACAAGACGCCCCAACGGGACCAGGCTGGTGCTGGCAATTACGAACCGCAAAGTATGCTTATTACTGTGCACCCACTTGGCGGGTGCTGTATGGCCGATTCGGTAAACGATGGCGTGGTTAATGAATTTGGTGAAGTGTTTGATGCCAGTACCGTTGATAAAACCTATCAAAACCTGTTTGTATTAGATGGATCTATATTGCCCTCTGCAGTCGGTATTAATCCGGCATTAACGATCTCCACAGTTTCCTTGCGCGCTGTTCGTCATCTTATTGAGCGCAGTGGTTGGGATGGTGATAGCGCTACTATCGAGCCGAAGCCAGTGCCGAGAGAGCGACCTAAAGCAAGGCATGTGGATGCTAATGCAGTGGTGTCAAAGACAACCAAAGCAGAAGTTGTCGAGCGATTAGTCGGCGAAGTGACACTAGGCGTGGGCGATAACAGCACAGTGTGTATGGCGGTGTTAACCCTGCGTACAGAACCTTTCGATATTGCACATAATCTACGGTTTCGTCAAAATAAACTGCCACTACGAAAAAATGCTGAGCCTGCAGCATCGGGTCGATTACCCAACATCAGTACGATTCATTTATTCAGGATGCAAGACTGGGAACAACATCATGATATCAATGCCATTCTGAAGGACCGGAGTGAGAACAAGGCGATTTGGTATAAAGCTCGTCGAGCTTTTCTTGACGATTATGAATCTGCGCTTGATATGCATGCGTTTTTTATTGCCCCCTTAAATGGCAACATTAATTTACTCGAAGAAACCTACAATGGATTTCTGAAAAGACTTATCCATGGTGTTTATAGTTGGGGTCAGAATCGCGGCAGGCGAGACTACGAACAATCGAATCGACGCAAGCCAAAGAAAAACCTTGTTGACACAATTTTGGGGGTTCGTAAATACTTAAATGGTCCTACGATCGCAACGTTCGCTCATGCTGGGCGACAGCGCCGATTGAGCTATCACCTAGAGATAGGTCCAGCGATGGCGTTGTCGCCAAAGTCGAAAGTTGATTCTGAAATCTATGCGGCATTAGATTCGAAGCTCAACCTTAAAGAGCTTAGTGGTAATGCAATTGAAGGGCACAAGCTATTTGCCTACGCGCGACGTTCTAATCCGTGGCGGCAACTCATGGATATATCCATTACCCAATTTCCAAAAATGAACGCAGAGAACAACGCAATGCTCAGTGTTGCGCCAGAGTATTTTGCAAAAACCAAAGTACCTTTGCTGCACATAATAGATGAAGACAACGCAGTAGATGGCTACGCTGATGCAACCGCTTTCTACGCCCATATGATGCGAGTACTCGTGCTTCAATATTTTTGGGTATTTAGAAAACCAGACAGCCCTACAGAGCAGGACATTAAATCCATGTCTTCAGAACCAGCTAGGGATAACCACAACCAAAGACTTCCGCCAAAGATTTTGAATAAGTTGGAACGTTCATGGACTTCTTTGTATAAGGAGTCCGAGGTTTTGGCAGATTTAGTGTTTGATGGTCAGCGAGAAAGCTTACCTAAGCTGGCATCAGTCCCAGCAGGCTTAACGCGATACAAAAAACAGAATTTAAACAGCAATGAGCCTCCTATTTTATGTATTCACGGGTACAGCGCCAGTGGCACCACTTTCGCCCATACAACCCTTTACGGTGGCAAATACTGTTCGGGTGGCCTTGCGAGCTACTTATGCGACGAGAATCGTGATGTTTGGGTTTTGGAATTACGATCCAGTTGTGCGTTCGAGAGCGGGCAGGAGGATTGGGAGTTCGAAGATATGGCGTATTTCGACATCCCCCGGGCATTGAAAGAAATCTGTCAGCAGACCGGCGCGGAACAAGTGGATGTTGTTGCGCATTGTATGGGGGCCGTTATGCTCAGTATGATGATCATGGGAGACCCTGAACCGCAACAGTGCGATAAGAGTTATTTAGCCGCGCGTGATCGAATTCGCAACGTTGTACTGTCCCAAGCCGGCCCGTTTATGCAGTTCACTCGCGACAATCTCTTTCGATCGTACTTGATTAACTACTTCAGGGAGTTGCTACCAGCACAAACCTATACGTTCAATCCGAAGCCTGAGGGGTTAAGCCTTTTTGATCGGTTGTTGTCATCGTTGCCGTATCCGGATAATTCTGAATATGATATCGAAAACCCGATAAAAGGCGATCGCTTTTGGGTAAAGACACGCCACCGGATGGATGCACTGTATGGTCGTACATTTTCGGTAAAAAATATGCATGTCGATGTGTTGGCCCATATCGACGACTTCTTTGCGTCTGTGAGCTTTTATACACTTGAGCAAACGATATGGTTATCACAACGTGGCCAAGTGTCTGGTCGATACAACAGTGACTTTAAACTGAACACAGACAAAATCACTGATAACTGGCCGTACAGCACCTTATGGATTCACGGGGATGCAAACGGATTAGTTGATCCTGAGTCCGCTGCTAGGACGGCCCTGTTTTTTGATGAACACGGTAATGACAATTTAGCGATAACAATAATACCGGACGCTGGTCATCAGGACAGTTTAATGGGCAAGGATTGTGGGATGGCGTTCAATGCCATCGCCCAACATTTAACTAATAGGTTGGCATAACTCCATGGCCAATCTAATTAATCCATATCCGCAAAAGGTAAAACGGGCGGAGACGGTTACGTTGAAAAATATTGCGGGTGAACCGCATTTCCTTGTCACGACATTTGAAGATGAGTCTTACATTGAACGTGTGTCTCTCGTGTTGTTGGATGATGATGGGACATTAATAGGGAATAAAGCCATACCTGGAGATAATGTTAGTTTTGACAGAATCTTGTTGATTGAACCAATCTCTACTGATGAATCCACCGTTTATCAGTATCCACAACAATTAATGGATGAAGAAGAATCTGCGGCGTTGGTGCTAGTATTTCTAAATAACAATGCAGCAATGGCAAGCTTACAACGAGTCGGCTCGAGAAGACAGAGCAACTTGCAAAGGATTGAGGTACCAATAGAATTTGAAGTGTCTGAACGCGACAATATAAACAAGCAACAAGTGGTTGAGTGGTTACAACGTGCTGGCAATATTAAAGAATACTTATCGGCGGTAATAAAATGAGCAAGTCAACAGCCGTGCCGCAGCCTAACACAGATGAAGTCTTACTATTTCTGGCCAGCTGTCAGTATTCTCCGGATGTCCTGCGTACTCAATTATCCAATCGGTCTTTGGAAAGTATGTATCAAACATTGGAGAAAATGAAAAAAAGGCATCGGTGGCAGAGTCATTTCCTGATAGCTGGTGATTCAATTTATGCTGACAGAACTGGTGGCTTGTTCGATCCAATCGATCCAAGAGCTCGTTATGGACAAGCTTATCAAGAGTTGAATCGGCGAGGTTCAGCGTGGCCGTTGGTGCGATCTCGAGTAAACGTGGAGAGCACCATTGACGATCATGAAATCGATGACAACTGGGAGCCTCTCAACGAATTTTCAACCGAAGATGGTGGTAAGAACATCAAGAAAATGCTCGATGGAAAGTACTACTTTCTTAAGCATATAAGAAAAGTTCAATTATCTGATAGAACAGCAAGCGATGAGATGCCTTTGTGGAACTCCACTGAGTTAGATGGGCTACCACTGTTCCTAATGGATACACGAACAGAAAGAGAAGGTCGAACCGTTAAGAATTGGTCAACAGCTACTCTGTTTGATAAGGTGCAGAAAGAAGCTCTAAAAGCATGGCTGAAAAATCTTGACGAAGACGATAACAATAACCCTGACAAACCACCCGTACCTAAGTTGATCATGTCCGGGTCCATGCTGTTGCCCAGACGCTTAAAAACAGCCCAGGACGCACAAACGATTTCGTCCACTTTGCAGTCTGATTCATGGGATGGCTACCCTGCAAGTCGGCATGATTTGCTAGCGTTTATTGCAGAACATCAAATTAGAAACGTGATTCTTCTATCAGGTGATGAGCACTTGCCTTGTTGTTGTAGTTTTACATTGGAGGATAGTGCCCAAAAAACTGTGACGGTACACTCTATACACGGCTCTCCACTGTACGCCCCTTATCGTTTTGCCAATGCTCATGAGCATGAGTTTGCTGGTAGCGAGCAGTTTAAAATTCCAAAGAGTGCTACTGGCCCTGAATTAACTATTCAAACTAGTACGCAATACCCTAGAACGGAAGATGGTTACGTTCAAATAACCATACCAAAAAATGGTAGTCAGTCTGTTGTTGAGGTTCAGTTCATTGGGCATGAAGGGGAGCAGTGTTATCAGTTAGCTTTGGATCAAACCCCTAAGACGCTATTAGCAACGGACTGTTAATTGAAAAAAAATTCGTGATCAGTAATTAGCCGTTGTCTCAATCGAACATAAAAGCACTCAGGAAAAAAACGCCAATACTATTATGGCAATGGCTGAAGGTGTTGAAGTTAGTCGAACTCTATGTCGACTTTCCAATCGACTTATATGTCGGGGCTATTCGTAGCAAATTGTTTCGGATCAAACAAAAATTAACCACAAAGGCATAACAAGCCTGTTGTATGAAGATACTCACTAGTGCAGTAAGCTTACTATATGTTCGAATCAGTTGGCCGGTTCGGGTTTGACCTGCCAGCAGGTAACCCAACTTTATATACTTGACTTTGCCAAGTTAAATTTACCGTAACTCGGTGTCAGTGGGGAGCGATATAAGACGTGGATATGCAAATTTGACGCTGCACATTATCTCCGATTGTTCCAAACGACAGGGCGCAGCTTATATGGGTGTTTCAACCCAATGTGTTTTCGATTATTCCGCGGATGATTGAACTTGTTTGGTTGGTGTATTTGCCAAAAATCCAATTACCTGCACCTTCAACAATATGCAATTTCACGGTAGGGCGATGAATTATCAGATTCTTGATATTTTCTACCGGTATTAATCGATCTTCACTACCATGGATAAAATGAATTTCGGTTTCCTGCTTTATACGTTGAAAAGGTGACCAATCTTTTGCTGCTTGTGTTTTAAGATCCTGCACGATCGACAGTGGAGAATTTCGCAATCGGTGTTGCATGGCCTTGACTTGATTTTTGTCGGAAAAAAGTTCTTCTATAGTCTGATTATCAGCATCGCTGTTACTATTCGACTGCTGTACTACTTTTTTCAGTCTTTGCGGCTGATCAATGCTGTCGAGCATGGTAGAGACGGTTAACTCCAATGTTCCTTCATGTTTAGTTGCCAGATCGTGCAAATTTTTCTTGAACATAGAAGTGATATTTGATTCTACTGGGGATTTATAAGAGGCACCTAGCATGATTAGCTTGCCTACTTTTTCTGGATGCTTCTCGATATAGTTTATGGCGTACATGCACCCACTAAGCAAACTTAATACTGTTGCGTTGCTTTGTCCTGTTAATGAAACGGCTAGATCAATCCCTGAAATTGCGTGCTCAAAGTAGAGTTCTGCAGAAATTTTTGAGTCCGCTGGACCCAGTGCACCATGGCGTAAAGGACAGATGAGTCTAATTCTATTTTTATGAATATAATCTATCTCTTTCTCAGAAAAATTGATTATGCCTAAGTGGTGTATGCACACCACCGGCATACCTGCTGGGTCTCCTAGTTCTATTACTCGAAAACGATGTTTTGCTGACTCCTGAATGACACTGGCGCGAACGTAGCTTCCCATGTAGGTATCCACGTAGTGAAAAAACATTTCATCAGATTCAGCATTATCCGGTTTTCGTGAAATTTTTGAGGCAATTTCCAGAGTTAGATGTGTTATTAAAAAATTAGATAGAGCTTGTTGCTTGTTCAACAGTGTTTTTTGAAATACACTTTTGAGTTGTGATTTTTTCGTTTCGTACGAAACATTGTCAACTTCGGCGGCTTTTTTGAGCGTTACTCCAGATAAAGATTGGAGTAGTATTCTTCGTTCTGCATTGGTGATTTGCGCTTGTGGAAACAATTTTTTCAAAGTGACAGATATAAATTCAATACTGAACAAGAGTAGTTTTCCGGTTTTACTAAACGGATGATCTTCAAGCTTTAGAATGACTAGGTTTTCGTCTATAAAGCCCCACGGATCAGTGGAGTCGGTAGCGCTAAGATGTTGTTCGACTAAGTTGGAAACGTGTGCTGCAATACTCGGAAGTTGTACTGAAGGTTTCTTTCGAAGGTCATAAACCAGTACGGTCGACCCATCGAACACTGTGTTTTCTTGCACGGTTTTTATATCGGGATGATTAAAGTCGAGTTCATCCACATCATGCAGAACGCCCAGAACTCTCCTGACTAATTGAAGATCATGCCTTTCCATCAAATTTGCTCGACAATGTGCATTTCTATTTTTGTATCTACAGGGCCTGAGTCTGCATCGGCAATTTGCCAGTCCTACAGATACTTATTGGTAATAAGATGTTGTACCGTTGGACAGTTGGAAATATACTCCATTGTATGTTGGGACGCGAATGTTCATTTTCCCTGTGCTTTGTTCAAAACACCAGCACAAACTGTATCAAAGCTGCAATAGCTTGACTTTGCGCATTCTTGTTGTAGGAGATTTATAAGTGAACCGAGTACGAAAGTTAAGTTATTTATTTGGAGCGCTGTTTGTTCTGCTTCAGATTCAAGGTTGTACACACATCAAGAACTTAAACAAACCGGCGAACTGTGGTCACAAAGGCGGTTACGACTGCATGAAGGAGCTACCTGAAAATAGTTTGGCATTGCTGGAGCATCTTGAGGTACAGCAACGGCATCCGAGATTTAAGTATCTTGAGTTTGATGTCAGAGAAACCAAAGACGAAAAGCTCGTTGTTTTTCATGATGCAACCATTCGCAGAATGTTGCCTGACAAAGGGTATAACAAAGCGGTCTACAAGACACTTCGATCGTCTGATTACAATGGCAAGCCCAATGAACTGAGCAAAAAACCATCCTTCTTTTGGCGAGTTTCAGATCTTACGCTAGAGCAAATACAATCCTTATCTCTTGAAGGTAGGTTGCCTCAACCTGCCAAGCCTAAGCGTTTTCAAGTACCAACACTGAAAAAATACATTCGTAAGTTTTCCAAAAATGTCACTAAGCCTGTCGTATTTGAAATTAAAAAATTAAACACCACAAAAGGTAGAAAAGATTTCAAGCAAGCGGTCATCGATTATACTAATTCGATCGGTGGCAATAGGCCAAGCGGTACTCGTTACAACAGTTTTCCATACCAGCAAGTGTCAATTATTAATTTAACTAGCCTTCAAAACAATTTTGAAAAAATACAGCCGGTTTGCGAGGAGTTTAAGACTCATAGTGTAAATATTTACCGAGGTTGGACGCATGATTCTTTATGCGACTTTTTTTATGTAAACGCGAAGAAATATACACACTTTAGGCTATTAAGAGCTAACGTAGAAAATATTCTTAAGCGAGTGGCTGTAAAACATCCTATTAGGCAAATTGAATCCGAACTGGATCCTGCTAACTACCACGAACCTCGATTGGTCCATTATGAGCCCAGTTCAAAAGTTAGCGCTGCTCGTTTTGTGTACAGCCCGATAGAACAGGCTGACGCAGTGCTGAAACGTTTGAATGCCATCAACTCCGATAAACTAATCGTTTTTGTGCATGGCCGTGGTCAACACCCAGAGAAGGGTGAGGAAATGGCGGCCGAGCTTGCATCTGAGCATAAAGCTGGAGTGTTGATGTTTAATTGGGATTCCTGGATTTGTAAATCCTACTGCGAAGAAACTATCAAAGATTTTTCGAGTAAATACCCACTGGGAAATGCAATTGCTGCAGCGCCAGAGTTAGTTAAACTGATGCAATCGCTTCATGGTTTGAAAGAAAATAACTCGAAAATCAAGATTTCAATGCTGGTACACAGCATGGGGAATATTGTATTCAAGGAGATGATGGAAGACTATGCATTTCGAATTCCTAGAGATGATGTATTTATCGATAACCTAATATTGAATTCTGCGGATGTTGACGGAATTAACCACCAGTACTGGCTGGATAATATTTTATTTGTCGAAGATTTATTTGTCACTATGACTAGTGATGATTTCGCACTCGGTGCAGTCGAATTAATGTTGTTTAGGCCAAGACTAGGCCAAGGGGTTGTGACTGAGGAAGACTCGAAGGACTCAAAGAAATTAGAAGACTCAGAGACGTTGGCTGCAAATGCCCACTATATAGATTTTAGTAATGTTGGCTCATCGCATCGGAAATTTGGTGAGCATAAATTCCGAAAATTCTTTAAATCGGCCTTTGGCGAGGCAAGTTGGATGAATTGCCAAAAAGGTTTGTCAGTACCTATGAAAGACTTTGACTACAACTGCGTTGAAATGCCGAATAATTGAAATTGATCAATTCGAGAAAATAGAATTAACGGGGATTTGGGTTAAGAATACATAATGTCGATGGTCTAATCTATGTTGGGTCCACCGGCTTTAAAACCTCTGTTAAGTATGTGATGAGCAACAACGAAAGACCATTCTGTTGCAGTGCTATTTCTTAAATTCAGCTCGAGATATGGATGACAATAGAAACGTCTTTTCAACCCCATTCAACCCCATTCTAACCAAAGTGATGTGATGGACGCTCCCATTTACGGCGTCAATGCGCCAGAATGAAATTTCAAGATAATCATTCACAAAAG